>FLNV01000270.1_pt1 | contig 15840 bp, 14 predicted proteins | sample 1140351 | NCBI WGS metagenome assembly FLNV01 (sample SAMEA3878207, study PRJEB12797) | bioreactor metagenome | biome: Moose rumen | place: Sweden | collected 2011-10 | reverse complement strand
AAAACCATATTTCTTGAGCCGTCCACGACGTTTTGGAAAGTCACTTCTTGTGAGTACCCTTGCTGCAGTATTTGAAGGCAGACGGGAATTGTTCGAGGAAATCAGGCTGAAAAACGGCCGGGTGCAGCCAAAATTGTTTATTGCTGACACGGATTGGGAATGGGAACCTCATCCTGTGATGCGCTTCGACTTCAATTCCGACATAATGGATATTGATGGGCTTGACGAACTGATTGACAAGAATCTAAAAAAGTACGAGCAGAAATATCTAGTTCAGCAAATTGCCGAATCCTATTCTGAACGGATGAAAATACTTATTCCTGCCGCTCATGCTCTAACTGGCAAAAGAGTGGTCGTGCTTGTGGATGAGTACGACAAGCAGATGCTTCATGCCATCGGAAATCCTGAACTCGAGGAGGCTGTTCGTTTGCGTTTCCAAAACTTGTTCAGTCCCCTCAAAGAACTCGATGATCACTTGAAGTTCATATTCATCACCGGAATCACCAAATTCTCTCAGATGGGTATTTTTAGCACGTTGAACAACCTGACGAATATCTCGATGGAGCCGGATTTTGAGAGAATCTGTGGCATTACAGAAGAAGAGTTGTGTACAACACTCAGTCCCGATATCGCTCTGCTGGCTGAGAAATGTGATGCAACCTATGATGATACATTTGCGGAGTTGAAGCAACGCTACGACGGTTATCATTTCAGTGAGAAGATGACTGATATGTATAATCCCTACAGTTTGATGAGGGCACTCAAGTCTGGTAAAATCGAAAACTATTGGTTTGACAGTGCTACACCGGGTGCTTTAAAGAATATCCTCTCGCAGATGCAACCGTTGCAACTCACCGATATTGATGGGAAACGGTGTCCGGAAAGTGCGTTCAACCTTGCTTTCAATTCCTATAGCAATCCCTTGCCAGTGCTCTATCAAAGCGGTTATCTCACCATCAAGGATTATCAGAAGGAACGAAAGATGTTCACTCTTGGACTACCAAACGAAGAGGTAAGGACCGGATTTGCCGATAACCTCTTTCTCCTTATGACTGATATTCAACCTGACAGCGATTTGAAGAACGGTTTTCTCGACGCTTATTACGATTTTCGTGACACCAATGATCTTCAGGCGTTTATTGAGGCCATAAAGGCGTTCTTCGCTGGAGTACCGTATTATCTTGACAACCGAAATGAGCATCACTACCACGCACTACTTTACACGTTACTCACTGCTTTTGGTGCTGACATCCGGGCTGAGGAGCCCACGGCGAAAGGACGTGCCGATATCGTGTTGCTCATGCCCAAAGGAATTTATGTGATGGAGGTGAAATACAACGGAACAGCCGATGAGGCAATCCAGCAAATCCACGCCAAAGGATATGATGTGAAATACGCTATTGACCAGCGACCCGTCACTATCGTTGGCATCGTTTTCTCATCCGACCAACGCAACATAACCGAGTGGAAAACAGAATAAAAGGTAAGTGCCTTTTCAAAAGCCTCTTTGCTTTCCCCACACTTTCTCTGGTAATTTGATTCGTTTTTAATACATATTACTGACGTTTTTCATATTTTTTTTGTAACTTTGCATCAGATTATATTAAAAATATGGAATACAAGACGTTTTTGTATGATGAGATTAAGGCGAATGCCCAAGTTTCTCATTTCTCTACGGGTAAAGGATCTGATGAGGTGCATGCCATCATTAATCTGATTGCCGACTCAAGTCCATTCGAAATTCAGCTTCAGCACATTTATGAGGCTGAAAAACGACTGATTCAGGAAAAAGGCATGGAAAACATGGCTGTGGTCATGAAACGATATTTCCTTTCCGATGTGGCCAACCAAAAGCCCCTTATGAAAGAAGAAAAAGAATGTGCTTGCTCTTTCATTCAACAACCTCCACTCAATGGAACTAAAATTGCAGTATGGCTTTATTATATAGATAATGTAGAAGTCAAAAATGAGGATGACACTTTTGTGGTGAACCACAATGGCTATACACACCTTTGGAACCTCGGGATGCAGTCAACGGAGGGCGGTTCTTATGGACAGACCCGGACGCTGCTGGAACGTTATGAGGACAAACTGGAAAAGATGGGTGCGAATATTGCTGAGAATTGCATAAGGACTTGGTTCTTTGTCAGGGATGTGGACTTCCAATACACGCCTATGGTCGTTGCCAGACGTGAGAACTTCGAGTTTCAGGGACTGACACAGGATACGCATTACATTGCTTCTACAGGCATCTGTGGTGTACCTGACTCAACAAAAGCCATCATCCAGTTCGGGGCATACGCCATCAAGGGGCTGCAGAAAGAGCAGCTGACACACATTCATGGCAGTTCCCATCTGAACCCAACTCATGAATATGGCGTAACTTTTGAAAGGGGAACGGCCGTTCATTATGGCGACCGCGATCATGTGATTATATCCGGTACGGCCTCCATCAACAACAAAGGCGAAGTGATGTATCCGGGGGATGTTGTGAAGCAGACTTATAGGATGTGGGAAAATGTTCAGGTACTCCTGAATGAGGCGGGAGCAGACTACGATAACGTCATGCAACTCGTTATCTATCTGAGGGATATATCGGATTACCATACTGTAAAGCCGCTCTTCGACGAGAAATTTCCTGACATCCCTAAAGTGTTCACGCTGGCACCTGTCTGCAGGCCGCAATGGCTCATTGAAATGGAGTGCGTGGCACTTAAGCCTGCTGAATATAGTCAGTTTAATCCTTTCTAATGATATTTCATTGATCAATGCGTTCTACGATTAAATATGCTGAGCGGTGTCTCAGGGACGAGGCACAGGCTTTACTTGACATCATACCTACTCTCGATGTGAATTTTGATAAAATGGTGGACCTTATCTACCATTGCAAGGGACATGTCGTATGTACCGGAGTGGGGAAATCGGGACACGTCGCAGCTAAAATGGCGGCCACCCTTTCCAGTACCGGGACTCCGGCGTTCTATCTCAACACGCTGGATGCTTTTCATGGAGACCTCGGCATGATCACCACCGACGACGTGGTCATCATGCTGTCTAATTCTGGAAACACCGACGAATTGCTCAGAATCATACCTTATATGCAGGAGAGATGCATACCGGTGGCCAGTATGACCGGAGATTCCAGCTCATTGCTTGCCAAACATTCTTTCGTACATCTCTTGGTCAAGGTGGAAAGGGAGGCATGCCCGCTCAATCTGGCACCTACGTCTTCCACCACTGCCGCTATGGCAATGGGAGACGCCATCGCTATCGCGCTGATGCAGATCAGAAAGTTCAAGGCCAACGATTTTGCCATGTTCCATCCGGGGGGATACCTCGGACACAAGCTACTCACTCAGGTCAAGGACGTGATGTATAAGGACAACCTGCCGATTATACCCAAAGAGATGCTTCTGGTCGACGCGATCATTGACATCAGCAAGGGCAAACTCGGACTGGGGGTCATTCTCGAAAACGATAAGGTGCAGGGGATTATTACCGACGGTGATATCCGACGCGCGGTGGAGGATGCCAAGGATAACCTACTCAATGTGAAAGTGGAGGATGTGATGACCAAGAATCCGAAAACCATCCATCCGGAAGCGAAGCTGACTCAGATTCAGTATATGTTCAGGAAGTTTAAAATTCACTCACTACTCGTAGTTGATGACAACAAACATCTCATCGGCATCGTCGACTACTTTGCTATCATGAATTAATGAGTACTTTCATACTTGTTTCCTAGCTTAAAATTCTGTCTTCTATGGTCGTACAACTTTTGAGATGTCTCCTCTTCTTTCTGGCTCTGACTCTGCTCACTGCTTGCGATGGCAGTCAAAGCAGTCAGACTGAACTGGCCAGGAAAAGAAGGCGTGAAAAGAATGAAGCCCGGAATGAGGCGGTTATCAGGAAGAATGAGCAAATCGACATTGAATTGCTTAAGAAAATGATTGATAACGAGAACCAACAGTGCCCAAAGGATGTGGGAGGAGGTATCTTGGTGAACAAAGTGGAACTGAAAGACACGGCGATGGTTGTATCTTGCGAATGTGAGAACGAAAACCTGATGAGGGCACTCGATTCTGACATGAAAGATGATATCAAAAAAAGCATTCTATGCTCCATCTGTCAGAATGACGATGACCTGAGCCGGATGAAACTGCTGAAGAAAACCAATACATCTATCGTCTATCTGTTTATAAACAATGATGGCACTCAGACGCATGAGATGGTTCTCCAGGCACACGAACTGCCCGATTCTGTTCCATCCGAGCAGACGACTAAGGAGCTGACGCGGAAATTGTTCATCAGTAATCTGAATGTGGACCTCCCCCAACAAATTGACAAGGCGATGACACAACAGAAAGCTGTGTTGGAGGGTGACAACATCATCCTGCTTATTATATGCAATGAGGATGTGGTGGATATGGACGCAATGAAAGGGTCTGTCAGGGAAAGCAAGAATAATATGATGAAGGCGATGAGGAGTGATCCTGAAAGCAAAACATTTCTGAAGACCGTCAAAGGTATTGATTGTAATATCATCTATCGATACAAAGGCAATAAATCCGGCAAAACCGTTGATATCAAAATCTTAAAGAATGAACTGAATTAACGTTAAATGATAAAAATACCAGAACTATGAAAAAAATGTTATGCACAATCATGGCAGTCTTCTTGACTTTGACTGCCGCTCAGGCGCAGAAACTCAAGTTTATGGGTGTGCTCATGGGAAGCACCTCTGAGCAGTTCAAAACCATGCTTGCCGAGAATGAATTCGATGAACCTGTGAAACAGGGAAATGTGGATTTCTACAAGAACGGAAAATTCGAGCTCAATACGGCGACGGTTGCCATTTATAATAATGATGCCGACAAAATCAACCGTATTGTTGCTTATATCGAAGTGGAGAATGAAGCGGAGGCGAATGGAGTCATCAAGGACTTGGGAGAACGGTTCAAGGCTCAAAACCAGGGCTATATCCTGAAAGACCTCTCACAGAACGGCAAAATCCTACATATCTACTCGAAAAAAGATGACTACTCGGAATACATCGCCATCGAGTTTGCAGCGGGCGACAAGAAACTGAATGTGCAGTACATTCTCGCACAATAACAATATTTCTACAAAAAAACAACGACGTTCAGAAATCTTTTTTTTCTGAACGTCGTTGTTTTAGGATTTTATGCTGACTCTTCTTCGTCGTAATTTCTGAACGTCGCTGTTTTCGGTTTTTATTCAGCCTCTTCCTCTTCGTAATTGAGAGGCATCGTGGTGATGTCCTGTTCCTGGGCTTTCTCTATGTGTAAATCTCCTGATTTACTGATTTGAACGTCTATGAAATAACCGTATTCGTCGCTTTCTTCTGGATCGCTTATCTTTGCAAGGAAATGAAAACGGGAAGTGTCGTCACGCTTGGCGGAGAAATAGTTGAAACTTGTCAGCGTCATCTTCTTCAGCTCCTTTGAGGGAACAAACTCCTTGAAGCTGGCCTTCGTGAAATTCTTGCGGAAGATTTCTGTGCTGTCCGAGCGAACGGTTAAACTCACGCTGTTGTCATGATATTCCAGACCAGAAAAACTCTGAACGGTGGGAAGACTGTCTACAGCATGAAAATCATATTTGTAATGATATAGGGTGCCTTTCAGACTGATTGTGTCATTCACTTTCACACGGGGTAAATCCACTATCGTGTCGGCTACCTCCGGCACATCCCATGTGACCGGCTCTTCATCCGGCTTCTTTTTGTCGTTACAGGAACAGGATGAGATGCCCGCCATAAGGATGAAAGTGATAAACAAATAAATGTAATTGTATTTGCGCATTTTTATTCTTTTCTGTTAAATTTTTTACAAAATAAGTAAATATTACCGACATGTACAAAGGTTTTTTGAAAAAAGTGAAACTTTAATATGTTTATCTTAAAAAAAAGGTGTAACTTCGCATTATAATTCAAATAGGATGATTACAAAAAATAAAAAAATTAAAAGAAACTGGCACACGCTTCCCGGAGTTCCGCTCACGGAAATGGACAAGATTATTTTTGCTTGGCAAAACAAAGGAAAACTTGTGCCAAGAAGAGAACTGATTAAGACAAAAGAACAAATCGAGGGCATCAGGAAAGCCGGCGTTCTCAACACCGCCGTACTGGATGAAGTGCAAAGACTCATCGAACCTGGTATGTCTACTGAGCAAATCAACACTATCGTGCATGAATACACGGTCAGTCATGGAGGTATCCCGGCACCGCTCAACTATGAGGGATTTCCTAAAAGTGTATGTACCAGCGTAAATGAGGTGGTGTGTCATGGTATTCCTTCTGAGGATGAAATCCTTGAGGAAGGTGATATCATCAATGTTGACTGCACTACTATACTTGACGGATATTACGCAGATGCTTCTCGTATGTTCGTCATCGGAAAAACTACTCCGAAAAAACAAAAACTGGTCGATGTGGCGAAGGAATGTCTCGAAATCGGCATGAAATCGGCTAAGCCATACTGTTTCGTAGGTGACATAGGATATGAAATCGCCAAGCATGCGCACAAGAATGGTTTCTCTGTCGTCAGAGACCTTTGTGGACATGGAGTGGGGCTGCAGTTCCATGAGGAACCGGATGTGCTCCATTATGGAAAGAAAGGCACGGGAATGCTCCTCGTTCCTGGCATGGTCTTCACCATCGAACCGATGATCAACATGGGCGACTGGAGGGTCTTTATCGATGAGGAGGACGGATGGACCGTCGTTTCCGAGGATGAGGAACCTAGTGCACAGTGGGAACACACTTTCGTGATGACTGAGGACGGACTGGAGATTCTCACGCACTGATTTTGCTATAAGTGAAGACTTTTGCAGATTGAACTAGCTCATTTGCTTAACTATCGTCCACGAGCTTGCTCGTTTACTTCCACTTCTACTTCCAATTCTACTTCCACTTCTACTTCCAATTCCAAATATGAACGATATTTTTATTTTAGGTATTGAGTCATCATGCGACGATACATCGGCTGCTGTGATTAAAAACGGATTCCTCCTCTCTAATGTCACGGCAAGCCAGGCTGTGCATGAGGCATACGGAGGTGTTGTTCCCGAATTAGCATCAAGGGCACATCAGCAGAATATTGTACCCGTCGTAGATATGGCACTGAAAAAGGCCGGTATCAAAGCGGAGCAACTCTCGGCTATCGCAGTCACCAGGGGGCCGGGACTCTTAGGAAGCCTACTGGTTGGGGTCTCTTTCGCAAAGGGACTTGCCATCTCTTTGGGGATTCCGCTTATCGACGTGAACCACCTACAGGGGCATGTCCTGGCGCATTTCATCAGGGAGGAGGGCGTTGAGCCGAATATCCCGGAATTCCCTTTCCTCTGCCTGCTTGTCAGCGGGGGCAATTCACAAATCATCAAGGTCAATGCCTACAACAACATGGAAATCATCGGACAAACTATCGATGATGCGGCGGGAGAGGCTATTGATAAATGCTCCAAGGTAATGGGGATGGGATACCCGGGAGGACCTATCATAGACCGACTGGCCAGAAAAGGGGACCCAAAGGCCTTCTCTTTCTCTAAACCACATATCAAAGGATATGATTACAGCTTCTCTGGATTAAAGACGTCCTTCCTTTATTCTCTGAATAAGTGGCTGAAGGAGGATCCAGATTTTGTGGAGCATCATAAGGAGGACTTAGCGGCTTCGTTTGAGAAGACGATTGTGGATGTTCTCATGAATAAACTGCTTCTTGCCGCAAAAGATTTGAGAATCAGACAGGTGGCAGTAGCGGGAGGTGTGTCGGCAAATACGGGCCTCAGAAATGCCTTCCTCGAATATGCCAGGAAATATAAGTGGAAGGTCTTCATTCCCAAATTCTCGTTTACTACCGACAATGCGGCCATGATTGCCATTACAGGATATTTTAAGTTTCTCGATAAGGATTTCTGTCCTATCGATTTACCGGCTTACGCCAGAATGGAAAAAAAATGATGGATATTGCTCGGATTATTCAACAATTGAAGCAAAAGAATCTCACGCTGGCTTCAGCGGAGAGCTGCACAGGAGGACGAATTCCGGCGGACATTACCGCTGTGCCGGGAGCTTCCGAGGTTTTCCAAGGGGGAATCGTGGCGTATCAGTCCAGGATTAAGACTGAGTTGCTGGAGGTTCCTGACGAGATTATCCAAAAGTTCGATGTCGTCAGCGAACAGGTTGTCGCACTCATGGTCAGAGGGGCATGCAAATGCCTCGATGCTGATATATCACTCGCTTCAACCGGATATGCTGGGCCGTCTTCCGGAAATCCAGACATACCGGTCGGCACGATTTGGATTGCCTGTGGAACTAAAGATAAGGTCATCACTAAATGTCTGCATTTGAATGGAGACAGGGTGAGCAATGTGGAAAAGGCTGTGGAAGAGGTCTTTGCATTGCTGGAGGTTTTTATTAATCAAATGGATTGAACTAAAAAAGCTGTGAAGGAAGAGCATTTTTTCTATACGCCTCAGATTAAAGAGTCAAATCTGCTGCCAGATGAGGAATTTGCCCATGCCGTCAGGGTTCTGAGGTTTGGGGTGGGGGACCGCATCCGTCTGATGGATGGACAGGGGACTTTCTATAATGCGTCAATTGTGGAAGTGACCAAGAAATTCTGCAAGTTTGAGGTCGTTGACCAGGAGTTCCATCCAGGAAAAGGCCAATCGTGGCTGCATATCGCGATGGCTCCGACCAAGAATATCGACAGGACTGAATGGTTTGTGGAAAAGGCCGTGGAAATCGGGGTGGATGAAATCACTTTCCTGAATACGGAATTTTCTGAACGTAAGAGGGTAAACATGGAGAGAATGGACAAAATCTTAGTCTCTGCTATGAAGCAAAGCAGAAAACCATATAAGACCGTTCTTAATCCGCTTACTGATTTCAACAGCTTGATGGCTAACACCCAGATGGAGAGGAAATTCATCTGTCATTGTTACGGAAACGACAATTCTGTTCAGCTGAATGAGAAAAAACTCCTGAGAAACTGTCTGAATCCAGGAGACAAAGCACTCGTTTTGGTCGGACCTGAGGGGGATTTCAGCCTCAGGGAAGTGGTGGATGCTGAAAAAAATGGATTCCAGTCCGTCAGCCTGGGTGATAGCAGGCTGAGAACGGAGACTGCGGCTGTTGTGGCCGTACATATTTTGAATCTTTTTACGTGATTATCTTTATATTTCCTAACTTTTAAAAAAGCAAATTTATGAAAGCGTTGAGAAATTACATGATCATGGTTTTAGCCGCTATTTTGGCTATTGCTTGTACTAATAATGATTATCAGGTTGTTATACCTAAAAATGCGAACTTCGTGGCGACTTTCAACTTTAAGTCCTTCTTCGAGGACGTCGATATTCCTGAGGAGACGATGAATAACTTTAAGTCACTCTTGGGCATGGCTTTCTCTGGGAAGGACAGGGACAATATGGAGGAATTCCTCGACGGAAAAACATCATTTGGCATTGATTTTTCTGAGCCGGTTTTTGTCTTCTCGGCACCTGATTGCCCGCTGGGATTGTCTATGAAGGTTGATAGTGAGGATGATATGGATAAACTCATGGATCTGCTCAACAGACAGGATTTATGCAAAAAAGTAAAGGAGAAGGACGGATTTAAGTGGGCTACGATTCTGGAGGAGCTCAGAATTGCCTATAATGACAATACTGTGCTTATCTGTGGCGATGTCAAGGAGAATGACATGAGAAAATTCTTTGATAATGACGAGGAAAATAGTTTTATTGCCTCTCCGAATTATGAGAAAATGAGTAAGAAGAATTCGCCTATGCAGTTGTTCTTCAGTTTTGCGTCTTTGGAGGATCAGGAATTTTTGCCGCTTATCAAGGATTTCTTACCGGAAGGTGTGAAATTAAGTGATACCAACCTCCTGACTGATCTTGTCATGGAGAAAGGGCATGCCGATATCAACGCTGAGATTTTCAGTAACAAGGAGAAGGTGCAGGCCCTGCTAGAGGATGCGGACAAGAATTTCCAAAAAATTAATGGTGACTTCATCAAGGCCCCGGCTAACTTCCTTGCATGGTTCGGTATGGGAGTGAAGGGGGAGGAACTCCTCAAGAAACTGAAGGCGAATGATGAAATCAATGGAATGATGATGATGATGGACAGGGCCATTGACCTGCAGAAAATCATTAAGACGATGGAGGGTGACTTGGCTGTCGTCATGACTGAAATGAAAGATGGTGAGAATCCCGACATGGTGCTTACTGCTAAACTGAAAAACGAGGATTTCCTCAAGGATGTGGACTATTGGCAGGAGCAAATGAAGGACTGGAACATCAAGATGGTACAAAACGACAAGAATGATTTCACACTCTTACTCGATGAGGAGAACGGTATTAATTGGGGTGTGGATGATAAGAATGTGTATTTCACTTCGCAGAATACTTCCTACAAAAAGACTTTTGCTGAAACCAACCCTATGCTCGACGAGCAGGCGGCAGACATCAAGAATTCTATCTTCTATCTGTGTGTAAACCTGAATCCTGTGTTCGATAATATCAAGAACTCGCTTGGACAGTCATTGGGCGGAGAACTGAGTGAGACGATTAATAAGATTGAATATCCATTCGACAAGTTGGTTGTCAAGGCCAATAACGCCAGAAGCTGCACTTTTTCCGTTTCCCTCAAGGACAAAAACAAAAATGTGATCAATGCCTTGTTCGAGCTCTATGGTCAGATACAGGAGACGGCAATGAATTTGATGCAATAAATCTCAAGGATTTTTTAATTTTAAGAACAGGCCTTCTCTAAGGCTGATTCTCTATTGATTCCAGAAATGAATATAATTTCTTTGAATAATACCGTACCTGAAGTCTTCGCTGGCAGAACTGACTTGGAAAGCGATATCTGGAGAAAACAAGTTCAGTTCGAGAAAGGAAAAGTTTACCTGGTGGAGGCTGGCTCCGGAACGGGTAAATCTTCCCTTCTCAGCTATATCTATGGATTCAGAAGGGACTATCAGGGCGACATCCTATTCGACGACACAAATATCAACTTGTTCTCAATTAAAATGTGGACTGAGTTGAGAAAAAAGACTCTCTCATTACTTTGGCAGGAACTCAGACTCTTTCCAGAGCTTTCTGCATGGGAGAACGTCATCATCAAGAACAACATCACAAAATTCCAAAATAAGAAAACTATCGTCAGCTGGTTCCAACAGTTGGGGGTGGAGGACAAGATGGACACCATTGTCGATAAGATGTCGTTCGGACAGCAGCAAAGAGTGGCGCTCATCAGGGCACTTTGTCAACCTTTCGACTTTATTTTCGTCGACGAGCCTATCAGCCATCTCGATTCGCTCAATGCCAATGTTATGGCGGAAATTATTCTTGCCGAAGCCAAAAGACAAGGAGCGGCAGTTGTTGTCACCAGCATCGGTAAACGACTGGATATTGAATACGAACATATTTTCAACTTGTAGGACGCCTCTCATCACTCTCTGACAGAACTAAATCTAATTTTTGCGGAAATTAACGAATACATACGCTGGTCATCCGGTGCTGTTGATTATTATTATTTTTCCTTCTGGATGATATGATTATTTCAGACAGATGCCTCCGGAGGCTGGGAAATCTCTAAATCGTAAATCTTTAAATAGTAATTCTCTATGGCCCTTATTTGGAAGCTTTTAAGGCAACATATCAGCATACCACAGTTCGCTGGCTTTTTTCTCGCCAACGTTGTAGGTATGACTATTATTTTTCTTGGCATTCAATTCTATAATGACATCAACGCTGTCTATTCCAGCGAGGATAGCTTCATGAGAGAGGATTATCTTATCGTCAATAAGGAGGTGAGCCTTGTGAAATCTATTACCGGGGCTGATGTCGGATTCTCGGAAGATGAGATTGACGAAATCAAAAGCCAGTCGTTCGTCAAGAAATTTGGTGTCTTCACACCTTCTAAGTTCATGGTCTGGGCCGGTTTCGATATTCAAGGGATTGCACGCTTCTCTACTGATATGTTTTTTGAGGCGGTACCTGATGACTTTGTTGATGTCGACAAAGAGGGATGGACGTTCAGTCCGGAGGACAACACCGTTCCTATCATTATTCCCAAATCTTATCTCGACCTCTATAATTTCGGTTTTGCACAAAGCAGGAATATGCCTAAGATGACGGAGGGGGTGCTGGAAGCCATAAAAATCGATATCACTGCAAGGGGAAACAACGATGAGCAAGTCTATAAGGGACATATTTACGGATTCTCCAATCGTATCAACACCATTCTTGTTCCACAAAAGTTTATAGACTATGCCAACAAGCGGTTCTCTCAGGAGAAGGATAAATCGGCTGCAAGAGTCATCATGCAGGTCGACAACCCGACGGATGACAAGATAACCTCGTTCCTTCAGGACCATAACTATGTGACGGATGAAGATAAGCTCGATGCTTCAAAGACTAATTACCTCCTTAAGATCGTTCTTTCCATCGTCTTGCTCATTGGACTCATTATCAGCCTACTGGCTTTCTTTATCCTCATGCTCAGTATTTATCTGCTTGTGGAGAAAAACAGTGCGAAGCTGCAGAATCTCATGATTATCGGATATTCTCCTGCCAAAGTGGCGAGGCCATATCAGATTCTCACTATCGTTCTTAATCTTGTCGTGGCACTCATCTCTGTTTTCATCGTTTTCTTGATGAGAATGTGGTATGTCAGACTTTTTGAGAATTTCTTCCCTAACCTCGAGGTACCATCATTCATGCCTACTTGGGTCATGGCTATTGGTATTTGCATTTTCTTCTCTATTGTCAACTTTTTTGTCATCAAGAGAAAAGTACTGTCGGTCTGGTCGAAAAAATAATTATTGGGTCTTTATGCATTGATTATTATGGAGCAACTTATTCAGTTATACAAACAATATTTCGGAGCTGAACCTGCTGAAATCAAACTCTTGAACGGAGCTGGTAGCAACCGGAAGTATTATAGAATGTTCCCTGCTGATAAATCACAGGAAACGGTTGTCGGCGTTATTGGAACATCGGTGGAAGAGAACAAGGCATTCTGTAGCCTTGCCAATCTTTTCAAAGCTAGAAAATTATATGTGCCGACGGTCTATGCTGTTTCCGACGATTTCTCTTGCTATCTGCAGGAGGACCTCGGGGATACTTCCCTTTTCGATTATATCAAAAATGGAAGAGAAAACGGTGGCAACTACGATGAAATGGAGACCCTCATGGTCGAACTGGTTATCAGGGAACTTGTGCAGATGCAGATGTTTATGGACTCCCCTTATGTCTTCAAGCAATGCTATCCTATGGAGGAGATGGACAGGAATAGCGTGATGTTCGACCTTAACTATTTCAAATACTGCTTCCTGAAGTTGAACGGAAATGAGTTTAATGAAGTGAAGCTGCAGGAGGATTTCGAAAAATTCGCTGACGACCTGCTTAATGTGGAGGAATACGGATTCCAATACCGCGATTTCCAGGCCCGCAATGTCATGCTAAAAGAGGGAAGACCTTTCTATATCGATTTCCAAGGGGGAAGAAGAGGACCGATTTATTATGACTTGGCTTCTTTCCTCTGGCAGGCGTCATCAAAGTTTTCCGACGAATTCAGAAATAAAATGGTTGATGCTTATATCGATGCGCTCTCACCTCTCAAATCCGTAAAACCCGTGGAGTTCAAGAAAAAACTCGACATTTTCGTGCTTTTCAGAACTTTACAGGTCTTGGGAGCATATGGATTCAGGGGACTTTGGGAGAAAAAACGACATTTCATTGAAAGTATTCCTCTAGCGCTCAAAAATCTGAAAGATATTCTTTCGAAAGGAACATGCGACCCTTATCCTTATCTGAAGCTGATTGCTGAGCAACTCACCTCACAGATTAGCGAAGGTCCGAATGAGAAGAGAAGCAATGCCCATACCCTTGTCGAAAACGATAACTCATATCTGAAAAAATCTGACAAGTCCTTGGTTGTCAGGGTTTTCAGTTTCTCTTATAAAAAGGGGATACCTCAGGATGAGTCGGGAAACGGGGGCGGATACGTCTTTGACTGCAGAAGCACGCATAATCCTGGTAGGTATGAACAGTACAAGAATATCACTGGTCTGGACCAGCCTGTTATTGATTTCTTGGAAGAGGACGGGGAAATACTGCAATTTCTGGAGTCTGTCTACAAATTGGCTGATTTCCATGTGCAACGCTTCATCGACCGGGGATTCACCAACCTGATGTTCGCTTTCGGATGTACGGGAGGACAGCACCGAAGCGTATATTCTGCACAACATTTAGCACAGCATATCAATGATAAGTTTGGAATAGAGGTGCATATTTGCCATCGGGAGCAAAATATTAATGCAGTGCTCAGTCCTAAGAAAGCTGGGACCTGATTTCATTCAGCAACCCGGCACAACCGTCCTCCAGCAGGTCCAGAACCTGCTCAAAGCCGCTTGCGCCTCCATAATAGGGGTCGGGTACATTGGGTGAGTCGCTATGTATAAAATATTCCGGCATCTTATGGATTTTCTTCCTCTCGTTCTCGTTTTTTGTCCCACGCAGAAGACCTTGGATATTTTGGTCATCCATGCCGATTATTAAATCAAAGTGCTCGTAGTCTGAGCGACGGATGGGACGGGACAAGTGGGTGAGTCTGTATCCGCGCTGCTTCGCATGTTGACGCATTCGGGAATCTGGCAGTTCACCCTCATGATAATCTATCAGGCCAGCTGAGTCCACTTCCACTAATTCGCTGAGACCTGATTGGATAAGCTGATGACGCATCACTTCCTCTGCTGCGGAGGAACGGCATATATTGCCTAGACAGACAAATAATATTCTATAAGGATTTACCATTTTTTATTTCGTTTGAGGGGCTTGTCAAATACGCTGATAGCATAGATAATACTTCTTCACGTGCTTCGACAGGGTTTCGATGTTCAGCATGTCGGATACTTCTGCAACGTCATGGATCGTACCGTCCTTTTCCAGGATCTCTATCTTGTCATCATAGAGATTGTACATGTCTTTGCCCACTTCCTTCTCTGAAATCAGATAGCGTACCGTGTCTGAATGGCTGATACCAAAATGCTGGCTGATTGCATTGACTTTTTCTTCTATGAATAATGGGTCATATGGACTGTCACTCGTCTCTACCTTGAAGATATTGCGGTTGATCAGATTCGAACTCAGCATCGACAGTATCTTGTCATCATGATGTTGCCATACTTTCAGGGCACTCCAGATGTCGTTGTCGTCCAGCTGAAGGAACTGGTTCAGGCTGCTGTCGTCTTCTTTGAACCGTTCTTCGTCTATCTCTTGATATAAGAAAAAACGAAGCGAGGGGGAGCAGAACAGCTCTTCACCATTCATGGCCAGATATTTTGCCCGCTGAAGGGCACGGATTAACATCAGCTCGGCTGATACGGCGGTCTTGTGAAGATACACCTGCCAGTACATCAGACGGCGGCTTACAAGATAGTTCTCTATGGAGTAGATTCCTTTTTTCTCTACAACTAGATGGTCATCCACAACGTTCAGCATGTCGATGATCCGGGAGGATCCGATATTACCTTCGGTCACACCGCTGAAAAACGAGTCCCGGCGGAGATAGTCCAGACGGTCTACATCCAGCTGGGAGGATATCAGCTGGTGAAGGAATTGTTTGGGATATTCATTCTTGAATATCTTGATGGCCAACGTCAGCTCACCCCGCATTGCCTGATTCAGACGCTCCATTATCAGTAACGAAATCTCTTCATGCGACACACCACTGATTAAGGTATGCTCCAATACGTGGGAGAAGGGGCCGTGGCCGATGTCATGAAGCAGAATCGCCGCGCTCACGGCCTC
>FLNV01000269.1_pt1 | contig 15868 bp, 6 predicted proteins | sample 1140351 | NCBI WGS metagenome assembly FLNV01 (sample SAMEA3878207, study PRJEB12797) | bioreactor metagenome | biome: Moose rumen | place: Sweden | collected 2011-10 | reverse complement strand
GACGAAATTTGTGCTGGAACATTGAGTGTGAAATATACAGGTTAAAAAAACATGTCAAGATATCTTATTATTCCAGACTGAGTAATCAAATTGCAGAAAACAAACCAAGAGTTATAAAATTCAATATCCAGGGTTTTGCCAAATATAGGGGTTTAAAGTCACCACAACCGAAGGAATTGGATAGACAATAGTATGATTATCGGACTCGTCTACAGCATCAATTCCTTGATAGAGACTTTTATATCTGCCAAAACGAATCATGTCATTCCGTCTCCATCCTTCCCATGCCAACTCTATAAGCCGTTCGTCATAGATATTGTCAAGTGTGGCTTCCTTCTTGTCCATATGAGCTCTTGAGCGAACCAGATCGAACTCTTTCTGTCCGCTTTCTCCGTTTCTGACTAAAGCTTCTGCTTTCATAAGCAAAACATCAGCATATCGGAAAAGGACAATATCATTATCCATTAATTTTCCTCCTTCAGAAGCATCGATGTCAACTTCATATTTTTTCATTCTGGCTCCAGCCATCTCTTGATATGGACTATAACTGAGGTCAAGCTCGATTTCCTCAGGCAAATAACACATTGGTTCACCGTTTCTTCCTTGAATGAAATACCCATTAAGACCTGTGATATAATCAGACCAATAGTTTCTTTCGAAACGAGTGTCCAGTTCAGGAGTATTATAGCCGTTGACTTCAAGTACTTTCAATGTGGCAGATGATCCGTTTTCCCCCGAGAATCCATAAGCAGCAGCATGACGGCTATGATGTGAACGGAACATATTTTGTTGCTGACTAGTATATAAGAATTGATCGAGCGGTATAGTCCAGATATTTTCGACACTGCTCTCATTGTTGACGCAGAAGTTATCAAAATAGCTTTCTTCCAGCTTGTATCCGATTTGCCCAATCAGGTCACAATAGAAAGCAGCAGCTTCCCAAGCATTCATTTTTCTATCGTATACATCGAAAGACAAGTCTTTCCCATCAGGTCGTTCGTTATCGGTCCACACATCGTCTTCATATACTTCAGCATTGAGATAGAGTTTAGCAAGGACAAATGCAGCGACAGCTTGTGTGACCCTTCCATAATAATCTCCTTTAACTTGGCTGAACCTATTAGGCAGATACGGATATACCTGTGCCAGTTCGAAAATTACAAATTCAAACACATGACTACGCGTGAGCGTTTCTACATCGTTCATACTTCGCTCAGATGAGATTACAACAGGCACATTACCAAAGAGGTCGAGGAGATAGAAGTAATAAATAGCCCTAATAGCCCTGACCTCAGCAGTGTATCGCTGGTATTGGAGTTCGATAAGCAGCTCCTTGTATTTATCGATGTTTTCAAGAGCTCTGTTGCAAATCGTAATGACCTTATATAAATACATCCATGAATTTTTCACGACTTCGTGATCTGGACTCCATGAATGTTTGTATAGGTCTTGCCAGATACCTCCATCGTACCAGTCGACCCCCCTTGTTGGCAGAACTGCCTCATCGGAGCCGAACGTCTGTAGATCGTAAACGCCTCTACAAGTACCTTGCAGCCCTTGTCCATCCTTGAATCCACCAACATATGAATAAATCGTTCCAATCGTGTTGCGATAGAGTTCTTCCGGCGAGGTGTAAACCTTATTCTCTTCAATTTGGTCTTTAGGATGTTCCTCAATGGAACAAGCAGCAAGTAAAGAAACAGAGAGTAATACAAAAAAGAATGTACGAAACATATTGATAATGATTATTTACAAAAGTGTATTATTTTTAAAAATGAGCTTAACCAGTAAGCAAAAAGAAAAAAACAAATGCTCTAAGAATCCACACAAAATGTGTTCACCCCTTTCAGCATTAGAAATGAATGCCTAATCCGAAAGAGAAAGTCCTATATGGTGGGAAAGAGTTCTTGTCGTCTACTCCAAGTGTGCCGTTAACAACACTTGAGTTGATAAGCGGCGTGAGCCCGGAATAGCCCGTAATTGTAAACAGATTATTGACAGACACAGAAAGTCTTACTTTTTGAACATGTTTATTTGAACAAGGAACGTTCCATCCAATAGTGATATAATCCAAATGTATGTAGTCTCCACTTTCAAGCCAATAGTCGCTGATTGACTGATCTTGAATGTTCATCTTAGGCGCATCTTCCATAACATTATAATAAGGAAGTGCCAGCATATTCATATAAGAGAGTGCTGTTCCATTAAAAATCTTATGTCCGAATGCTCCATTGATTTGAGCAGCGATGTCCCACTGCTTGTATCTGAATGCAATATTTGCATTCATCCTCATTTTAGGCATAGCTTGTCCGCAATTGTATTTTTCTTCAGTCAGTTGATAATGCTTAGCACCATTCTCATCGGTTGTCAGTCCTGTGCAATGTGGCAGAATAAAAACTCCCAAAGGCTGTCCGACCACTCTGCTAACGACTCCTGAAGATCCATGGAATCCAGCTCCATGCAGGTCTGCAATCCCGCTTCCCTTAGGTGCAGTAAGCAATTCTCCATTGTAATATCCGTCAAGCGACAGGAGCTTATTTCGCTCCATAGACATGTTGACACCAATATTAAGTTCCACGTCTTCGTTTCTAAGTGGTGTGATGCCGAAACCAGCTTCAAATCCGCTATTTTGCATAGATCCGAGGTTAGCCAACATTTTATCATAGGTGAAAGGAGGCACAGGCACATCATACAAATAAAGCATATTCTTGACTTTAGTCCTGTAGTAGTCTAAAGTAAGAACCACTCTTCTATCCCACATGGCGAAATTAAGCCCGACATTGAACGAACGTTTAGTTTCCCATTTAAGGTCAGGGTTAGCATTCCTTACAAAAGCCAATGTAGTATATGTCTCATTAGCAGGGACATAGACGATTCCATTAGGTTTGAGCAGTTGAAGAGAATTATATGCATCTATTCCCCCTAGATTTCCACTCAGACCTGATCCGAATCTAAGTTTGAGGTAATCCACAAAGGCATTTTGCTTACCCAGACTTTGTTCGTGTGGTAGAGTCTTGTCCCAAATGGTCCATGATGCACTGACAGAAGGAAAGAATCCCCATCTGTTGTTTTTACCCACTTTTGATGAGCCATCGGTACGAGCGTTGGCAGTAATAGAATACCTGTCAAGAAAAGTGTATTGTCCGGTAAAAAGAAAAGAGTTAAGATGATCGTCCTGATAGAAAGATTCTGTTCCATTCCAAGGTCTGGTAGCACCAGCAGAAATATTATGATATCCGAACTCATCCGTTGAAAAATTGGTTACAGTCACGTTGAATCCCTTATTCTTGCTGGACTGCCTCTCCGCCAATGCTAAAAGTTTCAGTGAAGAATTTTTGAAATTAAAAAGTTTGTCGAATGAAATTCTTGTTATAGTTTCCTCAGTCCGGCTATCAGCTCTATATGCTTCACCATTTCCGACAACATACGTAGGGTAATAATGAGCATTATTATCTGTATTATATGAATAGCTTCCAAAAAGAGTCATCATTATCCCCCACCCCAGATTGGCCTTAGCTTTAAGATGTACACTAAAATGACCATAATCCTCATCGTCGTCCATATTCAGCAATGCAGAAGGATTGGCAATCCATACAGCTTCCGGTACACCTTCATACTTTCCTTCTTGATTTTTCCCGTTCTTAATCGTGGGATTGAAGGCGGCAGCAGAATAGAAAAACTTCCAAAGGTCTTGCATTTTGCTGGTTTTTTGGATACTACCAAACATACCAAGATCAAAAGTGACTTTATTATCGAAAGCTTTCTGCGATATGTCAAGTTTGGCAATATAATTTTTCATGCTGTTGGTCTTGATGACAGTCTTGTGATCAGTGAAACCAAGAGAAATACGATAATTACTGCTTTCATTGCCTCCACCGAATGCGACGTGATGATTCTGAATGGTTCCTGTACGCGTAATAACATCCTGAAAATTGGATGAAGAGCCGCCATCATATATGACCAGATCCATGTTCTTAGCAGCTTCTCTAAATTGATCAGCTGATAGCATGTTAACTTTCTTGTATACAGACTCGAATCCCATATTTCCCTCATAGGAAATATGGAATTTACCCTCTTTACCTTTTTTGGTAGCCACTTCGATAACTCCAGACGCTCCCCGGCTACCATATTGTGCAGTCTCAGAAGCATCTTTCAAAATTGTGAAGGACTCGATGTCAGCCGGGTAGATGGTTGAGAGTGTAGCAAGGTCGGAGGCAACTCCGTCAATGATGACCAAAGGGTCATTACCTCCTGTAAGAGATGTTGTACCTCTGACACGCACAGCGCTCACCATTGCCTCCTGGTTAGAACCACGCTGAACCTGTACACCAGCCGCCTGACCACTTAGTGCATCCAAAGGCGAAATAACAAGTCCTTTCTTCATTTGTTGCGCATCTACTTTGTCGACCGCTCCTCCCATGGTTCTCATGTCAGTTTCAGAATATCCGACCTGAAGTTGCGGTATCGTGTCATAATCCACTTGCGCCATAATATGCAAAATACAAAAAAAAGCAAAACTTATCAGTGTAACTATTCTCATAAAGTTGATAAAATCATAAAATTATTAAATAAAAATCAGCAATGGATCACAAAAACCATGTCATATTAGCAAAAAAGTAAATACATAAAAGAATAAAAACTTTCCATCGGTATTACATTTCCATAATCCATCGTTAAAAACATACAAATTTACAAAAATAATTGTAACTAAAGCAAAAAATAGAGAAAAAAAGTAAAAGTTTAATAAAATAAGCCCAAAAAGCTTCAATAATCTTTCAGTTATAAAAAAGATGACAAAGAAATAAATATGACAAAAATGGCCATAAAACGTGTTAATATCACACTCATTTAGAAAAAAATCATTAAAACATATTATATATAATGAAAAATTTAGTAAATTTGCATAATAAATAAGAATGAATTTAAAAGCGAAAAAAATTAAAAAGCGTATTCTAATAAGATACTAAATAACACGTATATGGTAAAAAGATTATTACTTACAATTTTGTCAGTTACATTGCTTCCTGCATCAAAAGCTCAAAGCTGGATAGATGTGACAGATGATTTTGTGATAAACCCCCGATTTGAGGGCAATGACTTATCCACAGGATGGTCGGGTACCGGTTATGGTTCAGCAAATCCACACGAAAACGCTGAACATTACTCCCGCAACTACGACACCTATCAAGAAATAAGCGGACTCGCTGCTGGAAAATATCGCGTGAGCGTAGACGCATTTTACAGAATGGGAGAAGCTCGAAACGATTATTCCCTATACACAAGCAATAACTACAGCAATTATCAACATGCGGAACTTTACGCAACCTCTTCAATAAGAGATTATTACGTAAAAATTGTCCCGGCCTCTTCAGCCGCCCTGGAATCTTCTCTTGGAGGAGCCGTAAGTGGAGTTGGGAATAATGGATGGGGATGGTACGAAGCCCCTCCCTACATACCGAATAATATGGAGGCTGCATACTATTGGTTTGAGGCAGGCTATTATGACAACATCCTTGAATGCGAAGTTGGAACCGACGGGAATCTTACTATAGGCATACGTAAATCAAACACAATAAATGCAGATTGGACTTGTCTAGACAACTGGAAACTTGAGTATTACGGCATTGTAACGAAAGCAACTTCAATAAGTGTGTCTCCCCGGACATTGGAAGTGGTTTCCGGAGAAAGTTATACATTAAATTATACCATACTCCCTTCTAACGCCACATACAAAAAGCTTAGCTGGAAAAGCAGCAACCCCAATGTAGCCACAGTTGACGATAAAGGTACAATTACCTCCCTGAGCGTAGGTAGCTGTACAATTACAGGAACGACCATAGACGGCAGCAACAAGAGTTCAAGCTGCCGTGTAACAGTTGTAAATAATCCTGCGACATCAGAAAACATTGTTATCAATGAGATTATGAGTTCCAATGTAGACGTGTACTTGGACCCCAACCAAAATTATGGCAGCTGGGTGGAGTTGTATAATCCCAGCAGCAAGAGCGTGTCTTTAGGCGGTTTATACGTGAGTGATGACGCCAACAACCTGCAAAAGAACAGACTTATCGACCGCTATGGTGCAATTCCAGCCAACGGATATGCGATATTGAATTTTGACCACCACGAAGTATGGACCGAGAATGCTTATCGTCAGATAGACGATAAACTGGATTGCGATGGTGGTGAGATTATCATATCAGACGGTACCAACATCATAGCCAGGCAGACATATCCTCAAGCCATATCCCGCTGTTCATATTCAAGGACGACAGACGGCGGTAAGGAATGGAATTATTGCGGTAATCCCACCCCCGGTCAAACGAATCAGTCGAGTAATAATTTTTCTTCGATTCAGCTAGAATCTCCTGCCCCAGACCAACCAGGCCAGCAGTTCAGCGGTTCTCTTCAGATAAGCGTGAATATCCCCGAAGGCGCGACGTTACGATACACAACCGACGGCACTTCCCCGACTTATACCAATGGATCCGTATCAGCGACAGGCATATTCAACATCAGCGAAACCACCTGCTTCCGCTTCCGTTTCTTCAAAGAAGGATATCTTCCATCTCCTGTAACCACTCGTTCATATATATTATCCCAAAATTATCCGTTCCCCATCATCTCCATCGTGACAGATGACAAAAACCTCAACGACAAAGACCGCGGAGTTTTTGCCCAGGGAGATTACGGACGTCCAGGCAACGGGCAGACGAGTAAATGCAACTGGAACATGGACTGGGACCGTCCTGTATCATTTGAATATATCACAACAGACAACGAATATGTAATATCCCAGGAATGTGCCCTTTCTACCTGTGGTGGTTGGAGCCGTGCATGGCGCCCCCACTCCTTTAAGTTAAAGGCAGGCAAAGAATATAATCTCCAGAACACATTCCAACATCAATTCTTTACAGACAAGCCCTTCCTCCGCCATAAGACATTACAGATAAGGAACGGCGGTAATGACACCAGCTGTCGCATCAAGGATCCCGGCATCCAGATGGTAGTTGCAAAGAGTGGCATCAATGTTGATTACCAAGAATGGCAACCCGTTCATGTCTTATTCAATGGTGAGCACTACGCCGTGCTGAACATGCGCGAGCCGAACAATAAAGACTTTGCCTCCTCCAATTTTGGTATAGACAGTGACTTAATGGACCAGTTTGAAATATCTCCGGACTCTGGCTATGTTCAGATGCGTGGTACGAAAGAAAGTTTCTCAAAACTGGTTGAGTTAAGCTATGACGCCTCTGACGAAAACGTCTATAATGAAATCAAACAGCTGCTTGACATAGATGAATACATCAATTACATGGCCATAGAGCTATATTGCGGTAACTGGGACTGGCCCCAGAACAACGTGAAAGGTTATCGCGACCAAAACAACGGAAAGTTCCGTTTCGTTCTGTTTGACCTAGACGGCGCACTGTCCACAAGCACTCCTTTTACGACATTCTTTGGCAAGGAATGGTATAATTTCGACACACTACATGGTTATGACTATTCCCAAGACCGAAGCGTAGAGGGAAGCCGTAAATATCTGCAGATTGAATTTGTCACACTATTCAAGAACTTACTGGAGAATGAAGAATTCCGTCGTCGGTTTATCGACACCTTCTGCATAGTAGGCGGCTCCGTTTTCAATCCCAGCCACGTATCCGACATAGTATCAGCCACAAGAGATTATTTAGCAACTGGAGGCTATGTAAATCCCCAAAACACAGCCACCCAACTGATAAACAGCTTTAGTTCAAGCTATAACAACAGCATGGTGTCCCAGCTGAAGAACAATAGCCATGACGCTATCAAAAGCGATATATCCTCAAAGTCCCAGCAATCAGTAAAGCTCTCATCGAATATTAAAGAAGGTAAAATATTCGTTAACGACATAGAACTCCCCTATTCAGAATTTAACGGCTATCTATTTGCTCCCGCCACTTTTAAAGCCGTAGCACCGGCCGGTTATAAATTTGCCGGTTGGAGAGGAAATTCTTCAACCAGCCGCACAGGCATTACAGTTATACCTACCGGCTCCAGTTGGTATTATTATGATAATGGCTCCCTTGACGGAACCAACTGGAAAAACAATGTTAACGCAAGCTGGTCCACAGGTGCAGCTCCCCTTGGTTATTTCACGACAGACACCTCAAACAGCCGTGGTTATAAAACGACATTGAATTACGGAAGTGAAAGCAGTCAAAAATATCCGACCTACTATTTCACGAAATCAATTAATTTATCAGCCGCTCCAAGTTCAGACGATGAGTTTGAGTTGTCCTTTATTGTGGATGATGGATTTGTCATATACGTGAATGGCCAGGAAGCCGGTCGTTACAATATGCCAGGCGGCAATGTGACCTACAACACCTACTCCAGCAGTTATGCTCCTAACAACCCAGACACAGGCACACTTACCCTTTCTTCATCACTATTTAAAAAGGGAACGAACATCATAGCAGTTGAAGTTCACAATAACAACGCTTCTTCCACCGACATAGAATGGGAGGCATCACTTACACATTACACAAACTCATCAGATTACATCTCCACAGATGAGGAATATGCAATGCCTTCGTCTGGATTGGTAAACTTGACGGCTTGCTTCGAAGAAATGAATGAGACCGAATTAGTCAGCACCTCATTCTACCCATTAAAAGTCAATGAGATAAGTGCAGGCAATGCTATATACGTGAACGATTATTTCAAGCGCAACGACTGGATAGAGCTTTATAATCCGACAGACCAAGACCTTGATGTCGCCGGCTTATACGTGAGTGATGACTCCAACCAGCCCAGTAAATATCAGATACCCTCAGGCGGCATCATCAACACAATTATTCCCTCCAAAGGTCATATAATCATATGGGCAGACCGCCTTGAGCCATTAACCCAACTTCATACAAACTTCAAGCTGAGCAATGTAGATGGTCAGATGGTGACGATATCCTCCTCAGATGCCTTTGTGAAGAACAACCAAAGCTACTTCTCCAATCACCCATCCATGAAGTCGTTTGCAGACGGGCTGACATATGTCGGTCATAAAGGAACTGAATCGTGCGGGCGTTATCCCGACGGTACAAGTTCATTGTACAAAATGTCACGTGTGACCATCAAGCAGCCAAACTCAATTTTGTATGATGAAGAATCATACGGCACCGATGAAGGTATCATCGACAACAATGAAGACACATTCACTTTATCCTTAAATGAAGGATGGAACTGGGTATCCCACATTCTAAGCACCCCAATCAAAGCATCAGAATTCAAAGAAACGACCCGAATAGTCGGTATGAATTTGGAAGCCTACAATGACCGTGCATATGGAATGACCGGTACTTTAATCAATTTATCATCCGGCAATCTTTATAAAATACAGACCAACACAGCTAAAACCCACAAATTTACAGACACATTCTGTGAACCAGATTCTCCGATAGGTGTTCGTGAAGGCTGGAACTGGATAGGCTATACAGGAAACGGTACTCAGAGCCTGTTGTCGGCATTACCATCTACCCAATTGGATGAAGGAGACGTCATGATGGGCCAGGACGGTTTCTCTACATACATTAATGGTTCATGGCAAGGAACCTTGTCCACACTAGAGTCAGGAAAAGGATATATGTTTAAGACATCAAGAACAAAAACATTACGATTCACAACTTCAAGTGTTTTCGTAAAAATGCGTCGCACACGAAACAGGATAACCGGTTCGAATGTTTACGGTGTCAACAAATACGCCCATCCCAATATTATGGGAGTTATCGCACAATTACAGATAGAAGGCAAACAAGTTGACCCTGAGCGTTTTACGGTTTTAGCATACTCTAACGATGAATGTGTAGGATACAGCGATGCGTCAGACAGTCTGTTCTATGTGACCGTCTATGGTGAACAAGCTGAAACTATCTTTTTTAAGGCCATAGACCATTTTGATGGTTCAAACTATGACATCAAGGAGACGCTGACGTTCGAATCAGACCTCATAGGTAATACCACCTCTCCCCAACATCTGAATATGGTTCTGAGCTCAGAGCCGACCTCAATCACTCTTCCTGATATGGCCATAGCAGAACCCGGAACTGCCAACGGTAGTCAAAAGATTATAGGTTATTACTCCACAGACGGAAGACTCATATCTCAGACATCAGCCATGTTACAAAAAGGCATATACATCATAAAATATACAGACGGCTCACATAGAAAAATCCAAGTAAAATGAAAAGACATATAATCATAACTCTACTTTTGCTGTCTTCAGCATTGACAATCACAGCCCAAAGTTTGCCAACAATTAAAATTACTTATAATGGCAATACTGCATCTGTGACAGTTCCCACAACCATAACAGATGTTGATGTGACGACCACTGGCTCAGACGTAGAGATAACGTCAGGAACGACATCTGCAGAATATGCATACGAAGTGTCGGGCGAGTCCACAGACGGCTCATTGGTGATCAATGGCAGCTATAAGTTGACCCTTCGTCTGAACGGAATCACCTTGCATAACAGTCGTGGAGCCGCGATAGACATAGAATGCGGTAAGCGAATAGCTGTTGAGCTTGTTGAAGGCACAAACAACACGTTGTCTGACAGTTCCTCCGGTCAGCAGAAAGCGGCTTTCTATTTCACAGGTCATCCCGAATTTGAAGGTGGCGGCACCTTAAACGTGACTGGAAACACAAAGCATGCAATCAGCTCAAAAGAGTATCTTCAGCTGAAAAAGACCACAGGAACCATAAACATATTAGGAGCTCAAAGCGATGGAATCCACTGTGGAAAAGGCAAGGTGAGCAATGAGCACAACTATTTCGAGATGAAGGGCGGCACAGTGAACATATCGAACATAGGAAGCGACGGTATAGACTCAGATGATTTTGGTGTAGTCCACATAAAAGGAGGTGCCATAAACATCACCATGGACTCAGCTGACGCCACAGGCATAAAGGCAGACAGTATACTTACAGTCAGTGGCGGTGTTATCAACATGCTGGTAAAAGGTACGGGCAGCAATGGCATAAAAAGTTCATATTCCGCCCAGATATCAGGCGGCGACATCCGCATAACGGCCTTAGGCGACGGCAGCAAGGGTTTGAAATGCAAAGAAGGTACGACAACAGTTCTGAATGGTGGAGATTTAATAGTTGATGGTGGCAACATAGAAGTTTACAGCCTAGGTAAAACCATCATTACGGACTCAGACACGACCAAAAGTATGCCTATGAGTATAGATAATAACTTTACTCAAAATGGCGGTGAAATATACTTCTATTCATTCGGACCTGAATCCAACGAGTACAAGGTAAAGGGAACAGAAAGTCTGAACGACGGAATATTGAGAATGTACCGTGCTCCTTGGTATCTTAATCCCTCAGACTATGAGTTTGACATGAGCAGTTTTGTGAGAGTAAAGATTAATGATAACTTTGTTGAAGATTATGGAAATTACGCGATAGGCGCATTTAACGGAGAGGACTGTTGTGGTGTGGCCGAATTCATCACCCCGAATTATGGTATATTAAGAATCCGTTCAAACTCAGTCAGTCAGACACCGATATCATTCAAACTTTACGATTACGAGACATCCACGACCTACGATCTTGAACCTGATCAGGATGTGACATTCCAATCATCAGGCTGCTATGGACTTCCAAGTACTCCGATGATACTGAGTATGACTTTAAAAGACCGTCTGAAATGCGATGTGAACGAAGACGGCAAAGTAGATATCAGTGACATAGTTGCCGTAATCAACCAAATAGCCGGCACAGCCACCTACAGGTATGCAGATGTAAATGACGACGGAAAAGTAGATATCAGTGATATTGTAGCCATCATCAACTTCATAGCAGGTCAATAAAAAGAAAAAAGGGATTATCTCATCTGCATACAAACAGCATCTCATTCACCTAAAATAATGCAGATATAATAATGGCAACTCGTACATATATAATGATGCTACTATCCTTATTCTTGGGAATTCCCACAATAAATTCTCAAGAGTCTGCATCTATTATAATCAACGAGATAATGTCATCGAATATAGATGTTTATCTTGACCCATCGCAGAACTATGGCAGCTGGGTCGAACTATTCAATCCGACGGAAAAGGACATAGACCTAGGTGGTTTATATATTTCAGACGACAATAACAACCTTCGTCAGCATAAGCTCTGCGATGGGTATGGCATACTCCCTGCTCATGGTTATGCCATACTGAATTTTGGTCATCATGACAATTTCACTCCCGAAGGCTACCGGCAGATAGACATGAAACTGGATTGTGACGGCGGCATAATCATCGTTTCAGACGGTTCGAGGATTCTGGCACAAAAAAATTATCCTCAAGGTTTGTCCCGCATATCATACGGCCGGCTAGAAGACGGATCCACAGAATGGGGATATACAGGGAAACCGTCCCCTGGTTACTCAAACCAACTAAATGGAGGTTTTGCCGTCAAACAATTAGACCCACCAACAATCAGCTCCAGAGGCTGTCGTTTTGACACTCCATTTATATTGAAAGTGGAGATTCCCGAAGGCTCCACATTACGTTATACGTCAGATGGCACATGCCCAACATTAGACAACGGTAAGACAGCTACCAGTCAAGAATTTCCGATAACAGAAACCCAATGTCTTCGTTTCCGGCTATACCAATCCGGCTATCTTCCTTCATCAGTTGAGACACGCTCTTATATAAAAGATGATGGCAACATGCCATTCCCTATCATCTCAATCGTGACAGACACTTCAAACTTTTATGACAAAGAACGCGGTCTGTTTGAGATAGGTCCTTATGGCCGTGCTGCCCGTTACACGAGTGAGACCTACAATTCGAACATGGACTGGGACCGTCCTGTTTCCTTCGAATATATCACATCGTCGAATGAATGCGTAGTATCGCAGGAATGTGATTTTTCGATGACCGGCGGTTGGAGCCGAATGGTTTCCCCCCATTCATTCAAATTAAAAGCAGACAAGCAATATGACTTTCAGAACACATTCTCATATCAATTTTTCTCAAACAAACCATATATAAAACACAAATCCCTTCTTGTAAGAAGCGGTGGAGATGACCACACCTACAGAGTAATTGACGTTGCTTTTCAAGAAATGATCAGTCAGAGTGGCATCAAAGCAAACTATCAGTCCTTTGAGCCAGTTCAAGTATTTATAAATGGCGAGCCCTATGCTGTATTGAATTTACGAGAACCCAGCAACAAAGACTATGCTTATTCAAACTATGGAATCAGCAGCAAAGAATTAGACCAGTTCGAAATGTCTCCCGATTCGGGTTATATCCAGAAACGAGGTACCAAGGAAGCCTTTACCCAATTATTATCATTAAGCAACCAATCAGAAGATGAATTAATCTATCATCAAATCAGCAACTTACTAGACATAGATGAGTTCATCAACTATATGTCCATACAATTATATATAGGAAACTCAGACTGGCCCTTCAATAACGTGAAAGGATTCCGTGACCGAAATGATGGTCGTTTTCATTTTGTCCTATTTGATTTGGACGGAGTCTTCAACGCAAAATCTCCCTTTGACTATTTCTTCGGCATGGAGTCGCGTGAATTTGACCCCCTATACGGGTTTGACTACTCCCGTGGTGTCAGCATAGCTGGAGACCGACAGACACTCCCAGTTGAAATAGTGACCTTATTTAAGAACTTACTAAAGAACCCGTCATTCCGTAAACAATTCATAGACACAATCTGCATCGTTGGTGGCTCAGTGTTTGAGCAGAGCCATGTAACGAAAGTCATGGAGAGCCTGAATGAGCGAATGACCAAAGGAAGTCTTCAAGACCCGACCGGCATGACAAATTATTTCAAGAGAAAAATGTCGTTGAAATTCAACTATGACCGCATGATTCAAATGGAAGAAAGTGAAGAGTTACGTCCATTGGGAAATCGTCAGAAAGTTAAAATAATCAATGACACATACGGCACAGCCTTACTGATAAACAATATAGAAGTTCCTTATAGTGATTTTGACGGTTTTCTTTATGGGCCAATAGAACTAAACGTCAAATCTCCAAGGGGTTATATATTTACAGGCTGGTTAGATACAAAAACCAATCAACTAGTCAGCACATCCCCTACATATACCTTACCCACTTCTGACACCCTTGAAATAAAGTCGTGTTTTCAAAAGATAGCAGATAATAACCTACCGCCAATAAAGATTAACGAAATCAGTGCAAACAACACAATATACGTGAATGAATATTTCAATAAAAGTGACTGGATTGAATTATACAATATGACAGACCATCCAATAGATGTGGCCGGGATGTATCTAAGTGATGATATAACTACACCAAAGAAGTATCAAATACCGAGAACCGACGGAGGGGAAAAGGATTCTCCAACAACAATCATTCCCTCCCATGGATATTTAATCATATGGGCAGACCGTCTCACCGGTGCAGCCCAGCTTCATTGTAGCTTTCAATTAGGCAACCGTGACAACGAAGTTGTATTACTGACGTCAGAAGATGGTAGTTGGCAAGACAGATTCACTTACCTATCACATTCTTCCCAAACCAGCTGTGGTCGTTATCCAGACGGAAGTGATGACATATACATAATGAACACTCCAAGCATAGGAAAGAGGAATCTCCTAGACCACAATAGTATGTTCATAAGACAGTCAAAAAAGGAAGGGGACGTAAACATAGACGGGAAAGTTGATATCAGCGATATTGTGGCCATTATCAATCAAATATCCGGCCTATCCATCTTTCCAGAATCCGATGTGAATCACGATGGTCAAGTAGATATCAGCGATATAGTCGCCATAATAAATATCATATCCAAAGAATAGTTTTAACAAGAACCAGATATGAATTTGACTTATACCGTTTCCTGGATTTTTTCATAAACACTTGTAGCCAATATCATACCATTGCCCTTATCAATAGTAATCGCCTCCAAGATATTGTCATCCTTTTGCTGATACTCAAAATGAATATCATGCTGAGATATTTGATATTTACTATATAAAAATGCCACAAACCACTCATCTTCCACTCTGAGGTCAAAAAAGACAGGTGAATTGGAGTTGTTTCTCACCCTGAGGTCTCTATATCCATAAGCAACGGTAGCGTCTGAACCGAGCGGGCAGAACCTGGTTTCGTCAGTATAGAGATCCTTTGAATGATTAAATCTTTCAATGATTTCGAATCCAGCCAACAGTGAAAGATGATAAATAGCACCCGATGCCTGACATAATCCCCCACCCCTTTCCAGTTGCAGAATACCATCCCTAATCCCCCTGGACTCAGCAAATTCAGCTTTATTAGGATTGCCGAGACACCTCCAGAAAGAAAACACCTCTCCAGGCAGAATAATATATCTACGAATTCTTTCGGCCGCAATCTTCAGATTATGTTTTTTTTGCAAAAGGGTAGCAGAAGGCTTAAATGGTTGTTTTATTTGTATTTTAAAGGCGAAAGGTTGGTTCTCCCTAACCTTAGCAAAATGCTCCTTACTGAAAAGATCAGAAAATCTTCTGCCAATCACTTTAAGAGTTAATTTAGCCCATCTTAAAAACTTCATAATTTTATCTACTTAGTGATGTGAAAAAAATAACTTGCCTCACCATCCAGTTGACTGTAGGGTTTCTGTCCCCCGATAACGGGGGAACCGAAGGGGGTGTAAAGACCATTGATTACTTTATGTATGTCCGTCTGGAGTAGAGACGCCCCGTGGGGCGTCTTCAAACTAAACCCACCACTATGGACTTACTTTCTGTATGTCCGTCAGTTGACTATCGTCTTGTCTTCTCGTCTTCCTTTCTTCTTGTTTTCATCAAAACGAGGCAACTTATTTTTTAATTGTTACTTA
>FLNV01000268.1_pt1 | contig 15906 bp, 12 predicted proteins | sample 1140351 | NCBI WGS metagenome assembly FLNV01 (sample SAMEA3878207, study PRJEB12797) | bioreactor metagenome | biome: Moose rumen | place: Sweden | collected 2011-10 | reverse complement strand
GACGTAAATCAGACATTAATTTTGACAATAATCTTTTCAACCTGACAGATTAAGTTTTTTTACACGAATGTCCACGAATGCCCACGAATGTTCATGAATAAATATTTTTGAGAAGAAGGAAGTAGAAGAGGGATTTAAATTGGAAGTAATAAAAGGACGATAGTCTGCGTGATGATTTAATTTAACACGAATGATCACGAATGTCTACGAATGGTCATGAATAAATGTTTTTGAGAAGAAGGAAGTAGAAGAGGGAAGTAATAAAAGGAAGTAGAAATGGGAGTTATAAGAGGACGTTAGTCTGCGTGATGGATATTTTGAGAAAGAAAATAGGCAGAAAATAAAAAGAAAATTTCTTTTTGAAAATAAATGATGAGATGAATAATCGTAAAGATTGATTTTTAAAGAGATATTGTGGGATTATTATTCGAAAATAATAAAAATTCCGGACAGATTGTTTTGGTTTGTGATATGAAATTCGTAAATTTGCAAAATAGAAGGTGTCAAACAGACAAATCGCATTTTTGCCAGAATTACTCAACGCTTATACAGCTATAATAACTCAACACTTTTACAGCTAAAATAACTATTAACGAATCATCAATAAAAAACAATCAGATTATGAGTTGCAGAATCAGCTTTAACCAGCATTCGCTCCGAGTGACGTTGGGAATTTTCCTATTCCTGATGTTGTTGCCGTTAAAGGCGACCGAGACGAAGTATGGCGTTGCTGTCCTTAACCACAATAATGAGCTGGTCTTCTCTTATGATGTCGACAGTAAGATCAAGAACATCGAAAACCTGGCCAAGACAGACCATCGCATTCATGTCTGGCGAGCCAAATCAACCAAGAATAATGGTACGACCTATTTTTATTTTGAAGACCTGTGCCCATGGCAAGACTATGCCAGTCAGATTAAGCGGGTGGTAATCAACGACAATTTCTCCACAACCCTCTGGATCCAGCTCACCTTTTGGTTTGCCGACATGACCAGCCTGACGGAGATAGAGGGCATAGAATACCTGAATACTTCAGGGACGTCGCTGATGCTCTATATGTTTAAGGACTGCAAAAGTTTGAAGACGCTGGACCTCAGTACGTTCGATACATCGAAATGCACTGATTTCGCGTTTATGTTCCAAGGTTGTGAAAACCTGGAAGAAGTGAAGGTGTCTTCATTCAACACAACGAACGCCACCGACATGCGCTGTATGTTTGAGAGGTGTAAAAAGCTGAAATCCCTGGACCTGTGCAGCTTCGACACTGGTAAGGTGACCAACATGTCCAATATGTTCTATGGATGCGAGTCGCTTACGGAGCTTAACCTGAGCAGTTTCAACACGAGCAATGTGACGAACATGCGAATGATGTTCAGCAATTGTCAAAACCTCGCATCACTTGATGTCCACACTTTCTCTACGGAAAAAGTGACAGATATGTCGTATATGTTTAATGCTTGCTACAAACTGACTACTCTGGACTTAGGCGGTTTCACAACCAAAAGCCTGGAGACTGCCGACTTTATGTTCTATTTGTGCATGAATCTGGAGACCATCTATAACGGCTGGACTTGGACCTGCAGCAAAAGCGCGGACACCATGTTCGCTCAATGCCTAAGCCTGAAGGGCGCCATAGCTTTCGACCAGACCAAAAGCGGCATATCCTATGCCAACCCGGAGACAGGCTACTTCACAATGGGAATCCCCTGTGCGCTACTGCAGAGCAACGGTACGCTTTATTTCAGCTTCCTCCCATCGACTTACATCCGTGCCTATTCTCAGGGCAGCTACCCGTTCTGGTACGGCGATGTCATCACGAACTATGACTTTGCCAGCGACCGTTGGGACGTGAAAAACGGTGACATCAAGAAAGTGGTGATTGAGGAGCGCTTCAAGTATGCCCACCCAAAGCACCTGCGTAACTTCTTCTATGGTCTGAAAAACGTGACTGAAATCAGTGGGTTGGAGTATATCAACACCAGCGGTGTGACAGATATGGGGCAGATGTTCTCGGGCTGTTCCAGCCTTCAATCCCTCAACCTCGATGGATTCAACACATCCGATGCCACGGATATGAGTTCGCTGTTCAACGGCTGCACCAACCTGTCGGCCCTGAAATTTCCAAAATCGTTCGACACATCCAAAGTGACAGACATGTCGAATATGTTTTTTAACTGCAGTTCCCTGACAGAACTGCATCTTGACAGCCTGGACACGAAGAAGGTGGAATGGATGAACGGAATGTTCAACGGCTGCACCAACCTGAAGACCATCTATTGTGACAATACTTGGACAGCCTCATACTCATCTCTTATGTTCTTCAATTGCACCAGCCTTCAGGGTGCCCGTAAATACGATTCAGAGAAAACGGATGTGTCCATGGCAAATCCTCAGTGTTACTTCACCGCGACAAAAATCCAGGAGTACGACCTAAGTATCTGTGGCGTGAATGTGAACAATGTGAACTGCCATGATTTGACATCGATTCCGGGAGTGACTGTAGCCGACGGGGGTCATGCCTATTACGACAACAACACGAAGACGCTTTATCTGAAGGGGGCTTCCATCCATACAGTCGTTGACAATCAGCCAGCTTTAGTTAACAAAATCAGCGGACTGACCATCTATTTGGAGAAAGGCGGCAAAGACGGTAAGTCTTCCATCTTGAGCGAAAGAGGGATAGGCATGGATTTAATAGAACCGACCACGATCAAGTCTTCAGACTCTTCGGAACTTGTGGTTACGAGTATGAACACACTTTTCGATCCGAACTACCAATGGCTGCAAGGAGCAATGTATGATGTTGCCTTAAGGGTGCGTTCAACTCTCTCTGTTGAGTCAGCAAATATGACCGTCATGGGAAAGTATGGCATCTGTGGTGTTCCGGATGAAGGGAAAGGAAGGATGACGATGAAAGGTAATTCTGTAATTGCGGCGCAGGGCACAAATGGAAGTGTTACGCTTATGCATAATGTGACAGGCGACAACGTGAGGATAATTCAGCCGGAAGGCGCTAAAAACGAAAACGGCGATGTGCGTCTTGACGGCAAGACTGTGACGGCATGGGTTTTCATCGTAAGTTCGTCAGAGAGTGCAAATCCATACGATGTGAACCAGGACGGAAAAGTTGACATCTCGGATATCGTTGCTGTGATCAACACCATCGCTGGTGACAACACCTATAAATCCACTTCCGACACTAACGGCGACAAAAAGACCGACATCAGCGACATCGTAGCGATCATCAACGCGATTGCGGCAGGAGATTAATAAACCATCTTCAAAACTCGTAACAAAAAAATGAGACAGCAGGGCAAGCAAATCGTCATAACTGCCGTTTTCCTGTTTGCCGCAGGCTTGGCAATGCAGGGTCAGGAGGAGAATTGGACCACCATCCGAAACGGAATAGAGTGGACCGACACAGAAGGTTATATTGTTCAGGCCCATGGAGGCAACTTCCTGGAGCACGGCGGCCGTTGGTACCTGATTGGTGAGGACCGTTCTCGCAGCTGGAATCCCGATGTGAACCTCTACAGCACTTCAGACTTCCAGAGCTGGAAATTCGAGTGCAAGATTATCAAGAACTTCGTGACGCATGAGGAGCTGGGGCGCAGCCGAATGATAGAGCGTCCGAAGCTGATGTACAACGCGAAGACGGGTAAGTTTGTTGTTTGGTGCCACTGGGAGGCGCGTGACTACTCGGCCAGCGAGGCTGCCGTGTTCGAGAGCGACAGTGTGGGTGGTCCCTATGAGTGCGTGTGGGCCGGAAGGCCGTGCGATACGAAGTCGCGCGACTGCAATATCTTCGTGGACAACGACTGCCAGGCCTACTTCATCTCGACGACCGACGAGAACACCAACCTCGGTCTTTTCCGTCTTTCCGACGACTACCATTCAGCGATGTCCAAGACGCTGCTGTTCGAGGGTCAGCGTCGTGAGGCACCCGCCATCGTGCATATCGGCGACACTTACTACATGATTTCCTCCTCATGCACAGGGTGGGACCCAAACCAGGCTAAGATAGCGACGTCGAGCAACATTGAGACTGGTTGGTCAGCACTGGAGAATATCGGCGACCGCATCGCTTTCGACACACAGGCGAGCAGCATCCTCACGATCAAGGGCACAGAGGGGACAGCCTATATCTACGTTGGCGACCGGTGGATGGATCCTGACCTGCCTCGGTCAAAAATCATCATGCTGCCTATCAGCTTTGAGGACGGAAAGATGGTGCTCCGCTATTATGACTCCTGGCAGATTGACCTCAGACGGGGAGTGGTGAGAACCCCGTAGGTGGATGACATAAACAAGGCAACAAACATCATTCCTCATCGCTTTACCATCCTTTCGACCTGACAAATATTTTTTTTGCTTCATTATAGTCAAAGCCAGTTATCTCAGTAAACTCGATGTTTTTTTCATTATAGTTATCTTTTTAGTCTGAATTATTCATAGTCCGAAAAAGAACGTATTTCTTACTTACAAGGGGAACCATGTCTTTGAAGTAGGAAAAATATAATATGTTCTCATGCGCAAATATACAACAAATAATCTAAACGAGCAAGTCCAAACAAATAATTTGGACGAATTTTCACGGATGTTTTTAGCGAACAAAGATTTTGAAAAGTTCATTGTTGTTTTTCTCGAACTGGAATATGAGTAATAACAATAAATAGGACACCTTCTGTTGGGGGGTGTCCTTTATCATATATGTGCTAAGGAAATGCTTATCTTGCGATGATTTTCTTTGTGCCGTTTTCGATGAAAATGCTGTTGAAGGGTGGCTGGCTGACACTTCGTCCGTCGATGGTGAAGATGACGGCCGGTGCCGGTTCTGATTGCTGGCTGGGAAGTGTCTCGATACCGACAGCCACTTTCTTGTATTCCTCCTTTGCCTTCTTCAGAAGCTCCTGGAAGGATGAGTCGGCATGTAGTCGTGCAACGAGGGAAGTGGCGAGTTGTCGTGTGGCCTCGATGTCAGTGAACCAATGGTATCCCGCAATGAGGCGGTTGTATCCGTATTCGTATCCTCTGCGCAGTATTTCGTTCTGGCAGTCGGGTGCCACCTCCGCCATGATGAGCGCCTCCGACCATCCGAGGTGTGTATGTCCGGACGGGAAACTGCTTTTTCCCCGTTCTTTCTCCTCGTCTCCCGGCACGGTGGTTGGTTCGCCCAGCTGTACGAACGGTCGCTTCCGGAATCGTAGCGGCTTGAGCCAGTCAGCCGTCTCGCTGCTCTTATCGAGCACCGCCTTGACCAGCTCGTAGATGGCCGGGGTGGTGGCTTCGCTGAGACTGATGCCCATGGCCTCTCCGAAGACCTTGTACATCATCTCTGCGCTGTATTCCGCCTCTATTTCCGCCTGTTGTCCTCTTGGCGTGTCGCGGAGTGACTTGGCGTTCCAGTGTTGTGTGAGGTCAGTGATGTATCTGTAGCTTGCAGTGTCGACGGGGTTGTTGAGTATGTTTTCGCCGTGCGGGATGGTCGCTTTGGCCGTTGGGTCGTAGTCTGCCGGCAGCCCTTTCAGTTGTGCATACTCAGCCCGTGCAGCGATGATGTCCTTTTGCAATTCCGGGTTGTTGTGAGCCTGTGCGACAGCCGCCGCCGCGCAGAGGTATCCTGCGGTGACGTCGCTCTGATAGTGAGCCCCCGTGATGATTCGGTTTTCTCCGAACTGAATGCCTCTTCTTAGAATTGTGTCCTGTCTTTCTGGCCACATCTCTGAGAAGATGAGTGCAGTAGCCCATCCGAATGCCGTGTGTCCGGACGGGTATGATCCGTTCGTTCTGAGGAAATCCGTGTCGTACTTAGCCCAAAGTCCGTCGTTGACCTGTATGAACGGCCGTTTGCGCATGAGCACCTCTTTTGCAGCTTTCGTGCTGTTGTCTCCAGTATGGTATGCTTTTAGGATGAGTTTAGCCAGAGCCGGTGTTGTCTCTTCGCTGATGGTGTCCAGTTCTAGCACCTGCTGCATGACGGTCCGCATGATGTCGGGCTCCCAAAGAGACTCGTCGTTGGCTTGTTTTCCCCTAGGTGTGTTTCGGATGGTTTTTCCCCACTGTAGCTGTATGAGGTCGTCGGTGAATTCAAGACTTGCTGAGTCCGGGTAGTCCGGTAGGAAATAGATAATGTCCGCATATTTGTCCATCGGGACATAAGTGCTGTCCTCATCCGTCTGAGCCATTGACGGCATAAAGCAAAGGATGGAGAGTGTGGCTGTAGCCAGCCATGCTTTGAATTGTTTCATTGGTTGTTGGTATTTTTTATTACTTTGCAAAGTTACTATTATTTTTTTGTAATTTGGCAATATCTATTGCGTTTTTGATGTTTTTTTATTTTTGTTCTTTGTCTGGACTGTTTTTTTCCGTAAAAGAACGTTTTTTCTTGTCTGCGCATAAAGTTTGCGTTCATCCTTAGTAACTTTGCACTCGAAAACGGAAAAGAACAGTTTCTCAGATTGAAACAAGGGAACCTTGGCAGCCCCGGTGTATGTGCAAGATGAAAATCATGAGAACGAGGTTTGATTCCACGAGGCGTGTCCACACCACACGCAGTATGTTGAGGCGTATTCTAGCGGCAATGAGGGCAGACTGTAAATCTGCTGCCTTTCGGCTTCGTGGGTTCGAGTCCCTCCGCCTCAACGATGTAACCGGCGAGAGCGCATAGCGGTTCTTTCCCGGGTCCGCCCTTTGAGCCAGGAGCATAGTTCAGTTGGCAGAATGTCGGTCTCCAAAACCGAAGGTCGTAGGTTCGAATCCTTCTGCTCCTGCGCTGTAATAGAAATGTGAGGATGCCCGAGTGGTCTAAGGGCATGGTCTGCAAAACCATCGTTTCATCGGTTCGAATCCGATTCCTCACTCTTTTTTGAGAATATACAAGGCCGGTGTTGCAGTTGCATCACCGGCCTTTCCGTCTCCAAAGAGATTGACAAGTACATATTTTATATGATTTATACAAACTTTCCCGTTCCTTTGCACATAATGAGCTTTTTTTGTTTGAAATACTATAAAAGTATATGGCGAAATTGTTATTAATTCGGAAAAAATCAGTATCTTTGCATTTGATAGACAATAAAAACAGAAAATGTTGTATGCCAGAGATATGTCGATTTTACGGGATTATCATATCGATGTTCGGCGATGACCACAATCCGCCTCATTTCCATGTTCGTTATGGTGACTATCGCTGTACTGTTACCATCGATAAAGGTGTGGTAAAAGGTGAACTGCCTCGCAAGGCATTAAAAAAGGTGTTCGATTGGATGGACGAACACCATGATGAACTGATGTCGAATTGGGCACGCCTTCAGTCCGGTGAAAAAGCATTGCCCATAACTCCTTTAAAATGAGAAAACGCTTATGGATGATCAGGAATTGCTTAGAGTAGTCGATGTTGACTACCTTCATGACTACACGATGGAACTGGAGTTCAATAATGGTGAGCGCCGTATTGTAGACTTCAAGCCGTTGCTAACGGGGGTGCACCGTTCCCAGCTGCTTGACCACGAGAAGTTTATTCAGTTTGCTCTTACAGACTGGACATTGGAGTGGTATAATGGTGTTGACTTTGCTCCCGAAATGCTCTATGAAATTGGTGTAGTGGCATGATTTTCTTATCGATGACATCTATGTCCCATTGCCATTGTAATGCCAGGATGGCTGAACGAAGAAAGCGGAATTAAACTGTTTTCTTTCGTTTCATCGGTTCGAATCCGATTCCTCACTCTTTTTTTTGTGAAAAATCATGGCCGGTGATGCAGTTTCATCACCGGCCTTTCCGTCTCCAAAGAGATTGACAAGTTTTTTCGTATTTGTTTTTTTATCCGTAGTTGATGATGGCGTTGAGCCTCTGCTCGAGCCTGGATAGTACTCTTCCGGTCTTTTTCATAAGGTTCTGCTCCTTGACCTGATTGAGCAGTTTGATTGCCATCTTGATGAGTTTGAAGTCGTCATCGGTGAGTGGAAGATCGTTGATGGAGTATTCCGGGTCTGCGTACCTGTAGTATTTGAGGTCGTATACCTCAATAGGTGCGTTGTATCCGAGCTTGTCGGACCTCATCATCTGAATGTCTCCCTGTACGGTCCTGAGAGAAATCCCCTTGCGAATACCCTCGAGCTCGTATAGCGCGTCGGAGCAGGCGTCCACCAGGTCCTCTATCGTCCACCTCCTGTACCTGTTTCTCAGGCACCTGTCTATAGTCTTGTAGCGTATCAACGCATTTTTGTTTGCTGGCATGATATTTTGTGTTTTCTTGATGGTTCATGAATCCGTTTTATTAAAAAATGCAGTTATTTGATGTCGGGCATATGTCTGTGCCGTAACATGGTTGGCGGCTGTCCAAGCAAAATCGCTTGTCGCTCAGCTGTTCTCTCTCTCGTTTTCTCAATGTAAGGCTCGAAGGCATCACCGCCTTCCTGATCATCGCCGGTTTTTCGTCTGTTGTCTTTGTTCCGGCCTTGTTGGTGTTTAAAGTTGCCATGTTGTTGTGTTTTTTTGTGCCTGATGCACGGTTCTCATGATTGTTTTTTCGGTTGTTGCCGTTCTGGTCGGGGTGGTGGAGTTTCCGGAGCGGCACAGATAAATGAAAAATAGTTGGAAAGCTTGGTAAGTTCTTTCCAACTATCTCTTATGCGTCTGAGATTTTTTTCTCCCTGTTGTCCGATTCCGTCCGCCTTGTTTTGTCAAGTGGTTTCGGTGTCGGTGGGTGTGTCTGCTATAAGTTGGAAAGTGAATGCTGCTTGCCAGAGTCGGTCTGAGCATTCGAATGATGGCAAAAAACTATCGTTCCCGTAGTGCTTCAGGCCTCGGGTTTTCAGATAGCTTGTTATGTTCATTCTTCTCAGCATCACTTTCGTTGTTTTTTTGTGGTTTCCGGGTGGTTTCCCGAATCCTTTGCAAAATTAATGACTTTTTTATTATTCTCCAAATAAATGGTTTGAATTGTCACGTTTTTTTAGGAAAAGGCAGTGCAACAATCGCAGAGAGTCTTTTTCTTTCGATCCAATACCGAATGCTTTTGCATAGCGAAGTATCTCTCTACTACGGCAACTGTCTTGTATTTTTTTGGGGGGTATAAGTTGAAAAATGCAGAAGCGACAGTCGGTGGCGGTACGGGGAGGAACATCATCGATGTCGTCTGGGGTGAACGACTCTAGTTGGTAGACTCCCATTAATTATTTTCTTTTTTCTGCTAATTTTTTTGAATAAAAAATCAAATCGAAGTATCCGTGACCTACGGCATTCTGCATTTTCCCCATTTTTGTTGCGGAGGCTGGACTCGAACCAGCGACTTCAAGCATATGAAACTTGCCAGCTGCCACTGCTGTACTCCGCGACATAAGCAAGGCGACAGTCGAGAAGACACTTATTACGTTGCTCTACCAGACTGAGCTACATGGAGAAATCTCCATGGGCGGATTCGAACCGCCGACCCTCGGCTTAACACGCGAAGTAAGTCTTTTCTACGGCACTTGCTGTGTTTTTTTTATTTTCCCCAATCTTTCAAAGAACGCTTTATTCGTTTTCGAGTGCAAAGTAACGAATTGTCTCCGCAGTTTTTCTGCGTAGTCGGAAAATTTTTTGTTTTTTTCTTAATTTTTTCAAAGTCAAGTACACAAGCTGATTGTTGGAGGTGGAGTAAGCCTTGGAAAGCTTACTCTTCCTCCTTTTTCTTTTTTAGTCGTGCATATTCTTCTTTTGCCTTTTCCAACTGTATTCTGAAATTATCGTTTCCTGCCAGTGCTCCCATGACAGATGCTGCCAGTATGGCGGAGGCGTCAATGTCGCTCTTGTAGTGATATCCTGCCACCACACGTCCGAGCGCATACTGATATGCTCTTTTCATCAACACATTGGCTGAATCCGGTTCGATCAGCGCCAGAGTCATGGCATATACATAGCCACGAGTGGCATGGCCGGATGGGTAGCTGTAGTCCTTCCCCTCATCCTCCTCGGTCTCAGGCACAAGTGAAGGCTCTTTGAACTGAACGAATGGGCGCATACGCTGATAGTAGTTCTTCACACGTCTGTTGGCATTGTGTGCATCACTGCCGGCACCTCCAGCCAGTTTGTCGATCTCTGGTGTCAGTCCGGGATGGATTGTCATGCCGAACGCTTCTGAGAAAGCTTCGTAAAGTTCCAAAGGACCGTCTTTTCTGGCTTGTTCTCCAAGGGGGGTGTTGCGTTGTTGCTTTCCCCACTGATAATAATAGAAATCATTGCAAAAAGCAGGATCGGTCACTTCAAGTGGCTCCGGAAGAAACAATGTGCCGTCGGGACGTGTTTCATCCGTGAGGAATGGATCGGGATAGGTGACAACTGGCTGTGCCTGAACAATGACATTGCAGAGTATGATAGCAACACAAGCAATCCACATCCTCATCCGTTCTACAGAAATCTTGTAATTCATAAAGTTATAATTTTAAAATAGTAAAAATAGAGATTCATTTTTAGTATCATTCAAGCGTGTCTTGACCTGTTTTTATGTCATTTCCCATGCTTCGGAATGATGGTGAAACTAAGTGAAAAAATATGCTGTCTCGTTTTGGTAAAGGCGAGAAGATAAGGAAACGAAAAATCAGGACAAAAGTTCTTGGGGAATTTTTGTCCTGAATATGTCGGAGAGTCGGTCGTATCAGCTGAGGTGTTGCTCACGGTATTCTTTCGGTGACATGCCCGTGGCGTTCTTGAAATAGCGGCTGAAAATGGACTGGTCAGGGAATCCCAGCTTGTGGGAGATTTGCTGCACGGTCAGATGGTCGTGGTTGCGCAGCAAGGCCTTGGCCTGGATTATCACGTGGCTTGTGATCCATTCCAGTGCACTGATGTTAGTGAGCTGCTTGATGACAGTAGAGAAATGTTTCGGTGTGAGGTTGAACATGCTGGCGTAGAAATGTACCTCTCTGCTTTCGGTGTGGTGGTCGATGATCGCTTGGTAGAATCTTGCGAAGAGATCTTCCCGTTGTGACGGCTGGTGGTCCTCGATACCGTTTTCCCGCCTGTACTGCTGGAGCAGGTCGAACAGTACTTCAAGCTGGTGTCCGATCATGTCCATACGTTTGTGGCTGTTCGTCTCACTGACGGACTTGAGCAGTGTGAGTAGGTTTTTGATGGTAGTGAACTGGTGTTCGTTGAGCGGCACCTCCTGCTTGAAGATGTAGTGGTGTACTTCTCGGTAGGTTGAAGGGAATCGTCGCTTGAGTTCATTCTGAAACTCCGGTGACATAACGACCATGATTGCTTGGTAGTCTTCTGAGCATTCGTGGAAGTAGTGGATGTGGTGGTGCATGAGCACGGCGAGGTTGTGAGGCTGGAAGAAAACAGGCCTCATGTCGCATTCCGCTTTGACCCATCCAGAAAGGTTCAGTACGATGACGGTATATGGAGTGGAGAACGCCTCTTCGTAGACAGGTAATTCCCTTAAGTCCTCATATACCACGAGACCGCGCTCCTCAATCAGCGAGGAATCGGTCATGAAGGGGTGGATGTGTTGTTCTTTAGTCATAATTGTTCACTTTTTTGCAAAAGTACGGAAAATTTTGCATTTTTGGGATAAAGCTAGAACCTTATGTTAAAAAAAACGTACATTTTGACATAAATTTGTTACAATTTTGTAACAAATCATATTGGTTTGCAAAGTCGACTTTACAATAATTTTGACAGTATGACACTTTTTGCGGATGTTACATGCAAATGTTCTTCTCTTTTTTGCTGCCAGCCCATAGTCCGATGAATGTGAGCAGTCCGTTCAGCATCAGCATTTCGTATCCGAACTTATATCCTGTTAGCTGAAGCGTCAGAATGTCGGTCAGGTAGCAGATGATGGGAGAGGCCACCGCCACGATAGGCAGCCACCTCAAGGATGGTCTTCTCTTGGTGAACATTCCGAACGCAAAAAGTCCGAGAAGCGGCCCGTATGTGTATCCTGCAATGGTGTAGATAGCGTCTATCACGCTTGGGTTGTCCAAAGCCTTGAAAGCAAGGATGAACAGGACGAAAACGGCAATCATTCCCACATGCACCCTCTTTCTGACCTTTTCCCTGTGTATGTAGTATTTGTTTTTGGGGTTCTCCACCTCAAGCAGGTCGATGCAGAAGCTGGTAGTCAGTGAAGTGAGAGCAGAGTCAGCGCTTGAGAAAGCCGCCGCAATGATTCCTACGGTGAAGAATACGAGAACGGTTTCTCCCATGATTCCGCTTGCAATGAAGTCCGGCAGAAGTGCGTCAGCCTTTTCCGGTATTGCGATTCCGTTCTGCTGGTAGAGATATGTGAGCAGTAGGCCTAGAGAGAGGAATAGGAAGTTGACAGGTGTGAACAGTATTCCGTAGAAGCACATATCCTTCTGGCTGCTTTTGAGGTCCTTGCATGACAGATTTTTCTGCATCATGTCCTGGTCGAGACCAGTCATGACGATTGTGATGAACACGCCGCTGAGGAACTGCTTTACGAAATGTTGCTTAGAACTCCAGTCTTCGAACTCGAATATTCTGCTGTTCGGGTCGTTCCATACTTTTTCCATAGCCTCTCCCAATCCCATTCCCAGCATGTCGCTCGCTTTCACCAGAATCAGTACGAGAGCTCCGATGAGGCAGATAGTCTGCATGAAGTCGGTCCAAACGATAGCCTTGATTCCGCTGATTCGAGTGTATAGCCATATGAGGAGTAGGGTAGCCAGGACAATGACGACGAATGGCACGTGTAGTGTTCCCCCTCCGACAGAGAACTGGGAGTTGAAAGTGTACTGCTGAAGAATGAAGCAAACGAGGTATAGTCTAGCCGCTGCCCCTGTCAGTTTAGAGAGAAGGAAGAAGCTCGCCCCGGTCTTACGTCCTCGCGGTCCGAATCGTTTTCCGAGATAGCTGTAGATGGATGTGAGGTTATACCTGTAGTATAGTGGGAGTAGTACGAATGATATGATGAGATACCCCACGAAAAATCCCAGGCACATTTGCATGTAAGTCATGTCGCCCTTGATGACCATTCCCGGTACGCTCACGAAGGTGACACCTGAGAGAGACGCCCCCACCATACCGATAGCCACAATTGGCCATGGCGACTGTCTGTTGCCACGGAAGAACGCGTCGTTACCTCCTTTTCCCGTGAGCCATGAAATGAGTAGCAGTAGGAGGAAATAAACACCGATAGTAATGATGATTGTCATCCTGAAAATAATATTTGTGATTATCTAACCAGACTTTCTAAAAAACGTTGCAAAGTTACGATTTATTTACCGGTTTTGGCCGAATTTCACCTTTTTTCTTTTCATTATTGAAAAATATCGTGGTTCCTGGGTTCTTTGTCAGCCTTTTTTCATATATTTGCCTTGGAATTGGTGAGCAGTGACTCATTGCAACTGGAAAAACCTGGCATCAATACTGTCGTTCCTTTCCGCTTCCAATTCTACTCTCATTTTCATTTCCATTTTTACTTCCGATAAAAACATAAATTCTTAACGATATGCGTTTCTTTTCATTCTTCTTGCTCCTTCTGACGGCCTTGACGATGAATGCCGCCACGATAGAGGTCAACGACTTCAAGTATGCAGGTCCTTTCAGCATGCGTCGCCCAGTTTTGATGGACTCACTCGACATCAACGGCAAGTCTTTTGCTTCGTCCAGCCTGCTAGACTATTATCTTGACCTGGATCAGGTTTGGGATGGACGAACCCTGAAGACGGAGTCGTTGCCAAAGAAGTCCGTCGACATACAGCTACATCTCATCGCTTTCCGTTTTTCCAACATGAGTTTCCAGAAGGTTGAGATTGTTCCCCGGGGAATGCTTCATTTCCATCTGTATGTAGACGGCAAGAAGACGGACGGGAAGTCTGTGGAGCTGACACCTTCAGTTCATGAGGTGGTCGTGAAGTATCTCACGGATGATACAGAGCCACTACCGATGTGGGGAGTGAAGCTGAATTCCGACAGCTTGGACGGTTTGTCCGTGGAGCCGACAGATGGTAAACGGTCTTATCAGCTGTCAGACGTGCTTCATTGCTGGAGGTACAACAAGGCCCTTATCTCTCCCGACGGCAACTACCTGATTGCCGGCTATTCCACCATGCAGAAAGACGGGAAGAACATCTCCAAGACGCTGGTACGCAATCTTCAGACCGGTGAGACCATCGACTTGAAGCCCGGTGTCGTTTGGATGCCGAAATCCAACCGCTACTATTATCTTCGCACCATAGACGATAACCGTTCTCTCGTGGCAGTCAATCCATCCAACCATTCAGAGACGGTTTTGGCGGAGCACTTGCCTGACGGCAATTTCACGATGTCTCCTTCCGAGGACTATCTGGTTTTTACGAAGGTGACGGCCGGTCCGAAGCGTGACAAGGACGCATATATTGTGGTTGAGCCAGACGACCGTCAGCCCAACTGGCGCAACAAGGTTTCGCTGCAGTTGTTCGACCTGAAGACGGGCCTGTTGCAACCACTCACATTCGGTAATCACAGCACTCGCCTGAGCGATATCTCACAGGACGGCCGTAAGATTCTGGTTTATAAGTCGGAGAACAAGCTTGGGAAGCGTCCGACCACCGTTTCATCCCTTTATGTGATAGACCGTAACAGCTATCAGGTTGATACTCTCTTCGAGTCCGACGGCTTCTTCAATGACGCCTGCTTCTCTCCCGATGCCCGTCAGGTGTTGCTCACCGGTTCACCTGAGGCGTTTGGTGGTGTGGGTAACATCCTGCCTGCGGGCCGCATCCCGAGCATGTATGACTACCAGATTTACATTATGGACATTCAGAGCCGTGAGGTTCGTCCGATGACCCGTGACTTCAACCCTGCCGTAGAGACAGCCGCTTGGAGCAAGTCCGACGGCATGGTTTATTTCACCGCCACCGATAGGGACTGCCTCCACCTCTTTCAACTGGATCCGAAGTCAGGCATGATCCGTCAGGTAGGCGTTCCTGAAGATATGGTGAACCGTTTCAGTTGCGCGACGACAGCCAATAAGTTGGCGTGCTACGGTCAGGGCGCCTCCAATTCGGACCGTCTTTATCTGGTGGACACGAAGAAGCTGAAGTCAGAGTTGGTTGAGGACTTAAGCAAGGAGACTCTGAAACATATTGAGCTAGGGGAATGTCAGCCCTGGAACTACGTCAACGATCGCGGTGACACCATCTGCTGCCGCTATTATCTCCCCCCTCATTTCAATCCATCCGGGAGTTATCCCATGATCGTGAACTACTATGGCGGTTGCTCTCCGACAAGCCGCAACTTTGAGAGCCGCTATCCCCATCATGCCTATGCCGCCCAGGGTTACGTAGTGCTAGTGGTGAACCCTAGCGGTGCAGCCGGTTTTGGCCAGGATTTCTCCTCTCGTCATGTGAACACTGCCGGTGATGGCGTAGCACAGGATATAATCGGTGCCACCACCACCTTCACGACTGAGCATCCTTATGTTGACTCCAAGAAAATCGGTTGTATCGGTGCCAGCTACGGCGGTTTCATGACGCAGTACCTTCAGACTCAGACCGACATCTTCGCCGCTGCCATCTCGCATGCCGGCATCAGTGACCACACAAGCTACTGGGGTGAGGGTTACTGGGGCTACAGCTACAGTGAGGTGTCCATGGCTAACAGCTATCCTTGGACTGACCGTCATCTGTATGTTGACCAGAGTCCTCTTTTCAATGCAGATAAGATCAACACCCCTCTGCTTTTTCTCCATGGTACAGACGACACGAACGTACCGGTTGGTGAGAGCATCCAGATGTTCACAGCCCTGAAGCTCTTGGGTAAGGAGACTGCAATGGTGCTCGTAGAAGGCCAGGACCATCATATATTGGACTACAACAAACGCATCAAATGGCAAAACATCATCTTTGCCTGGTTTGCGAAGTATCTCAAGGACGACCCTTCATGGTGGAACGCCGCCTGCAAGGAACCGAACTTGT
>FLNV01000607.1_pt1 | contig 15918 bp, 16 predicted proteins | sample 1140351 | NCBI WGS metagenome assembly FLNV01 (sample SAMEA3878207, study PRJEB12797) | bioreactor metagenome | biome: Moose rumen | place: Sweden | collected 2011-10 | reverse complement strand
GGACTTACTTTCTGTATGTCCGTCAGTTGACTATCGTCTTGTCTTCTCGTCTTCCTTTCTTCTTGTCTTCATCAAAACGAGGCAACTTATTTTTTAATTGTTACTAAATAATTTGTTATTTTTGTTACAAAAGCCATTGTCGTTCGTTATATAGACAGAAACAAGAATAATGAGCGAAAAGAATCTGACAGACACCTTCACGAAATGGAGAAGCCGTTTTCTGCGGCAAGCCCTTCGTATGCTTCCATCTGAGGAGGATGCGGAAGACGTGTTGCAAGACGCGTTTGTCAGATTGTGGCCACTGTCCGCACACATCACCTCTGACCAGGAAGCGAAGGCCTTGGCCACCACCACTGTCCGCAATCTTGCCATCGACCGCTACCGCACGCTGCAACGGATGAAAACAGCTGAAAATGAGCCAGAGGATATAGCTGACACTGCACAAGACGAGGAATCCGAAACGGAACAGCGGATGGCGGTTGTAGAGGAGATCATGAGCCGGGTACTCACCGCCACCCAGCAAACCATAGTCAGAATGAGGGAATTTGAGCAGATCAGCTATGAGCAGATAGCGCAAACACTGAATATGCAGCCCGCTGCGGTCAGGATGCAGCTGTCGAGAGCACGCAAGGCCATACGCGATGAATACAGACATATCAAATCGAAAGAAAAGGAATCAGACAATGGATAAAAAGGAGATCATAATTAAACAAGCCGCTTTCTGGACCAGCCTCTCCGAACGCTATTTCGAGGCTGAACTTACGGATGAGGAGGAAGCCGTACTGATGCGCTTCGTGGCTTCGGAGATGTCGGTCGACCCTCTCTTCGGCGACTCTGCACTCGCCCTTTTTGACGAGGTGCGTGCCATGATGAGCCTGACTACGGTGGGACGCATGGCCTCATCCAGACAAAATCAGAAGCTGGCCGTCAAGGAACTGCAAACACAAAGGCGGTTCAAAATTCCGCTCTCAGCAACTGCCATACGCTGGGTGGCGGGAATTGCAGCGGCTGCTGTGGTGGTATTCGCTATGTCACGTTGGTTCCAGAGGGATGATGACGACATCTATGTGGCAAGTGTGAACGGAGAGGTCATCACGGACAAGGAGAAAGTGCTGAGTCTGATGCACGACTCCTGGGACAATATCGACTTCCAGCCTTCTGCGAATGAAGTGAAACAACAGATGAAGGAAATGTTTGATGGACTGGAGTAAAACGTAATAAAAGACAAAACCTCTATTATATATGAAAAAAATAATCATTTTATTCGTCATGACTGTTATCTGCCAGTGTCTGCTGGCACAGTCAAATCTGCATATAAGCCCGGTGTTTGAGCATATCTCTGATTACGGCAAGGACACGAAAACGGTGTGGGTGAATGGCAAAGAACTTAGAGAATACAAGCTGACTCTTTACCGCAGCATATCCACAGAGAACAGCCAGATTGCAGGCAACATGGAAAAAGCGGTGATTGCAGACAGCAAGAAAGCGGTCGACAAGGAAATCGGTTATATAGGCTCACGTCTGTATTATGCTTTTCTCTCACTTCCTCCAGAGGCGGTTGGACAAGATTTCATGCGATTTATATTCTACAGAAATCCGTCACTGAAAAACAGCGGCAAAAAAGAGGTCACACTCGTCTATATGGAGGGACGGATAACAATGAGCGAACTCAAAAACCTGTTTAAAAAGTAAACGAAAATCACATAAAAATGAAAAAAAATTTTTATTTCCTACTGTCCATGATGCTGACCTGCAGCATGGTCTCGGCTCAAGAAGTGAGCGACACGATTGAGATTGAGAAAGCCGACAAGGTGGTGGTCAAATCCAATAGCAAGTCTATGTCCGTGGAAGTCTTCGGAAAAGAAGGAGACCCGGATTATCATCTGAGCAAGGCCCTGGAACTGGACGGAGAAGGGGTGAACGTGTCGAAGGAGACGAATTCCAATTATGATTTTGTGCTTCCGTTCACCAAGTCCTCGAAAGAAAACCATGGAACAATTGAGATTACGATGGCACCGACCCTCAGTGTCGGACTGGTTTCGGGACTGGGAGGCACTGGAAATCTCGACATTGACTTCGGTAAGTCTGTGGAAATCACTTGGCATGCTTTCCATGCCACACTGAAATTGAAAGACTCTCCATGGCAATTCGGCACCGGGCTGTGGTTTAACTGGAAAAACTACCGGATGACGGGCGACACAAGATTCGACAAGGAGGGCAGCAACGTGGTGATGACGCCTTATCCCGAAGGAAGCGACCCCAAGTTCTCAAGAGTTCATACGCTCAGCTACCAGTTCCCGTTCCTCGTTCACTACAAAACGAAGAACTTTAAATTTGCAGCAGGCACGTTGCTCAACATCAATGGCCATGGAAGCTTGAAGACACGCTATTACGATGCGGAGGGACAAAAACACAAGGACCGCGACCGCAACGTGCACCTCAACAGCTTCACTGCCGACATACTCGGCATTGTGTCCTTCCGAAACTTTGTCGGGGCTTACGTGAAATACAGCCCATGCAATGTGCTGGACACACGCTACGGACCGAAATTCCACGGACTTTCCACAGGACTCATCTTTAATTGGTAAGGCTTTTTCCTGGTAGGAAGAATCTGGTGTTGATAATACTTTTTCCCATCCGATAGGTCCTCCATACTGTCAGCGATGACGGTATGGAGGACTGTGCATAATGACACGATGAAAGCCGTAATGTCTGGCATATCATAGTCTGCGAGATTCGATAAGCTATTTTATGTATGTCCGTCCATGGTTTAGAGTACCCGTTTATGTATGTCCGTCAGTTGACTGTCGTCTTGTCTTCTCGTCTTCCTTTCTTCTTGTCTTCATCAAAACGAGGCAACTTATTTTTTAATTGTTACTAAGACTATTCCCAAAAGAAAAAGAACATGAAAAAGATATCATCAAATAAGAACATCAAGGTGTCGGCTGCCGGAGGCGGAGAGCGATGGGACGATCTGCTCGAATGGGATGGGTTTCAGTTTCATTCCAAATTGTTCAAGGACTAAAAGGCCGGCGTTTCTCTGCGGGTTCAAGCGAATAACATTCTATAACTTCTGAAACTTGTATAGCTATATTATTGATCTTATGATAAAAGAATATATTACACTTCCCACAGCTTTCCCTCTTCAGGAAACAGAGCCTTGGAAGATTGTGGAAAACTTATGCGAGACGGTGAATCAACTTATCGCTACACTTGGCGATGGATTTGAAGTCAAGGACGGAGTAGCCATACACTCGTCGGCTGTCATCGGCCACAACGTGACAATAAAAGCTCATGCGCATTTTACTATAGAAAAAACAGTATTTGACCTATGCTGAATCTAAAAAAACTCCATTTTTTAAAGTGGACTCAACGAAAAAAAGCAAGAAAAGCGAGGTTTTCTGAAAAATAAATGCTACCTTTGCAGCCGCAAATGGTTTTGTGCGTAAAGCACAACTAAGAGGGAACGCAGTGAGAATCTGCGACTGTCCCCGCAGCTGTAAGCTCCCCCATGCTATGGAGCCTCTAAGAAAGAATGACCACTGTCTTTGCGTTGTTATGTGTTTTCGTGAAGTCGGGAAGGTGCTTGGAGGTGGAGCAAGCCAGAAGACCTGCCATTTGAAAATGTTTTACAGTGCGCCCGGGGGGTGGCCCACATAAAATTGTGCCAAAGCAGTTGCAGCTGCAAAAGCCGTGGGATATGAGGGAGCTGGCACGATAGAATTTCTTGTTGACAAAAACCACAAGTTTTATTTTCTGGAGATGAACACCCGCCTTCAAGTCGAGCACCCCATCACGGAAGAAGTGGTGGGAGTAGACCTCGTGAAGCAACAGATACTCATCGCCGACGGGCAGCCTCTTGAGCTCCGCCAGGAAGACATACGCCAGCACGGTCATGCCATCGAATGCCGTATATGCGCAGAAGACACCGAACACGGGTTCATGCCATCACCCGGTCTGATTACACAGATACTGGAGCCACATGGAATCGGGACAAGAATAGACTCCTACGTTTATGAGGGCTACATCAATCTTCTCCTAGACCCAACCACATTTGTGGAATTAGACCGTTATGTAACCCACCGGTGCACTGATTTTGGGATGGAAAAGAAGAAAGTGGATGGCGACGGAGTCATCTCCGGGTATGGAAAGATTGACGGTCGCCTGGTCTTTGTCTATGCATTCGACTTTTCAGTGATGGGTGGTTCTCTTTCAGCAGCCAATGCACAGAAAATCGCCAAAGTTCAGGACCTGGCCCTTAAAAACGGAGCTCCGGTGATTTCGCTGAACGACTCTGGTGGAGCCAGAATCCAGGAAGGGGTGGAAAGCCTTACCGGTTTTGCACATATCTTCCGCAGGAATGTGATGGCTTCCGGAGTCATTCCCCAGATTTCAGCCATCCTCGGTCCATGCGCCGGGGGATCATGCTATTCACCCGCACTCACAGATTTTATTTTGATGGTGAGGGAACACAGCCAGATGTTTGTCACCGGGCCCGACGTAGTGAAGGCCGTCACCAATGAGATGGTTGACAAAGATAGTCTGGGTGGAGCCTCTGTGCATGGCGGCAAAAGCGGTGTTGCTCATTTTGTGTGTCAGAATGAGCAAGAAGCCATCCTGACCATTAGAGAACTGATTGGTTTTCTTCCCTCAAACAATATGGAGGAAGCACCTGTCATGCCATTGTCGGACGATGAGAACCGATTATGTCATGAACTGGACAACGTTGTCCCCGACGACCCCAACATGCCCTACGATATCCGGGATGTGATCCAGCCTATTTGTGACCATCAGTATTTTTTTGAGGTTCAGGAGATGTTTGCAAGAAATATCGTAGTCGGATTCGGGAGGTTGGCAGGAAGGACCGTGGGATTTGTGGCCAACCAGCCCAATTTCCTTGCAGGAGCCATAGACATTGACGCAAGCGACAAAGCAGCCAGATTCATCAGATTTTGTGACTGTTTCAACATACCTATAGTCGCCGTGGAAGATGTTCCCGGTTTCTTGCCCGGTGTAAACCAGGAGCATAACGGTATCATCAGACACGGAGCGAAAATCGTTTATGCCTTTGCAGAGGCAACTGTTCCCAAAGTGACCCTTATCACAAGAAAAGCATACGGTGGAGCATATATTGTGATGAACTCCAAGTGTATCGGCGCAGATGCCAATTTCGCATATCCAACTGCTGAGATTGCCGTCATGGGCGCAGAGGGTGCCTGCAACATCCTTTATCGCAAAGCAGATGATGAAGAAAGGGCAAAAGCTGTTAAAGCATACAAAGAGAAATTCGCCTCTCCATATCCTGCAGCAAGACTCGGCTATATCGACGACATCATACAACCATGCGACACCAGGTCGGTGATTATCAAAGCGTTGGAGATGGCTCACAATAAGAACGAGAGTAATCCACCCAAAAAACATGGAAACATGCCGCTTTAGAAACGGATAAAGCTCGACCTTATTAGTAACGATAAAATATAAACTTGCTGATTTGTTTGAATTTGTTTGTCTTGATCTTTTGTAGTAATTTTGCACATGAGAACGTATGTAATTTTTTGATTTTAAGCGATATCAAAGTTACGAATTTTCTTGTAATTATGCAAGAAATACGTTCTCTTTTTTTAGCTATGAATAATCCAGGTTAAACTAACTTCACTTTTCACTTAAAATAATTTTTCCCCCTTTTTTATTATAAGTCTTTTTCCAGCAGGAATCTAGTATTAGGTAATGCTTTTCACATTCAATAAACTCCTCCATACTGTCAGAGATGATGGTGTGGGGGAGTGTACGTAATGTTACGCTGAATGCCACTATGTCTGGCATATCATAGCCTGCGAGATTCTATATGCTATTTTTACATGCCATATTCCATGAACTACGATGGTGTTTGATCACACAAACTCATAATAATTTGATGTTTTCGGAGTGTTTCCTACAATAATGGTGTGAACAAATAATTTTTTTTATTATATTTGCAAAATAGCAGAAGTGAACAAAAAGTAATCGGATGTGCAATGATTCGTTTAATTTTGCTACACTTCATTTTTGAGAGTATAATTTGGTTTCAAAATGTGGAAACGACAAACAAAATCTTATGGAAATGTAGTTCAAATGATAACAAACTCGCCTTTTTCAGTCAAGAAAACTTAATTTCGAGGGGAAATACATTGTTGTTTGAAAGAAAAACAGTATCTTTGCAGTCGGAAATATTTGCAATCATTCCGACCATAATGAAACCAATATCTATATGCAAGACGCTGTAGTTAAAAAGATTAAGAGCAAGATTGCACACGGCAAGTTTGGAGAGGTTTACTTCGTGTCGTCCTTTCCACAATATGATGTGGAGTATGTCACCAAACTATTGGCAATCTTTGAGCGTGAAGGGCTCATCAGCCGTATAGCAAAGGGGGTCTATGTTAAGGCACGTAAGACTCGCTTCGGTGTCCTATACCCTTCTGCCTTTGAACTGGTGACAGAGATTGCCAAAAGAGATAAGGCAGTAATAATTCCCACGGGAGCCACTGCCGCAAATCGTCTCGGATTCTCTACCCAGATTCCCATGAACACAAGTTTCCTGACTACCGGATCTGGTAGGAAATTGAGTCTTGGAAATAGGACTGTCACCTTAAAACATGGAGCGCCTAGGAATTTTGCCTTTCGAGGGAAGTTGATGCAAGAACTGGTACAGGCATTACGTAGCATCGGTGAAAACAACATCACAAAAGAAGATGAAGGGCAGATTGCAAAGCTGCTTGCAGAAACTCCTGAAAAAGATACAATAGAACATGATTTGCTTTTGGCTCCAGTTTGGATGAGGCAAATAATCAAAAGAAATATAAAAGGAAAAGACAATGAGTAAATGGATAGACTTCTCAATAGATGAGCGTAGGGCAATGATACAAGCCGTCAGTCAGGCAAAGCAGATCGATGAAGCTTCTGCCGAAAAGGACTGGTGGGTAACCGCTGTTCTCTATGCCATGTTCCATACCAGCATCAGTGAATACCTATTATTTAAAGGTGGAACAAGCCTTAGTAAAGGGTGGGACATCATCAACCGATTCAGTGAGGACATAGACTTGGCTCTGAGCCGTGACTTTTTCTTGAATGTGAAGAAACTATCATGTGCCAGTTGTACATCTAACACGCAAATACATAATCTTCGAGAGAAAGGACAGGACTTTCTTCTTGGCGAGTTCAAGTTAGAGTTGGATAGTAAGCTAAAGGCATTAGGACTTGATGTAACCGTACTTGGCGACAATGAAGTATTGGACGAAAACGGAGAACCGAGAAAAGTACCCCATGACAAAGATCCGTCTGTTCTTTACATTCAATACTCATCGCTTTATAATAGTCAAGCCTCATATGCTGTGCCTACTATCAAAATAGAGATTAGCGTATTGTCCATGTCGGAGCCATTTGAAATGAGACGTATATCATCGTTGGTGGAACAAGTCTTTGATGGGGAAGATGTGGATTCAGATTTCGTTCAAACTATCCGCACTGTCAGTCCTGCAAGGACTTTTCTTGAAAAGGCGTTCCTGTTATGCGAGGAATACCAAAAGGACAAGCCGAGGACGCACCGTATGACTCGCCATTTCTACGATTTGGAGAAAATCATGCACACTCCATACGCAGAAATGGCACTCAAAAATGTAGCTCTCTATCATGAGATTGTGGAGCACAGACGCAAGTTTTACCATGTAGGCTATGTGGATTATGACAAAGAACTACCAGCCAACATTCAGATTGTGCCCGATGAAGAACTGTTACCAGCTTATGAGACTGACTACAATGAAATGAAGGAAAGTTTCATATTTGGGCAGCCATTGGATTTCGAAGAGTTGATGGACAAATTAAAGCTCCTTCAAGAACGTTTTCGGTTTTTAAAGAGCATATAAATGAACATTTTCTGAAAAATGGTTGAACATAACAACTAACATCAAAAAATATAAATATAACGGCGTGTTTTTGGTAAAAGTTTTAATCATTATTTAGTAAGATTAACGAGACTTATTTGTATAAATAATGGCTATATACAATCAAGGAACAATAGAAGGAATTGTGGGGTATAAACAACTTTATCCCAAAGGAGAAATGTACCCCCTTGTAAAACTCCTTGCAGGATTACCACGAATCTGGGCTATAAGGCTGTGCTCTAATATGTACAACAAACTTGTAGGTAAGCCATTTTACAACCCCGATTTTCGAGATGAGGAAACAACCCAAATAGATGTTCCATGATTCTTCTTCGGCCCTAACAACTTGGATCAGTTACTTGATGTGATTCATCGGTATAAGCAATATTATGCTATGGAGGTAGCGAACCAGAGACTGCCTATGAAATATGCGACCGGTTGCGAAACACCGCTCCTATTACTGAACCCAACTTTGACCCTATTCCTCTGATTATTCCTGCTGTCACCGCCGTTCCAGCGTTCTCGATTACTTTACTGTGTACTACAAACTTTTATTTTTCTCCAGAAAGGCATTTTCTTATATCCCAGATTCTCGTAGATGTCCGCCGCCTCCTTCTTCGGCGTGCTGCACAGCCTGACCTGTACTTTCTCTCCCAGTGCGTTGACGGCTTCCGTGGTGACAGCCTTCTGCGTCGACATGCGCCTGACGATTTCCGTCCAGTATGGAGTTGGATAGTGTTTCCGCTTCTCGCCAGGCCTCTTGTCCTTGTTTGCCTCCTGCTCTTTCTTCCCGTTTATCACCTTCATACGGTAGCGTATGGTGTTGACAATCCAGTAGGCAAGCAGTCCCATGAAAAGGTGCGCGTCGGACCGGTCATCCTTCTGGTGGTATATAGGACGCAGCTGCAGGTCGGTCTTCAGTTGTCTGTTCGTGCATTCTATCTCACGGATCAGGTTGTAATAGTCCCATGTCGTCTTCTCGTCCAGCTTGTCGCGGTTGGTGCGCAGGAAGTAGATGCCACTCTGCCGGTCCACATTCTCCGGCACGGCGATGCGCCACTGGATGTCGCCCATGTTCTTCGGGTTCTTCTCGTCGCGTATATAGTCTATGACGTAGTATTTGGATATTGACGGGTATTTCTGGATGGCACGCCCCACGCGCTCGATGACCTTCTCGTATGTCTTCTTGCCTCCTTTCTTCGTCAGCGACTCCCGGGCCTTGTTGAGTTCCTTCTCGAAGCGTTCCCTGAACAGCCGGTTCATGGACTCCTCTTTGAGCTGCTTGCCTGGCGAGTTTATTTCCAGGTAGTAGTCACCGTCCTCCTCATGGTGGACGCGCGTCAGGCTGATTTCCTGGCCGCGTGAGTCAAGTACCTTGACAGTCCCGGCATCCGTTTCCAGCTCATAGTCCTTCAGCCGCGAGCGGCTTACGCAGAGGTAGTCGTAGCCCTTCTCCTTTATCTTCACAAGGTTATCCTCGGTGGCTATGCCTGCATCGAGGCAGACGAGCACGCGCTGCTGTGGCGAGACGGGCACGTGGCATCTTGCGGCCAGCGTGTCCACCATGGCGGGCAGCGAGTCCGGGTCGGCGGTATTGCCTGCAAGGATGCAGGAGTAGCGGATGAACCCCGCCGCGTTTATGCACAGGGCCAGCACCAGCAGCTTGCAGTCCTTGCGCTTCTCCTTCGAGCGGCCATGACGTGCCTTCTTGCTGCCGTCCTTGCGCCCCTCAAAGTAGAAATTGGTCAAGTCAAACAGCGCGATGCGGTTGGTGACATTGAACAGACTGTCCGTCCTGCGGCACAGATGGTCCTCCAGCTTGTCCTTCAGTTCGTACAGCGCGGGAGCAACCCCGTATGTGGCGTGGAAGCCAGGCTGCCACGCCTGACTGCCGGTAAGCAGCTCGCAGACTGCCGAGTTCTCCCGCATGATGTCGAGTGACTTCAGTTCCGATGGACTGTAGACCGTCCTCGTTATCAGCTGTGCCAATGCAGTGTTTATCTGTATCTCGCTCCAGCCCTCCTTCTCGAGGAACCTGTCTATCTCCAGCTCGCGGATGGCTTGAAGGCATAGCCACTCGGCACCCACCTCGCGGGCATCGGTGTGCTCCATCGTGTCCACATCCACCAGACGCTCAGCCTTGGGACGGGATTCCTCGATAATCTTCTTAGCCCTGTCCACTGTACCCAGCTCAACCATCCGCTCCCAGTATTCTTTGGCACGTGAACGGACCACATCGTCGAAGCGGGACATAGCATTTCCGTAAAGGTCCTGCTCGCCGTGATGCTCCGAAAGCCAGTTCAGACAGACAGCGATGTCACGTACCTGACCGGGCTTCAGGCGGGGAGTCATGAAGCCAACATTCAGCAGGACATAGCTGTGGACGCGGCCTGTCAGGTCACGGACACTCTCCTTGATGCGGTAGTAATAGTCATCTGCACCGATGGAGGGATTGTAACGGGTTTGAGATATGAAGTGCATTGCGGTTGCAAAGGTACGGCTTTTCCGCGAGACTTCTGTGTACTACAAATCGAATTCGCAAACAATAAACCACGAAAATAGGGACTTTCAAGCCATTTTATACTGCCAAAACACACCGAAAATCATGAAAAATTGTACAGAGGGGTCAAAGTTGGGTTAGTCATAAGAAATACCGAACACATTCCATAGTTTCTCAGCCTCTTCTTGCAACTTCTGCGGATTCTGCTTAGCAAGTTTCTTCAGATTGAGTAGTTTCCATTGTACTGATGGATAGTTTTTGAAGTACTCAAATTCGTATCCATCCCACTCTGGCTGACCAGATTCGAAACTGATAAGGAACTTCTTATCCGCTTCTGTCATCAACGACTTGACATCATTAATGAGTTTTGCACGAGTCTCTTCAAACTCTTCGTATGTAAATGGAATATCAGTCATTCCTGCAAACTGGTTTTCCATTGCTTCTCGCTGGTCAATCAGGCGTGGAGCAAATGACTCATGAATCGGTCTGTCGCTACCAAGTAAACAGAAGATGAGTCCCTCGCGGCATTCGCTCAATGGTATATTCATATACTTCACATCAAACAGATCACGTGGATGCTGGCGCGAAAGTGCTGCTGCAATCTTGCCACCATATAATTGAGTTAGGGGTACAACGCTTGCCTCACAATAGAGAGAAAACTCTTCCTGTGCTTTATCACTCAATGGTATAGTTTGAACATCACCACCTATAATTCCTCTCTTGGTCTGGTTAACCTCTATCTTTACCTGTTTGCCTCGATACTCACACAACAGTTTGCAGGTACTGAAGTTTGGAACGATGTGCATTCCTTTGAATGCTTTCTTTGCCTTATCTGCAATGGTTTTTAGATGCAAATTGATGTCATCCAAACTTGTCTGACGGTCAGCCAACGGGATATAGGTCAAATCAATATCTACAGAATAACGTGGCAAATCTTTCAAGAAAAGATTGATGGCAGTACCTCCATGTATTGCAAACACATGCTCTTCCATCACTATCGGAATAAGACGGAGTAGCAGTTCTACTTTCTGAGCGTAAACACTTGATCTTATATCATTCATATTCTGCAAGTTCTTTGAATAATAAACCTTTTATACACTTCTTGTTACCGAGATTAATAGTTCATAATAATCTCGAGCATTTTCTCTTGATGTTGAACCATATCTTCGACATTCCATTCTAAACCAAATAGACGCTTAATATTTTTGTTCTTAATTCCTGCATCGTAATTATCCTGACATATCTGTAGCATAATTCGGAACTTTAAAGAAGCTACACTCACTGGGTTTGACTTTGTATCAAGATAGCGATTCTTTTTATCAATTGGATTCCAATTCGAACCAGAACTATTTGCATCAGACCCTATCATGGCAAAATTGCCAAAGCAATTTATATCTTGCGTACTAATTGGCATATTATCACCAGCCTTGGCTTGTGGATAATAATGTTCCAAACTTTTTCTAGTTCGTGAGAAATAGAAGTTATTGAAAACATCTAACTCAAAGTCACTACAACCTAATGCTTTGAAAAAGTCTATTCTATTACGAGAGTCCTTCTTTGCTTTGTTTCCACGAAGTTCCTCTGCATATTTCTTCCAAATTTTATAATCCGTATAGTTAAATACGTAAAGAGGTATATTGCATGAACCAATAGAATAAATACTATCAAAATCTCGCTCAACATCTTCTAATTCAACGTTTAGTTCACTTCCATTAAGAATAGTATCATCAAAACTATTAGGTTTGGGCTGATTCATATCATTGAGTTTGCTCGCATCAAGATACACATCGAAGAAATATTTATCTGCCAGTTTTCTTAAGAACTCCACATAGTTATCAAGGTCACAATCCTCGAACAAATGGTATAAACAATAGAACAGATAGTTCTTTCTTTGTTTGGGTGTGAAAGCGACTTCAAACATGGAAAGTAATTGGATTACTTCGTTTTGTTGTGCTTTTCTATCCTCATACAAATCCTTTAGATAAGCAGCCTTATTACCTTTCTTATAATAATATTGCAACTTCCAAGGATTCTCTAAGACTCTGTCTTCTCCATTTGCATGATGAATCACATAATTATCAAGAAAATATTTAGCCAAGAGGAGATTGTATGCAAAGTCCTTAACGAACTCTGGGGTAAGATTTACCTTCTCGAACTCCTTAATGAGTTCTTTATCGTCAAGCGTAAAACTCAAAGGATCGAAATCATCTTCATTCCACGACCTTGTAATTTTCAAGACAATCAATAGAAAATTCGGAAAGTCTATTATCGGTTGGAAATGATCGTTATTGTCAAATTCTCCATATTTATCTATCATTCTTATAGGTGAATATAAAAGTTCTGAAATAGTTTTCATACCTAATGACGAAGATGAGCCTACATTAGAACTAGGAAACTCGTCGAAAGACTCTATAACAAAATCTTCCATAGTTTTACCAAAGACATTTATATCAGGAAGTTTCTGTTGAATATAGAACCCCATGTCGCTACAAGCCTCCCATATACGACTAAACTTCTGCATAGCGTCGTCATCACCTGTTAATTGATTGCTGAGTTTAGCTTTTATTATCTCATGCTTTTCTAACTGCTCACCACGAGAGTTCATAACCTCAAAATAGTGATTTAAATCCACATCTTTCGGCAAACGATAGTGAATGATATGTACCTTGTTCAAGAAAAAATCCTGGAATGCTTCCATGTCAGCCTTCTTTTCGCCAACAATGTCTTTGAGTGCTTCCTTTGCATAATTGAATCCGTCAACAATACCCTGATCTTTTTCTTCACTAAACTTAGGCATTTTCTCTATTGTCGTAGCAGAAATCTTTCTTGCAGAATAAGTAAGATGGTTTCCAATCGTTTCAATACCCATAGCCTTCAAGATAATGTAAATTGTTGTCAGACGCTGTTGACCATCAATAACTTCATAGATATTCTCGTCACGCTTGTATGTGACAAGAGTACCGATATAGTAAACTGACTTCGTCATCGAATCATATACATCATTTATCAAAGCACGTATTTCTTCACGTTCCCAAGCATAATTACGCTGATAGATAGGTATTTTGTATAAGATAGATGTCCCTCTGTTCGAGAAATAGATGTCGTTAATCGAACATTCTTCAAGAATAGTTTTCAAATCTTTCATAGCCATTATTATTTATAGAAACCATTTAATTGAAAGAAATACAGATAGTTTTTATACACACCATCTTTTTCATCCTTAAGATTCTTCAATATTTCACCATTGCCACTATACTCACAGCATTCCTGCGCCCAACCATCTTTAATGTCCTCATTAGAAAGCGGATTAAGTTTATCTGCCAAAGCACTTAGTAAAGAGGCTGGCGTATCTTGTTTAGCAATCAGCTTATACATATTGAATGTATTAATTTTATCACTCCACCCCATAATATAATTCTGTGCAGAAAGCCAGCTGAGGTTAGTGTATTGCGCTCTCAATGAATAAGCCCATATAAACGCATATATAACAAATTGTTCAAATAGTTCCATATCTTCTTTCGTCGGATATGTTTCTGGACAAAATCTATCAACATAAAGTAGAACAGAGGTATCAAACATCAGACGTGCTATGCCATTACCTATACCTTTTTTGAAATATCGATCCAGAGTTTTAACTATAATATTATCGTTGATATAGAACCCCTCATACTTATTGTTGTTCTGTATATCCTTGAGTATATTATAGTAGTGTTTTGTATATTCAAAGAATGGCTTGCCTGCAATTATTGGTGTGTTCAGCTGGAACGCATTTACATTTCGAGTTCCCGAAACAAAAGGCATAGCAGAAGAGTTAACCATGTCAGCATAGCAATAGGCACTCTTATAGAATTGGGCATAAGGTGTCCTTGCAGAACGTGTAATACCTTTGAACATCTGGATATTATGCTCATTTAAGACATTGGCTTTGTTGCCACTTACCCACTCTTTAATACGATATAGATAATTACCAAAGAAATCGGCTAAACCACTTTGTGAGACCTGTTCCCAATCCTTTACCATCTTTTCTGTTTCTTCATCACTAATGTCATTCATTTCACGAAGATGGTACGCTTTCAGTAAATCATGAGGGTAAAGAGCCTTACCTCGAGCATTTTGAGAATCAAAGAATTGGAACGCTTCTGATACATCGGAGGTTATCACAACTATCAACTCACACCTATTCTCAATGTACTCCTTAAGACGTTCCATTTCTCGTTGATGTTCTATAGCTGACTCGCTTTCCTCAGATTTTAATCCAACCCTTCGGTAAAGTGCATTATAATTGTTAGCAATGTTATGGTTATTGTGTTCATTATCATATATCTTCTGTTGCAAGAACTCTATACCTTTTTCTCCTAATGCTGTTAGAAGAAGTGAGAAAGTTATTGTTCGTTGCTGACCATCAACAATATCATATAGGTTCTTACCCTTTGCTTTATGAAGGATAAGTGTGCCTACTCTGTATCTTTCTTTGTTGCTATTCTTTGCATCAATAATATCATCAAGCAATTGAATGGCATTACGAGCAGTCCATTTGTATGGACGTTGATAAATAGGCACACACAATTTTACGCCTTTGATTGGCTCCCCGTTATCCGTTATAGTTATGGTTTGACGAAGGAGTAAATCACCTATTGTAGTTATTGATAACGTCAAATTATTCATATTCTGCTAGTTCTTTAGATATTGTCATATTATACTTATTGATGTACTTTCCTGTTGGAGTAATCATAAACCTGGATGTGCCAAGATTAATATTCTCCAGTTTCAAAGCCTTATACCAGGCGTGACCGGCTTTTTCTGCCATATAGAGGAACAGTCGTTTTACTTTCTGAGACGTACAGGCCTCCAGTAATGTCTGAACCAATTTGGGACGCAATGTAGTCAAACCCTCCATGATATAATAGATATCGAGCAAAGAAGAAGATGCATCCGGCAAGTTCAAACACTCCAACATGGCACGCTCTGGAGATGAAACAAGCAAATCATGCTGATTGATAGTCATGGTTTCTACCCCCAACAGCTCATCACCCAAGAAAGAGGTAGTCATGTATTTTATAGTCATATTCCACTCCTCTTTTAGTAACCACAAAGGTAACTTATTGCTTTTGTCTGTAAACAAATAAGCCTTAGGCTTCCCCATTGACAGGTAATGGGAGTATCCTCGAAGTTCCAATGCCGTATATGCACCTACATTGCAACTCTTGCTAAGTTGCGTGTTGTATGACGATATAGCAGCAAATAGACTTGGTTCTGTCCCATGTATCTTATAAACTCCTTTCGATATACGGTCAAGCCATCCACTTTTCATATAAGCATACTGACCACGTGCATCCAATCCATGACTTGAAAGCCACGAACCAAACAAGACCGATTCATTGGGCGCCGCTTCTAATATTTGCTGTATTTTTGTAGCCATCTTCGTTTATTTTATGAATACCAGCATAAATTTGTTGCAAATATAGCTTTTTTATTTTGTTCAACCAAACATTTTCCTCAAAT
>FLNV01000267.1_pt1 | contig 16011 bp, 13 predicted proteins | sample 1140351 | NCBI WGS metagenome assembly FLNV01 (sample SAMEA3878207, study PRJEB12797) | bioreactor metagenome | biome: Moose rumen | place: Sweden | collected 2011-10 | reverse complement strand
CAACTAGTCTCGCCCAATCATCGCATTTCAATTATTGATAATTCAGATGGCTTTTCACTTTGTTATAAAAATGCTACTGTTCTTGATTTTTTCGTAAAAGGACATCTGAATCTCAACTTCAGACGTTCCTGTAAAATAAAGGAACAGTATTCCATGGTCTCGGGTAAAAGAAAATCATGTGGGAATGAGGCGTTTGAATATATTGCTCAAATCTCACATGACCTGAATTTCGTTTTACGCATCTATAATGACGGTGTCGCGTTCAGATATGAATATTCAAATCTTAACAATAGCCTGCCGCCTCAGGATATGACAGTTTTTAAGATTAAAGAAGGGCAAAGAAGATGGATGCAACAGTGGACGGAATCTTATGAGGGCTTTTTCCCGATAACGGATTCTTATAAGCAAAAGCCAATTCCTTCTTTTAGCGGAATCTCTGTTTCTCAGGATGGATGGAACAACAGATGGGGATATCCGGCTTTAATTCAGTCATCTGATAAGATTTTTGCGCTTATTACTGAGGCTGATATCGATAGAAATCATAGTGCGTCATGCCTTTATAACGATGGAGAGCTTTTCAGTGTCGTTAATGACAAAAATGAAGTACGTCTAAATGGAGAATGGCATTCTCCTTGGAGACTGATTATTCTTGGAAAACTTGCTGATATTGTTGAGTCAACCCTTGTGACTGATGTGGCTGAACCTTCTAAAATTCAAGATACCAGTTGGATTATGCCTGGAGTAGTATCTTGGATTTATTGGGCATATAATCATGGAAGTAATGATATGAATATTATCAGGCAATATGTTGACATGGCTGATGTTCTTAAGTTGCCTTATGTGCTGATTGACGCCGAGTGGGATCAAATGAAAGATGGATACACTATCATTGACGCCGTCGAATATGCAAAACAAAAAGGAATCAGACCCTTGATTTGGTATAATTCTTCTGTTGGATGGGTCGATGGAGCTCCTACACCCAAGTTCAGGCTCAACAAGCCGCAAGACAGGGAAAAAGAATTTCAATGGTGTGAGGACATTGGTGTGGCGGGGGTGAAAATAGATTTCTTTTCAGGCGACAATCAGATGAACATGAACTATTGTCTTGATTTACTTGAGTCTGCTGCCAAACATCACCTGTTGGTTAACTTCCATGGTGCTACCGTCCCTAGGGGATGGCAAAGAACATGGCCTAATCTCTTGGCTACTGAAGGTGTTTATGGAGCCGAATGGTATAATAATGTACCCACTTTTACGCAGAAAGCTGCTGAGCACAATGCAACGCTTCCTTTTACAAGAAACGTCGTCGGACCTATGGATTATACACCTTGTACCTTTTCCGACTCGCAGCATCCGCATATTACAACGAATGCACATGAACTGGCTCTTACCGTTCTTTTTGAATCCGGACTGCAACACCTTGCTGATAAACCGGAAAGCTATTTTGCACAACCCCAAGAGGTACAAAATTTCCTATCCTCTCTTCCTGCCGTTTGGGATGAGACCAAGTTTATTGACGGATACCCGGGTGAATACGCTGTTATAGCAAGGAAGACTAATAATAAATGGTATGTCGCAGGTATCAACGGCACAGATAAATCCATGGATTTCAATATCGATTTAAGTAAAATTATTAAAGGAAAGACAACTGCTCGACTCTTTACTGACAAAACTGAAGGTAATTCATTATGGCTTATAAAGGATGTGGCTAAAGTTCCTGATAAAATCTCATGCCTTCCAAGAGGCGGTTTTGTAATCGTCATTTCAACTAGATGAACCTTTGAATCCCTTTTTCTTTAATTGTATGACACTACGATATAATCATTATTAAACTAATCAATCAACCAACATGAGAAAATTATCATTTCTTCTTTTCTGCCTTTGGGCAATGTGCTTGTGTGCATCTGCTCAACCACAATGGAGCAATATGCCCAAGACCGAACCTACTTTTAAGGACATCAACTATGCTGGTGACAATCTCGAAGCGCATAATCTTGATATCTACCTTCCAAAAACAGACAAATCGGCTTATAAAACCGTTGTTATTATCTATGGAAGTGCCTGGTTCTCAAACAACATGAAGGCGATGGCTTTCATGTCTGTTGGAAAACCTCTCCTGGACGCCGGATTTGCTGTCGTTTCAATGAACCATCGTTCAAGTGCCGATGCGAAGTTCCCTGCTCAGGTTCACGACGTAAAAGGTGCTGTCAGATTCATTAGGGCTAATGCCCAAAAATTCAAGCTTGACACCTCTTTCGTCGGTATTACAGGGTTTTCAAGTGGAGGACACCTCGCATCATTTGCTGGTGTTACAAACGGGATGAAGAGCCGGACGGTTGGAACTACCACGATTGATATTGAAGGCAATGTGGGAGGTAATCTCAATGTCAGCAGCGATGTGGATGCCGTTGTGGACTGGTTCGGACCCGTTGATATGGCACGTATGGAGAACTGTGAATCACCGAAAGACGAAAAGTCCCCTGAAGCGGCACTTATTGGATGCCCTCCAAGAGAAAATCCTGATTTGGTTACCCTTGTCAGCCCTATTTCATATACAAACGACAGGCGGTTTAAAGAAAGCGGACCTCAATTTCTAGTGATACATGGTACTGCTGACAATGTCGTACCACAGTGCCAAAGCATTTATTTCTCGGAAGAATTGAAAAAGGCGAATAAACTGGAACAATTCATTTCTGTTCCTGAAGGACAGCATGGACCAGTCACTTTTAATGACGATACTTTCCGGAAAATGACTGATTTTTTCCTTGAGCACTCTTCACCTAATGAGAGAATTGTTGAAGATGGGGGCACCGGACCATTCAAGGCTGTTATGAAGGAAGAACCGTCTATCTACGCACACACTATCTTTGTTCCTCAAGACCTCAGCCAATTTAATAAGAAACAACCATTACCCGTCCTTGTCTGGGGAAATGGAGCATGCAACAACTCACCGTTTGAACACTATAAGTTCTTGAATGAAATAGCATCTTATGGATATATTGTTGTGGCTACTGGGTTCATACCGATGGACGACAAGCCATATCGTGGACCGATGTCAACTACACAGCAGCAAATTGAGGCCATGGATTGGGTCTACAAGCAAAATGAGGATCCACTGTCTCCGTATTATCAGAAACTGGATGTGAAGAACATCTGTGTGGCTGGGATGTCTTGTGGAGGACTGCAGACGCTTTTCAATTGTGCTGATCCAAGAATCAAAACACTCATGATTTGCAATAGCGGTCTTTTCAATCAGATGAATGCTCATCAAGCTGTTGGGGGGATGCCGATGCCGCCTAAGTCTAAGCTAAGTGAAATCCATACTCCTATTATATATATTTTAGGCGGAAAACCTGATATTGCTTATGAGAATGGTATGGACGACTTCCATCGTATCAGTCATGTGCCTGCGTGTGCAGCGAATCTGCCGGTCGGACATGGAGGCACCTATGCACAGCCTCATGGGGGAGAGTTTTCTGTTGTTGCTCTGGCATGGCTAAATTGGCAACTCAAAGGTGACAAAAATGCGGCCAAGATGTTTAAAGGAAAAAATTGCTTGCTCAGCAAAAGAGAAGGATGGACAATCGAAAAAAACAAAAAAATGAAATAGCAAGCAAAATTAAAAAATAAACGAGGTTGTAATTCATTTACAACCTCGTTTAGCTTCTGATGTTATCAATGTATTATTGTTCTATTTAACGACTTTCTCACCGCCAACTACATAGATACCGCGAGGAAGACCTTCCAATGCATTGCTGGAGGAGGCACCGCGCTTTACAAGTGTGCCCTTTACGTCATAAACATCTACAATGGTGCCACCGTTAGTTCTTAGAGCCTGAATGCCGGTAGCTTCGCTTAAACTTTTTACGTGCTTGATTGTCAGGTTGCTGGCACTTGATGACTGACCTTCCAGCACAAAACCGCAACGGGTAGGCAAGAATGTCTTGTCACCTGTCGTACGCACTAGCACACTTTCAAGAGGACTTACATCCTGCTTTGCCGGAATACCGTAACGACCATCTTCTTCAACGCTTTCCCAACTGCTGCTGAAGCGGACCGTGTTACCGCGCTGGTCACTCATACGAACAGTAATCAGATCAGTGTCAAGGCTGAGGGCATTACTGCTGCGCACACGCATCGTCTGGGTGGTTGGGGAGTAAACAAGGTAGGGTACACCTGCCTGGATACCGTCTTCTGTGCAATCCATGAAATAAGCCACTACATCATTGCCTTCCTGGCCTACACCTACCATACGCTCAACATGAAGACCTTTGGCAACTTTCTGTAACTCATCATTGCTGATTGTCATCGGAAGACACAAGGTGTTATAGCCTGCAAGGAAATAACGGCTGATGACTGTGGTCTGATTCTTTTCTGTCAGTGTAGTCAAATCCAGACGCTGACCGCTCGTGGAGAGATTCCTGACTTTGTTCTGGGCATTTGCTGTCGTAAAGAGACTTGCTGCCAATGCCAATGTGAGTAATGTTTTTTTCATACTTTTGGATTTTTAGTTTATAATGATGTTATATTTCTGCTTTTCTCAATTATCTTGAATTCGGGAATTGGTAATTTGAAACTTAGCTACTCAATAAATTCAGGTAGGATAGCATGCCATTTTGCCTTTCTCTAATTTTTTCCCAAAATTACAAAAAAAATATATAATTTCAAAACAACTTACAATTTTTACTCAATTTTAACATTTTTCTTCAACTTATTTATTCTTTTCTTTTATATCTGATTTATTTTGATTATTTTTGTATTCGATTTTTGACTCCTTCTTACGAGATATGAACAATTAAGGCCGGTTTCTTTTTTATATCTCATATTTGAGGCACTTTCTTAGATTCACTTTGTCAAAACACTTAAAAAAAGTGAAATTCTTGCCTGCCTCTTTGGGATTTTCATCTTTTAAGCATATTTTTGCATATTATTTAATTTTTTTGATAATGGGAAAAGTTTTAATCATAGGAGCTGGTGGAGTTGCATCCGTCGCTGCTCATAAAGTCAATCAGAATTCGGAGGTCTTTTCCGAGATTATGATTGCCAGCCGAACCAAGTCAAAATGTGATGATTTGGTCAAGGCTATTGGAAATCCGAATATCAGAACTGCCCGGGTTGATGCTGATAACGTTGATGAACTGGTCGAACTGTTTGACGAGTTCAAGCCCGACATTGTCATGAATCTGGCTTTGCCATATCAGGACCTCACGATCATGGAGGCATGCCTCAAAGCAGGGGTCAATTATCTTGACACAGCTAATTATGAGCCCCGGGATGTCGCGCACTTTGAGTATAGTTGGCAATGGGCTTACAAACAAAGATTTGAGGATGCGGGACTTACTGCCATTCTTGGCTGTGGATTCGACCCTGGTGTCTCTGGCATCTATACTGCTTATGCGGCTAAGCACTATTTTGACGAGATTCATTACCTTGATATCGTCGATTGCAATGCAGGAAACCATCATAAGGCTTTTGCTACTAATTTCAACCCGGAAATCAATATCCGGGAAATCACACAGAAAGGACTGTATTATGAAAATGGAAAATGGATTGAGACTGAGCCGCTCGAGATTCACCAACCACTGACATATCCGAATATCGGACCAAGAGAGTCTTATCTTCTTCATCATGAGGAGCTCGAATCACTCGTCAAGAACTACCCATCCATTAAGAGAGCGCGGTTCTGGATGACATTCGGACAAGAATACCTCACCCATCTTAGGGTTATCCAAAATATTGGTATGGCACGAATCGATGAGGTCGACTACAATGGTGTTAAAATTGTTCCTTTGCAGTTCCTGAAGGCTGTTTTACCGAATCCCCAGGACCTGGGCAAGAACTATGAGGGAGAAACATCCATTGGATGTCGGATAAGGGGAGTCAAAGATGGTAAAGAACATACTTACTATGTTTATAATAACTGCTCGCATCAGGCTGCTTACCAGGAAACTGGCATGCAGGGTGTCAGTTACACTACCGGTGTCCCTGCAATGATTGGAGCTATGATGTTCCTTAAGGGAATCTGGAAAAAACCTGGTGTTTGGAATGTTGAGGAGTTTGATCCGGACCCGTTTATGGAACAACTCAATATTCAAGGACTACCCTGGCACGAGGTATTCGATCAAGACCTTGAACTTTAATCTTTTTACTCGATGAAGTTAGGGCTGAATAGGAATCTCCTTATATTTGTTTTATCTAATAGTTGCTAATAAAATTTAGTGGCAACAATCTTTTCATTCATCGTAAATTCTTAAATTATAAATAAATGGCAGATCAGAATTCTGAAAAACTTAAAGCATTGCAGGCTGCGATGCAAAAAATCGAAAAGAGCTTCGGACATGGCTCTATCATGAAAATGGCCGATGATAATATCGAACAGGTTGAGGTTATTCCTACCGGTTCGATTGGACTGAATGCGGCACTTGGAGTCGGAGGATATCCTAAAGGACGTATTATCGAAATCTACGGACCTGAGTCTTCCGGTAAGACCACGCTTGCTATTCATGCCATTGCTGAAGCGCAGAAGCAAGGAGGTATTGCTGCATTTATTGACGCAGAACATGCTTTCGACCGATTCTATGCGCAGAAGCTGGGCGTCGATATGAATAACCTCTGGATTTCACAACCAGACAACGGAGAACAAGCACTCGAAATTGCAGACCAGCTCATTCGTTCGTCTGCTGTGGATATTATCGTGGTTGACTCTGTGGCTGCTCTTACGCCTAAAGCTGAAATTGAAGGAGACATGGGCGATAATAGAGTAGGACTTCATGCGAGGTTGATGAGCCAGGCACTTCGTAAACTCACCTCGAACATCAGCAAGACTAATACCACCTGTATCTTCATCAACCAGCTCCGTGAGAAAATCGGTGTTATGTTTGGTAATCCCGAGACCACTACGGGGGGAAATGCACTGAAGTTCTATGCTTCAGTCAGACTCGATATCAGAAGGGTTACTAGTATCAAGGATGGAGACGAAGTGAAAGGTAACCAAGTGAGAGTGAAGGTTATTAAGAATAAAGTGGCACCTCCTTTCAGAAAAGCTGAATTTGACATCATGTTTGGTACCGGAATCTCCAAGTCTGGAGAGATTATCGACCTGGGAGTTCAGCTTGGAATCGTCAAAAAATCTGGTAGCTGGTTCTCTTATGGAGATCAGAAACTGGCACAGGGTAGGGATGCCAGCAAGAAGCTTATGGAGGACAACCCGGAACTGGCTGAGGAAATTGAAGCTAAAATCATGGCACAGCTTACGGGAAAGAAACTCGATATTCTTGAAGACACCCCTGAAGCGGACGAGGAGGATTGAAACTTGACTTTGAACCACTACTTAAAGTGAAACAATTGTTCACTTTCCTTTTTAGATTTTATGATCCCACGATTAGCTATTATCACGCTTAATACTCTTGAGGCTACAGGATTGAAGTCTATTATTGACGACATCATTCCTGTAGCCGATGTTGCTGTCTTTGACAGTGTCGCTCTGTTTAAGGAGGAACATGCTGTCACCCCTTTTTTCCATTTTTTCATCTCACCGGAAATTTTGCTTGACGACACCGAATTTTTCCTCAGTCATTCCAGGCAGACATTTGTGCTTACTGCAAGACCGCATACTGATGCGATTCTTGGGCATTTCCATGTCATCAACACAAACCAGGAACAGCACACGCTTATCAAGGCACTTCTTCAGCTTCATCAAGCGGGACACGCCAACCATCGACATCCCGATTTCGAAAAACAACAGCCCAACGCGGCCGACATCGAAATCTCTAGCCGTGAAGCGGAGGTGCTGGCTCTTGTGGCGAAAGGGTATATCAATAAGGAAATTGCTGATAAACTCTGTATCTCTCTGCCGACTGTCATCTCTCATAGAAAGAACATTTGTGACAAGCTGCATATTCGCTCTGTCTCTGCACTTACTATTTATGCTGTCACACACGGAATTGTATCCGTCAATGAAATTTAATCTGGTTTTGATGATTGGAGCTGGGACCTCCACTGGATGATTTTGTGAACCTTTACCGGAAAGCTTGCCGTTACTTGGTTGCTGTTGCTTCAAGAATTCAATAAAACTTCACATCTGTAATAACTTGTGCGCCAACATGATCGTTCAGCCGACGTACGATTTGCTGACGACCTGTGTTCAATTCCTGACGCAATACTGATGACTCAATCTTTACCCATAAGGTTTGGTTACGGATAAATATATCACCTGTATAGCGAAGAATACCCGCACCCATCACTTCTCCCCAGGAATCTATTAAACGGTGCTGGTTCAGGGGAGTCTCCAGACCTTCTTCCCGTAAATATAAACGAACCAGATCGCCTATGGCTAATGCTTGTTTCTTCTTCATGATGTGATTACTCCTCTTTTTACTGCGAATATTTTATATGACCCTTTGCTGCTTGCTAATATCCGGTCCAGATTCTCACGGTTGGTGTCCGTGATGAATATCTGCCCGAAATCCTCCTCTGACACCAGTTCCACTATGTTGCCTACACGTTCGCTGTCCAGTTTGTCGAAGATGTCATCCAAGAGCAAAAGGGGCTTTGTGTGACTGCCTGTCTCCTTTAAAAAACTGAACTGGGCTAGTTTCAAACTTATCAGATAGCTTTTGGTTTGACCCTGGGAACCTTCTTTCTTCAGCGGATATCCATTCAGACTCATTATTATGTCATCCTTATGAATGCCGTGAAGTGAATATCCCACTGCCAGGTCCTTGTTGCGGTCACGACGGATTACGTCGACCAGGCGTCCGCGTTCACAATGGCTTGTATAGCTGATTCCGATGCTTTCTTTGCTGGAGGATATTCTCTCATAGTAGCTCTGAAACACGGGGATGAATTCTTCTATGAACTTCCGACGCTCAGTGTATATCTCCTCGCCTGTATCGCCCATGATTTCCTCATACACTTCCAATAAGTCAAGCTGTGGGTCACCTTCCTGTTTCAGTAAGGCGTTACGCTGCTGTAAGGCTTTGTTGTAGCGTTGGAGAAGAGATAGATAGGGTGGGGCGTACTGAGATATGACCGAGTCCAGGAAGCGACGGCGCTCCTCGCTTCCGCCCAAGATGAGCTCCTGGTCGTTGGGGGATACCAATATCAAGGGAAGAAGGCCTATATGGTCGGACATCCGTTTGTATATCTTATCACCGCGGCGGAATTGTTTCTTCTGATGAAGCTTCATGCCGCAACTCACCGTCTCAGGAACTCCGTTTAAGTCGTATTCGCCCTTCAACATTAACATTTCCTCACCGTGGCGGATGTTCATCGAGTCTACAGTGTTCGTCGCACTTTTTGTGAATGATAAGAAATAGATGGAGTCTAATACATTCGTCTTACCCTCGCCGTTACTGCCTAGAAAACAATTGATGCCGGGTGAAAAATCAAGGTCTGCCTGTGCTATGTTTTTGTAATTTAATATGGAGAGATGAGTAAGTGTCATAATGTTTGCGTATTCCTGTTTTTAGACTCCTCTTTTGTCTTTTTATCTACCTTGAAACGGACTTTTGGCGGAGGACTTTGAAATTTTTCTTCAAATTTACAAAAAAACTCCCATTTCATTTCCGTATTTCCAAAAAACTTTTTAAATTTGCATCAAATTTAACAATTGCGGTAATAGCTCAGTTGGTAGAGCATCAGCTTCCCAAGCTGAGGGTCGCGAGTTCGAGCCTCGTTTACCGCTCAAAAAAATCAGAGAACGTTCTACGCTCTCTGATTTTTTTATGGATTCTGACGTTTGAGTCTTATGTTAATATCCATATATCTCTGACAATTTCTTACCAAGACTCTCGCCTCTAAGGTCCCGAGCGATTACTTTTCCACTCGGATCCACTAGCAGGGAAGCGGGGATGGCATTGATTCCATAAGTAGAAGCAGCGATTGTCTGCCAGAATTTGAGGTCTGACAGATGAATCCAGTTCAGTTCGTTCTTCTGGATGCACTCAACCCATTTCTCCTTACTGCGGTCGAACGACAGACCTACTACATTGAAACCTTTGCTCTTGTATTTCTCGTAATTGGCTTTCACATTTGGCATCTCGGCCATGCAAGGACCACACCATGAAGCCCAAAAGTCTATCAGCACATAATTTCCCTTACCGCAGTATTCGCTCAATTTATGTGGAGTACCATTAACGTCTGACTCTTCTATGTCGATAAAGGGCTTACCGATGATTTCATTTTTTTTCTTCTCTGCTTCCATGTAGGATTTGAGAGGGGCAAACATCGGATGATTATAATATGGCTTACTCTCATCTACCATTGATGCCAGCTCAGTATAGTCGAACGCACCTACAGAAAGCTCTGAGAAATAGGCGGGAATCAAGTTGTCGCTGTTCTCTGTAAATATCTTGCGGTTCAGGCTCAGCTGCTCTTTTTCCAGTACTGACAACTGAGGACCTAAAGCTTCGAACATCGCTGACAGTTCCTCGTTGCTTTTGCCTTCCTCCTGGGCTTTCACAAGCGGGGATAGTACCTTCCTGGCACGGTCGTTGATATCGTCAAGCTCATGATCGTAGCCACTTAGCTTCGTGTTCAGGGCAGAGCCTTTTAGATCCAAGGTGTTTAAATCAACTTCGATAGGAGTTCCATCATTCAAGAAAGGAGCGAAATTACTCTGAGCGTCACTGCTAATCCCGAAGAAATTGTTGTGGGCATCTGTTCTGGAGATTGTAAACTTGCCGTTTTCAACTTTTACACTGTCAATGCGGGTGTTATTTTTTGTTGCTGGATCCAAAATATATACCCATTTCGCTTCTGGGGGGCAGATACCACTGATTTCATACTTCATTTGTGGTGCGGTTGCATCGTGCTGTGCGATGGCTGACAGCACAGACAGTGCCGACAGGCATGTGAGAATTGTTCTTTTCATTGTAGTAATAATAGATATAATTGTTTGTTAATTCATCTATTTGTAGCTGCATATACATAATGTCACCCCTGAAAGTTGATATAGTCTGAGGCGTCAATAAGCATTGATAATATGCCGCTAAATAATATAAGCATGCAATTACTCTGCAAAACTACAATTTTTTATTGAATTTACCAAAAATCCAACCTTTTATTCAAAACTTATTATTATTTTTGCATAATAAATAATATATCCTACTATGAGAAAGAGAGAATTTATTGTATGTCTGATGGCTTTTTTACTGGCCACTGGATCTGCCATCTCGGCTAAAACGATTGGGCCTGGTTTCGGCAAATCCATGTTGTTTAATGATAACTGGCTTTTTTCTTTAGCAGACAGACAGAGTTTCAAGGAAGTTAATCTTGACGATTCCCAATGGCGGAAACTGTCTCTACCGCATGATTGGTCGGTGGAGGGTCAACTCTCACAGCAGAATGCCAGCTGCACGGGCTATTTGCCTGCAGGAATCGCATGGTATAGAAAACATTTTCAATTCAAGCCCGATTCTGAAAATCCGCTCAATTTCATTTATTTTGAAGGTGTTTACAATCGTAGTGAGGTTTACCTTAACGGACATCTCCTTGGGAAACGGCCAAATGGTTATGTCTCTTTTCTCTATGATATGACGCCATACCTTAAGAATGGAGACAATGTGCTTGCCGTCAGAGTGGACCATTCGCGTAATGCCGACTCGCGTTGGTACACTGGTTCGGGCATCTATCGTGATGTATATATGGTCAGCGCACCTAAGACGCATCTGGCTCTGTGGGGAACTACCTACCGTCTTGCCTCACTAAATGATGGAAATGCTGTAGTCGAGGTGGATGTCAAGCTGGAAAGGGAAAAGGCTGAGAAACGGACACTTTCTGCCAATATTGAAATTGGTGACGGAAAGGGTAATGTTGTCGTTCGTAAGTCTGAGGCAATAACTGATGACCTACAACATGCCAGCACTTTTCAGTTAATTGTGCCTAATCCTAAATTGTGGAGCATTGAGAATCCATATCTCTATCAGCTCCATGTGCAGTTGATGGCTGATGGTAAGGCTGTCGATGGCATGACTACCTCAATGGGACTCCGGACACTCGATTTCAATGCCAACACAGGGTTTGCACTCAATGGCCAGAACATGAAAGTGAAAGGGGTTTGCTTGCATCATGATGCTGGGGTGTTGGGAGCTGCTGTTCCTGAGCAAGTATGGAGAAGAAGAGTAAGAGAATTGAAGAAAATGGGTGCCAATGCTATCCGTATGAGTCACAACATTCAGGCTCCGATATTATATGACATCTGCGACGAACTGGGCATGCTTGTCATGGACGAAGGTTCCGACGAATGGGAATTTCCAAAACGTAAGTGGATTACGGGATGGAACAACGGGGAGCCTGGCTACGACGGGACGTTCGATTTCTTTGAGGAGTGGATCGACCGCGACGTACAGGATATGGTGCTCCGCGACCGTAACCACCCATGCATCTTCCTGTGGAGTGTCGGTAATGAGGTCGACTATCCCAATGATACTTATTCTCATCCTATTTTGGACGGTACCACCATCAACCAGCCTATGTTCGGAGGATATAAGAAGGATGCACCCAATGCGGAACGTATCGGATTTATAGCAAAACGACTGGCGGAAGTCATAAGGGCCAACGATAAATCACGTCCGGTCACCGGAGCACTTGCTGGCGTGGTCATGAGCAACCAGACCATCTATCCGGAGGTTATTGATGTCGTCGGGTACAATTACACGGAAAACAGATACAAGGAAGACCATCAAACATATCCTGACAGAATCATATATGGAAGTGAGACCAGTACAGACTACAATGCATGGAAAGCGGTACGCGACAATGACTTCATATTCGGACAATTTGTGTGGACTGGAACGGACTATCTCGGTGAGTCGGGAAGATGGCCGTCGAGAGGACTCAACACCGGTCTTCTTAATTTCGGCAGCTTCAAGAAGGCAAGAGGATGGTTCAGAGCTTCTCTCTGGAGTGAGGAGCCTGTAGCCTATCTTGGGACTTACCCAATCAGAAACCAGAACCGAACTGGCGGACAAGAAGGAAGAAGGGGTAGGGGAAGAGGCGATTTCTTCTCCATCGACGCTGTCGACAACTGGAACTATCAGGAAGGAATGACCATTCGTGTCGTCTGCTATACCAACCAGCCAAAAGCCAGACTCTTTGTCAATGAGGAATTAGTAGATTCTGTCAAGACATACGACGACAGACATGGCATGATATATTGGGATGTTCCATATAAGCCTGGATTTGTGAGGGTCGAGGCGATTTCTGAATATGACGTGGTGAAAGCCCGCTACATGATTTATACCGACCGTCAGCCGGTACAGTTGCTTGCCGACGACTTGACTGCGGAGGGACTTAAATCCCTTGACGAGGCGGCTGATGCCACTCTTCTGCAAATACTTGTCAAGATTGCCGATGAAGACTGTAATGTCATTAAATCTGCCACCAACGAAATCACTTGCCTGGTAGACGGGGGAGCTGAACTCCTCGGGCTTGAAGCTTCTAACAACTTCGACATGTCGGACTATACCGACAACAAGCACAATGCATTCCGCGGAACCCTTTTGGCATATATCAGAAAAAAAGACTCAAAACCAGTCAATATTACATTCTCGTCACCAGGTATTACTCCAATCACAATCAAGCGATAATGATTTACGTTGCTTTTGCGCTCTCTTTATAAGCGTGTCCAGACAATAAGCAGTAATTCATGTGGATTGTGAGGACTTATTTTAGGGGAGTTCTGTAAAATCTGATTAATCCCATCTTCTTGTCTTCTCGTCTTCTTGCCTTCTGTTAACTAATAATCGTATGCATGTCTCAGGTAATACAGTTGCTCGTTCTGCTCTTCTTTCATTAAATTGAAAATCTGCTCAACATCTTCGCCGCCATGTTTGTAGCCTTCCGGGCCCCAGATGTCATAATCCTCACCTGTATAGTGCTTGAACCCAAGTAGCTCAAGCTGTTTTTGGTATGCGTCTATATATGAGGGGTTGCTGAAATAAATGAAGACATCAGGATCATCGGTAGAGTGGTTCACGACCACAGCCAACGCATCATCGGACTCAGGAGTTAACCTGGCCTCATAATATTCCTCTTCGTTGGAGGCTAACGACATGTGATAACCCCAGACTTCTGTGAACCAGTCACCAACTGGCAGACCATCCTCGTTTCTGTAATCTTCCATCAAAAGCGGTTTGAATCCCTTGTCTGCAAAATGATTTCTGAAATACGTGGTGTCTAAACGATTTTCATATATGGTCCTCAAATCGGAAGCGCTCAGCAGAGGGGTGGATGTGGCTCCTTCATTTGGAGTTGTACCATTCTCAACTTTGGATTGCTCGCCAGTTTGGGGATTTGAAGACGACTGTGCTGAAGGGGTACTGTTCTTCTCCTTTGATGATTTGCCATTATTGGCATCACAAGAACTTACAGTGATGCTTAAACAAACTACTATAAGTGTAATGAATGTCTTTTTCATATTTAAACAAATATTTTGAATGATTATAGATTAGTAGATACATTCTTATGATTTCCTCTTTTTAAATTTCATATGCTTATTACTATAGCGCTATGCGGAATCCGAGACTACCGAACACATAACCAGTATTGTTACCGCGTCTTGACACACGGCAGTCAACATCGTCACTGCAAAAACTTCCACCGCGAATCACGTTGAGACCCGTGTCGGATACTCCTTTTGGATCCTTCTGCTCCTCTTTGACATAGGGGGCATAGTCATCGCTGCAATATTCGTCTACGTTGCCGCTCATGTCATAGATGCCAAGCTCGTTGGGAGACTTTCCTTTCACTGGGTGGAGACTACTATTGATGTCGTTAAACCATGCCACATTGGAAAGACTGTCTGAACCGGCATATTTGTAACCTTTGCTCTTGGCACCTCCGCGTGCGGCATATTCCCATTCTGCTTCTGTTGGGAGACGGAACTGACGTCCTGTCAGTTTGTTCAGTTTGTCAATGAAAAATTCACAGTCAGTACAGCTCACCGATACAACTGGAAGGTTTGAACCTTCTTGATCTGATGGGTTTTCACCCATAACAGCCTTATACAATTCCTGAGTCACCTCTGTCTCACCAATGTAGTAAGTGGAAAGGGTAACACTGTGGGAAGGCTTTTCGTCTTCTTTTGCTGCTTCACCTTGTTCTGGCGTGGCACCCATCGTGAATGTACCTCCCTTGACTTGAATCATGTTGAAACTGACACCCTTCACATTGAAGGATAACGTCTCTTCTTTTTTTGCACTGTCGTTGGATTTACTGCCGTTTGAGGATTCTGTGGAAGCATCCTTGGAGGAAGGTGAGGACACACATTGTATCATGGTCACTGGACATAACATGAGAATCCAAAGAATAGTTTTTTTCATAATCAACATTATTTTTTTATTATTTATTTTTTCTATTTATTAAAGAGTGTCGGCAAGCGTTTTTCCTAACCATCCTTTTTCTTTTTTCCTAATACCAATGTGTTGGGTTATTTTTTTGAAGTTTGTTCTCTCTGCTTTTGCTGTTTTTTTCAAAATGTTAGCTTTTAATAATCTCACATTCATCATCCCCCTGTAAGACTTTATCTGGTTTTCTCATTTAAACACAGGACGTACGCACTCTCCGTTCGAACAAGTAGATTCTCTTATTTTCACTTGTTCTTGGTCAATAAAGAAATAATATGGGCATAAGTTCATTTCACTCTTTTCCGAGGTCCAATAACATCCAATACCTAAACTCCCAACAGTAGTAGTAGAGGAATTAATTGTACCTGCTCCGGGAAAATACAATTTAGCTCCGTTTTCTCCCTCAAACATGTAGCCCAAGATTCCATTAAGAACATACCGTTCGTGAGGCAAAGTCATCAATGCCTGAATATCCGACACAGTCGGCATTTGCCAGTTACTCTGCCATTTTACATGAGCTACATCATAGGAGGTTCCTGAGATATTACTGTCTAAGTCTTGGTATGTACTATAATATTTGTATGATAATAAATCACTAAAGTTTCCCACCTTTGTAATGTGCTTATTTTCAGGACTGATTTTTCTTAGAAGTCTAAAAGTCCCC
>FLNV01000803.1_pt1 | contig 16039 bp, 11 predicted proteins | sample 1140351 | NCBI WGS metagenome assembly FLNV01 (sample SAMEA3878207, study PRJEB12797) | bioreactor metagenome | biome: Moose rumen | place: Sweden | collected 2011-10 | reverse complement strand
AGAAGCCGCTGTCGCTGCAGCCAGACGGACAGGCAACCGCGCCGCAGGGCCCTGTGGACCTGCTGGCAGGCGGCGACGTGGCCCGCTTTGACAAGGCAAAGAAGAAAAAGCGGAAGGGACAGAAGCCCAAGGCCGAGGCGAAAGCGGAGCAACGATGAGAGACACACTATGCTGGTACGCGGGCTGATAGCCGTGATGGCAATGGCAACTCTGCTGGCAGGCTGCCGACAGGAGCAGCCCGAATACGGCTGTTTCCGGCCGACACCGCTGCGGGGGTGGGCCAGCGGCGACACACTGACCTTCACAGTGGCGCTGCCCCCCGACACACTGTCGTCAGACACACGCCACAGCTACTCTCTGCTGCTGTGTCTGCGCAGCGACAGGCGCTACACCCGCACTGGCGTCATGCTGCGCGTGGAGCAGCGTCTCGACACCGTGAGCCGCCGCAGGGTGGCCTTCCCCATGTCGGACGACTACGGGCGCAGCTATGGCAGCGGCATAGCCGTCAACCAACACTGCCGCCACCTGGCCGACGTAAGCATGAGCCAGAAAGACACGCTGCATGTGTATGTGACGCCCGACACGGCGCCCGGCGACACACTGCACGGCATAACAGACGTGGGACTGCTGCTCACCGACAATACGACAAACACAGAAACAAAACACATAACACAAAAAACACAATGACAAACTATCGCAACCTGACAGCACAAGAGATAGAGGTGCTGGAGAACAACAGCTGCTGGGCTGAGGACTGGGCACGGGTGGAAGTGGCCGACGGCTTCATACCCTACAATTTCCACCGCGTCACATTCTACGGCGACATACGCCTCGGCGTGTTCGACAAGCATGTGGAGGTGACACAGGGCTTCACCAAGCACAGCGGCATAAACGACGCCACACTGCGCAACGTGACCATCGGCGACAACTGCCTGATAGAGAAGATTGGCAACTACATCAACAACTACCAGATAGGCGACGACTGCTACATCTCCAACGTATCGACAATGGAGACCACCGAGGGGGCCACCTTCGGTGAAGGCAACATCGTGAGCGTGCTGAACGAGGTGGGGCCTGGCAACGTCATGCTCTTCCGTGGACTCAACTCGCAGCTGGCAGCCTTCATGGTGAAACACTTTGCCGACAAGGAGCTGAAAGACCGGCTGGTCAGCATGATACAGGCCGACGTGGAGATGAACCGGCCGGAACAGGGCCGCGTGGGCAAAGGCGCACGCATAGTGAACGCGCGCGAGATATACAACACGGTCATCGAGGACGACTGCGAGGTGTGCGGAGCGTCGCGACTGAGCAACTGCACCATCCTGTCGAGCCGCGACGCCAGCGTCTATATCGGCACGGGCGTCATCTGCGAGAACAGCATCATCAGCAACGGCTGCAGCATCAACAACTCGGTGAAGATGCAGGACTGCTTCGTGGGCGAGGCATGCACCATCACAAACGGCTTCACGGCCGAGGCCAGCATCTTCTTCGCCAACTCGTACATGGCCAACGGCGAGGCCTGCGCCGCCTTCTGCGGCCCGTTCTCTGCCTCGCACCACAAGTCGAGCCTGCTCATCGGCGGGCAGTTCTCGTTCTACAACGCCGGCTCGAACACCAACTTCTCCAACCACGCCTACAAGATGGGGCCCATGCACTACGGCACACTGGAGCGCGGCACCAAGACGGCCAGCGGAGCCTACGTGCTGATGCCCGCCACCATAGGCTCGTTCTCGGTCTGCTTCGGCAAGCTGATGCACCACCCCGACACGCGCAACCTGCCATTCTCGTACCTCATGGCATACGGCGACGACTGCTACCTGGTGCCCGGACGCAACATAACCACCGTGGGACTGTATCGCGACATAAAGAAATGGCCCAAGCGCGACAAGCGTGCCGACTCGTGCCGCAAGAGCATCATCAACTTCGACTGGCTCTCGCCGTTCACCGTGGGTGAGATAGTGGAGGGCAAGAAGATACTGGAACAGCTGCAGCTGGCCTCTGGACGCGACGTGTCGAAATACAACTTCCACGAGTATGTCATCAACGCCTCGTCGCTCAAGAAAGGCATAAAGTACTACGACATAGCCCTGCGAATATACATGGGAGCCGTGCTGAAGCGCGCCATCAAAGGCGGATGGGTAGGACAGCCCACGGACAAGACGGGCGAGGGCCCGTGGAACGACCTGTCTGGGCTGCTGCTGCCTGAGAGCGAGGAGCGCCGACTGGAGGAAGACATCAAGAACGGCACACTCGCCACAATAGACGACGTGACCGACCGCTTCGAGGACATCGACAGGAACTACCGCCCATACCAGTGGGCGTGGACATACAGCCTGCTGCTCAACTACTACCACCTGACCGAGCTGAACGACGACGCCATTGCGCGCATACGCGAGGACTACGTCAAGGCGCGCCGCACGTGGATAGGAGAGATACGCAAGGACGCCGAGAAGGAATTCCAGATGGGCGACGTGGAACCCGACGTGCTGGCCGACTTCCTCGAGAAACTGGACCACGAAATCGACTACGAGGAATGACAAAAGACAAAAAAGACAAAAAAAAACTGTAAAATTCTTTATCTATAAAAATAATGTGTAAATTTGCAGCCCAAAAGTGCTTTCCAGCAAAGCCAGCCAATACACAGAACAACAGAGCTGAAACATAAACACAAAAAATAATAACAATAAAACCAACAATGCAAAACAAAGGAATTGTAAAGTTTATCGCAGCGTTGCTTATCCTCGTCTGCGTGTTTTACCTCTCCTTCTCGTTTGTAACACGCCACTATGAGAGCAAGGCCGCAGCCATGAGCGAAGAGGCTGGCGCCGAGTATCTGGACAGCGTGATGAACGAGAAGGTGTATCTGGGCATCTACTCGCTGAAACAGTGCCGGGAGATGCAAATCGGACTCGGCCTGGACCTGAAGGGCGGTATGAACGTCATCCTGGAGGTCAGCGTGCCCGATGTAGTAGATGTGCTGGCCGACCACAAGAAAGATGCCGCCTATCGCAAGTCGTTAGATGAAGCTAAGAAGGAGGAAGAGACCTCCCAGAGCGACTTTATCTCGCTGTTTATCAATCGTTATAAGGAGAATGCTCCCGGCCACCGTCTGGCCGAGATATTCGCCACCCAGCAGATGAAGGGCAAGGTATCGACCCAGAGCACAGACTCAGAGGTGGAGACAGCCCTGCGCCAGGAGGTGCAGAGCGCTGTTGACAACTCGTTCAACGTGGTGCGCAACCGTATAGACAAGTTTGGCGTGGTACAGCCCAACATACAGAAGCTGGAAGGCCAGAGCGGCCGCATCATGGTGGAGATGCCTGGCATACGCGAGCCGGAACGTGTCCGCAAGCTGCTGCAGGGCTCGGCCAACCTGGAGTTCTGGGAGAGCTACAACTCGCAGGAGATTGTACCGCTGCTGGCCCAGCTGAACAGCCGCTATGCCACCGAGGCCGCCAACATAGCAGCCGAGGGCACCGGTACCGAGGCCGCTGACAGCGCCGCCAGCGTGGCAGTAGCCGACACAGCCGCTGCCACAAAGGCCGACATGGCCGCTGCCTTAGGCAAGAAGAGCGTTGACAGCAAGCAGAACGATGCCGCCATCGAACAGGCAAAGAAGCAGAACCCCCTGTTTGCCATCTTCCAGCCCGTACAGGGCCAGGCTCTGGCTGTGGTGGGCTATGCCAATGCACGCGACACCGCAGAGATCAACAAAATCATCTACTCGCAGCTGGCCTCGCAGATACTGCCTGCCGACCTGATGCTGCGCTGGAGCGCCAAGGCCGAGGACTTCGGCGAGGGCACACGCGGCGACATCTTCACCCTCTATGCACTGAAGATAACCGAGCCCAGCGGCCGCGCTCCCTTGGAGGGCGACGTCATCGTAAGCTCGAAGGACGAGTTTGACCAGATGGGCCACCCCTGCGTGACCATGCAGATGAACAGCGACGGCGCTCGCCGCTGGTCGCAGATCACAAAGCAGAACATAGGCCGCGCCGTGGCTATCGTGCTGGACGACGCCGTATATAGCGCTCCCCGCATTCTGAGCCAGATTGACGGCGGCAACTCGCAGATAACCGGCAACTTCACCATCGAAGACACCAAGGACCTGGCCAACACACTCAACTCTGGTAAGATGCCTGCTCCGACCCGTATCGTGCAGGAAGAGGTGGTGGGCCCGTCGCTCGGCGCACAGTCCATCCAGCAGGGTATCATCTCGTTCATCGTGGCCTTCGTGCTGCTGATGATTTACATGATTATGCTGTACGGCTTCATTCCGGGCATACTGTCTGATATAGCCCTGCTGTTCAACCTGTTCTTCACGCTGGGCATACTGACCTCGTTCCAGGCCGCACTGACCATGCCGGGTATCGCCGGTATCGTGCTGACGCTGGGTACGGCTGTGGATGCCAACGTGCTGATCTATGAGCGCACCAAGGAGGAGCTGCGCAAGGGCCTGGGCGTGAAGGAAGCCATCAACAAGGGCTACGCCAACGCTTTCTCGGCCATCTTCGACAGTAACTTCACCTCGCTCATCACCGGTATCATCCTGCTCTACTTCGGTACAGGTCCTGTGAAGGGCTTCGCCACCACCTGGATCATCGGTATCTGCGTCAGCTTCTTCACTGCAGTCTTCATGACCCGTCTGGTATATGAACACCAGCTGAAGAAGGACAAGTGGCTGAACCTGACCTTCGTGACAGGCTACTCGAAGAACATGATGCAGAACACAAAGTTCAATTTCATGGGCATGTACAAGAAGACGTTCACCATCTGGGGCATTGCCGCAGTGGCCTTCATCATCTGCTTCTTCGTGCGTGGCCTGAGCCAGAGCATCGACTTCACCGGCGGTCGCAACTATGTGGTGACACTCGACAAGGCAACACCCGTTGAGGAGGTGCGTCAGGCACTGGCTGGCGTATTCGTCAACAGCGTGGGCGAAAAGTCGGGCCAGGAGGCCAACACCAGCGTCATCGCCCTGGGTGCCGAAGGCTCTACCGTGCGTATCTCGACCAACTGGAACATCGAGTCTAACTCGCCCACCGTTGACGACGAGGCTGAGACGCTGCTCTACAACGCCCTGAAGAAAGCCAATCTGGTGAGCCAGGCCAGCGTAGAGGACTTCAAGAACCCAGACGTGCGCGAAGGCGGCTCTATCATCAGCTCGGCCAAGGTGGGTCCGTCGGTGGCTAAGGACATCACTCACGGTGCCATCATCAGCGTGATTATCGCCCTCTTCGCCATCTTCTTCTACATCCTGCTGCGCTTCCGCAACATGGCCTTCTCTGTGGGTGCCATCGTGGCGCTGGCCCTTGACGCACTGGTTGTCATTGGCCTCTACAGCGCTCTGTGGGGCTGGGTGCCCATGTCGTTAGAGATTGACCAGACCTTCATCGGCGCCATACTGACCGTGATAGGCTATTCAATCAACGACAAGGTGGTGGTGTTCGACCGCGTGCGCGAGAACTTCCACCACTTCCCCAAGCGTGACCGCCAGCAGCTGTTCAACGACTCGCTGAACCAGACCCTGGCACGTACCATCAACACGTCGGTCACGACGCTTATCGTGCTGCTCTGTATCTTCATCCTCGGCGGCGACTCGATACGCTCGTTCTCGTTTGCCATGATACTGGGCGTGGTGTTCGGCACCCTGTCGTCCATCTTCATCGCTGCCCCCACGGCCTTCCTGACCATGGGCGCCACCATCAAGGAGGAACCTGCAGCCGAGCCTGCCAAGGCATAAGTCGATACACATTAATATTACGCGTACATTAAATTATACTGTACGCACGTCATCAAACGGCGACGCTCCGCGTCGGCTCGCATACACAACACAGTCGGCATCGTGCTATGGTTAGCGCGATGCCGACTGTGTTAAACAATGCTAACGCGCAGAATATTTAACTAAGCGAAAACGCGTTTTGACCTAAACGTTCAGTGGCGCATATGTACCTTTGCTCCCGACCGGCGACAGCAGCCTCCGGTCGGGAGCAATTCTATTAACCACTAAAACACAAAAGAAGATGACAGAACAGACATCAACAGGAAACAATCGGACGAACCTGTGCCGACAGCAGGTGGAACAGTGCCTGACGGCAGAGATGCAGCAGCTGATAAACGGTGCCGACAACGGCACAGACTGCTGGAGAGGGTCGAAGGCCGACCTCTATGAGGCCATATACGTGGCATGGGACACCCACCTGATACGCGACGAGGCAACCGGCTGCCCCATGCTGCTGAAACAGATGATGGCCGTGGTGTGCGGCAGAATGAAGGTTGGCGTGCCAGCCAACCCATACAGCGCGACCAGAAAGGCGTGCCAGCGCAAGGGTGTCAGGGCAGCAAGCTACATGGAGCGCTACCGCTACATGCTGGAGCAGGGCAACAGCCACCCACTGACCAGTCAGAGCAACCAGAACAATCAGACAACCAACTAACCACATTGACTATTATGAACACTACACAGAACACGGCGCTGCAAGAGCGCTACGAGGCCCAGCCACAGCCACTGACCATCGACCCTTCGTACCGGCTGGCCGAACATTTCACACTGGGCGAAATGATACGCAGCGGCACCGCCATCAGGCTTGGCATAGACAACACACCGACACCAGACGTGATAGAGCGGCTGACGCTGCTGTGCCGCCGCACGCTGGAACCGCTCAGGCGCAAGGCAGGCCGACTGATCGTGACAAGCGGCTACCGCTGTCCCAAGCTGAACAAGGCCGTAGGCGGGGTGAACAATAGCCAGCACCTGACCGGCCAGGCTGCCGACATCTACTGCACCAGCAAACAGTATGCCTACAAGTTGGTTGAAATGCTGGCCAGTGGGGACATTCCCTTCGACCAGGCAATAGTGGAACGCAACCGCAGCGGACGCTACTGGCTACACCTGAGCTACGTGGGCGACCGCATGGGCATGACCAACCGAGCCATGACCATTGACCACCGGCAGCACGCCTCGACACCCGACAGCGCAGAACTGCACCGGCGCAGGTTGGCATGGGCCTGGGCCGCACAGCAAGAACTATCCAGATGACTATCCACATCAACTATTGACAAAGGCCGAAAAAAGCAGTATCTTTGCACTCGGAAACAGGAAACAAGCGACCTACACCAAGGCCAAACAATCTTGAGGAAACACGCGCGGGTGCACACGCACGTACATTTAGTTTCTATGCCCACACAACCAACAATTCATTTTATTAACCCTTAAAAACAATCACAACCATGATTTACTACCGTAAGTATCAAGACCACTCTGAGGACACCAAGCGCACTGGCAAATGGTATGCACGCGCCGTACAGCTCGAGACCGTTGACACCCGCGCACTGAGCCAGAAGATAGAGGCCAACGTGTCGGTGAAGCGTTCTGACGTGATAGCCGTGCTGGCCGAGCTGAGCAACGTCATCAAGGACGAGCTGAACGCTGGCAAGCGCGTCAGGCTGGACGACTTCGGAGCCTTCAAGCTGGGCATCAACACCAAGCCTGCCCAGAGCAGCGAGAAGTTCAACGCGGCCGAGAACGTCACCGGCGTTCACGTTATCTTCCAGCCCGAAAGCTTCAAGACCAGCAGCGGCCACCGTGCCAAGCGTTGGCTCAACGAGGTGAAGGTGAGCGAGCTGCCCAAGAACTTCGTGGTCGATGAGTAATAGCCCTTACCAACACCCACAGCCATGAAGAAAGAAACGCTGAGAATGATAGTGCAAATGGCCATCAGCATACTGACCGCCTTTGCCACCGCGCTGGGAGTGACCAGCTGCATGGTCTGACGCCGCGCGTCAGCTGACCAGACGGGCCATCATCGCCTCGGCCACCTGCCGGACGGTGATGGCCTCAAGACAAGGATAGCGTCCTGGCTCCACACCGGCGAGGCGGCAAGGCCTGTTGCCAAAGACACTGCACGGACGACAGTCCTTATCCACCTGTATGCTATCCGACGGCAGCTGGCCCCACGGCGCAAAGCCGGCTACGGGATGCGTCTGTCCCCACACGGTGACTACCCGCGTGCCCACCAGCGAGCACAGGTGCTGATTGGCCGAGTCCATGCTGAGCATAGCGCTGAGTCGCCCCATCAGCCGCAGCTCGTCCATAATGTCACGGCACGTGTCTGCCGCAGCCGCCACACGTCCAGGCCAGCGCTGCCGCCATGAAGCAAAGACAGCATCCTCGCGCCGGCCACGCCCGAAGAGTATCACTGCGCAGTCGGGCCTACTTGTCAGAAGAACGTCAATGAGCTGCTCCACCATCGGTTGGGGCAGCTCTTTTCCTGGATGGGCGGCAAAGGGCGCAATGCCGTATAGGATACCGGAAGAAAGCAGCGGCGTGCTTTCCCGACTTTCCGCCACCCGGCTGTCGGCAAGTGTCGGCAGTACGAGCCTGTCGGCAGTGTCCAACTGCACGCTGAAGCCAAGTTGGCCAAGCACATCGGCATAGCCGTCAAAGACCGACGGCAACTGACGTTCAGGCCTGTCGCCACACCAGCGGAGGAAAGCCGCGGCCCCCACCTTGCACAGGCGACGACGCAAGCTGCGGTGCTTGCACAGCCTGGCCGTATGCGCCCCGCTGAGGGCGAGAAATATCCGCAACACGTGGGAGCGCAGCACCGAATGCATGTCGGCCACATGGGTGATGTCCATGCGCCGCAACTCGCGGCCAAGTCGCAACAGCCCACCAATACCCTTATGGCGCCACCGCACGTCAGCCTCAACAAAGCCAACCTGCGGCCCCATGGCCTCAAAGAGTGGACGGGCCCACGAGCGACTCAGCACGCTAATCCTTAGCTGCGGGTATGTCCCGGCCAAGGCACGCACCACAGGCACCGTCATGGCTACGTCGCCCATGGCCGACAATCGTATGATGAGCAGATGGGGCAATGTATGAATTTAGAGTTAAGAGTTTAGAGTTGTCGCTTCGCGATTAAGAGTTAGGAATTTAGAGTTATGGCTGTGCAGACAATTCTCAATTTTCAATTCTCAATTTTCAATTTGTAAAGTACAGGATTGGTTGTAGGGTCGTTGTACATCTTCATCTGTCGATAGACCTTCATCAGTACACGCCCGGCGGCAATGTCGTCGAGCAACTGCTGTATGGCCATGGACAAGTCGGTCTGCTGCTCCTCTAAAACGTCCAGCTTCCGACTGCAACGCTGCCGATGTTCGTCCGAGGCGTCCGGCCGTCCGGCTTCCTCGCGCATGTGGTATATCTTCAGCTGCAGTATGCAGAGGCGGTCTATGGCCCAAGCCGGGCTCTCGGTGTTCAGACGCGCATCGGGCTGCTGCTGCACCGTGGAGTAGAGCTGGCGGAAATAAGAGTCTATCTGCTCCACCAGGTCGGTACGGTCCTGATTGCTTCTGTCTATGCGCCGCTTCAGCTGCAGAGCCTGAACAGGGTCGATGTGAATGTCGCGTATGATGTCCTCAAGATGCCACTGCACCGTGTCTATCCAAGCCTTCAGGTACAAGCGGTTCTCTATACTGTCGGCGGCGTACGGGTTCTGTATCTCAGTATCTACATCGTCGCGCAGGTGATAGTCGGCTATGGCCTGTCGGAAAATGTCCGTTGCATGCTGTATGAAAGTGTCGTTCATAAAAAAGCAATCGTATGGTTATTCAGGCTGCAAAGTTACGCATTTTTTTTCTTTTATAGCCTTTTTCGTAAAAAAACACTCACTTTTTCTTTGTAGAAGAGAAAAGAATTACTAATTTTGTCGCCGCAACAAAACTTCAGAATGGAAAATTGGAAGTTGATAACTGTAACCTAAACTACATACTATGGCATTTAATATGATAGCCAACTCGGGGCTGCACTTCCAGACCACCGAGATTGAATTCAACCCCGAAGAACAGCTTCCGCTGCCCGACGGCCGGACGATGCTGCGCTACACCTTCATCGAAAAAGTAGATTTCCTGAACAACATGCGCGTCAGCGTGGATGTATGCGCCAGGCGCGGAGACAGTTTCGTGCCAATAGACTATCTGCGCAAGAACGACCTGCTGGAGCAGCAGGCCAACGGCACCGTGGCTCTGGACGCCGTGGGCGTGCCCATGATGAAGAAAGACGTGGTGCTGTCGATGGTGGAGAGCTATGAGACAGGGGCGCCTGAGCTGATACCCATAAGCAGTCTGCAGTGGCGCGTGAAGCGCCGCCTGCCCGACGGCCGCCGCGAGACGGTGATGGCCCTGGACCAGCTACTGGGCCACTGGCTGCCAATGCCCATGTATGAGCTGGAGGTGACAGGACAGAGCATGTCGTACCCCCACGGCTGGTGCCGCGTGAAGATAGACCCCATAGGTGCGCCGCAGAAGAACGGCAAACAGCGCTACAGGCTGACATGGGCCTTCGACACGCAACTGGCAAAGGACATGGTGGAGGGAGAGATAAAGCCTGGCTTCTTCGCCGGAAGTGGAGAGCAGAAAGAATATACGCTGTCGAACAGGGTCGATAACCTCTTCGGCGGATTCCTCAACATACCCGACGGCCAGAACGATGCCGCCATAGCCGAGTATATTGTCTCGCTGCTGGGCATCAACCTGGAGGAAGAGAACGAGGACGAGCCAAAGTACAAGTTCCTGTGCTACTATGTATATCTGATCAACTACCTGCGCCTGTGGTGGGACAAGGACGACCCCGAGGCATGGGCGGCACCAAAGGTTACGCTGTACAACAAAGAGGATCGCCAGATACCCGTAGATATGTCGGTTGACATAGGCAACTCGCGCACCTGCGCCGTACTGTTCGAGGACGGCGACTTCACCAAGGCCAAGATGTTGCGGCTGCGCGACATGACAGAGCCGTGGCGCGTCTATCGCAACGCCTTCGACATGAGGGTGGTGTTCCGCCGCGCCGACTTCGGCAACGACCTGACGCTGGACAAGTCGCTGTTCCAGTGGCCGTCGCTGCTGCGCGTGGGCGAGGAGGCCAGACACCTGATATACCGCTCGCAGCAAGCAGACGGTAGGGCAGAGAGGACAACCAACTACTCAAGCCCGAAAAGATACCTGTGGGACGCTAAGCCCTTCAAGGACCGCTGGGAGTTCATGGTCATTGATGGCGATGCCACCAACCAGGAGGTCAACCAGCAGATATTCATCGAAGGATTCACCGACCACTTTGACGACGACGGCACCTATCTGCCCGAAGGGAAACAGATAGACATCTTCAACCTGCAGGAGAGTGACGGCTCGTGCCACTACAGCCGACAGAGCCTTATGACCTTCGTCTTCATCGAGATGCTCCAGCAGGCCCTATGCTATGTCAACTCTTCGGAATTCCGTGGCAAGCACATGCAGACCGACTGCCGCCGCTATCTGCGCAACATAATAGTGACCTGCCCCACGGCCATGCCCATGAAGGAGCAGCTGGCCCTGCGCCGCGCGGCAAAGGCAGCTGCAGACCTGATACACCAGTTCACCCCGGCACAGCCAGAGATGACCATCACGCCCGACCCCGCACTGCTAAAACCCACCGACGACCCCGAGGTGATGGAGAAGCGAGGATGGCTGTACGACGAGGCTTTTGCCTCGCAGCTGGTCTATCTGAACGCCGAGCTGCACGAACGCTACGGCGGCCGCGTGGATCAGTTCTTCAGCCTGAAGGGCCACAAGCGCAAGGACATGGAAGAACTCGGCTTTGAGGGCAACCAGCTGACCGTGGGCACGGTGGACATTGGAGCCGGCACTACCGACGTGATGGTGGTGAGCTACGGGCAGAAGGGACAGGGACGGCTGACACCCGTGCCGCTGTACTACGACTCGTTCTACACTGCCGGCGACGACATCATGCACGACGTGATACTGAACATCATCCTTGAAGGGCCCTACGACGACAACCCCATGATGGGCAGCGTGCGCAGCGCCCTGACGGCCCGCATAATGCAGATGACGCCCGACGAGCTGAGACAGATACCGCGCATAGCCGAGACTCCCATCTATCTGGCGCGTGTGGCCGACATAGAACATGCCATCAACGAGGAGGCTGAACTGGACCAGCGGCGCCACCTCATATTCGAGCTGATGAACCATTTCTTCGCCAGCAACTCCAACAACCAGGAAGGCAAGGATCGTCAGTGCCGCTTGGACTTCTGCACACAGGTGACGCACCCGATGGCGCAGTTCTTCCTCGAGCTGCTCAACCAGCAGCGCCCGTCGCGGCTCTACACCTTCGAAGAGATATTCCACGACGGCCGTCCGGCCCAGTTCCTGCTGGACCACTTCCGCAACCATTTCGGCTTCGGCTTTGAGGAGCTGCAGTGGCGGTACGACCCCGAGCAGGTGGGCTTCCAGGTTAGCCACACCATGATGCCGCTGATGAGGGCGCTGTCCGTCGTGATGTACGCACACCACTGCGACGTGCTGGTACTGTCAGGCCGTCCCACCAGCCTGAAGCCGCTGACCGAACTTTTCGTGAAATACCTGCCACTGTCGCCACATCGACTGGTGTTGCTGAACAAGTACCGCGTGGGACGGTGGTTCCCGCTGGCCACCGAGGAGGGATATTTCCAGGAAGGCCAGAAGGCCGTGGTGGCCGTGGGTGCCGAGGTAGGGCGACTGGCCTCGACCACAGGCTTCAAGGGGCTGGTCCTCGACTTCTCGACCATAGCCAAGACCATGAAGAGTACGGCCTGCTACATGGGTGCATTCGACGACCAGCTGAGCCAGGTGCGCAAGCCATTCCTCACACCCGAGAGCAGTTCGGCCACGCTGAAGGGCATAAGCGTCTTCCCCTACTACATAGGCTGCAAGCAGTTTGATGCCCCGCAGTATCAGGCCCGGCCCATCTATGCCATCTACAACAACAGCCGGAAACCACAGCTGAACATCATGCTGCAGCGCAACTACTATGAGGACCGCGAGGAGCTGATACTCGACGAGGTGACTGACATGGACGGCGACAACGTTTCGCTGAAGGACGTGGAGCTGCGCATGCAGACCATAGCACAGGACGGACGCTACTGGCTGGACCGCGGCGACTTCGTGCTGACCGTGGAAGAGAAAAGGAATTGACATTGTCTGGGTGAAACAGTCCATATCCGACATTTAATGTATAACGTTTAATGTTTAAGGTTCAATGATAGACGACAAGCTGAAGCAGATAGAGAATATCAACAAGAGTCTGGCATGGATAAAGAAGCACAGGCCGGAACAATATGAGTCGCGCTTCCTGCAGCTGGTGGACGAAAGGCGCAAGCTGCGCAAGATAGTAGAGGCAGAGAAGGACAATCCTGCCATGGCCGCATACGGCAAAAGCCAGGTGGGCAAGTCGTACCTGATGAGCAACATGCTGCAGCGCCAGGTGCTGAACCCCATCAGCGGCAAGAAGGAGGTGCAGCCCTTCATAGTGAAAGACGAGGAGAAGGAGTACAACTTCATAAACGAGATGAACCCCATAACCCACGACACCGAGGCAACCGGCGTGGTGACACGCTTCTCGTCGTTCCGCCGCAATCCGGAGAGGCACAGTCGCAAGTACCCAATACTGATGAAGAGCCTGACCGTGATGGACGTGACACTCATACTGTGCGACGGCTACTATAACGACATGGAGGACTCTGAAACGCCAAGCCGCAACGAGCTTAACGACATAGCTGACGGCATCTACGAAAAATACATCAACCGTGAGCGCCAAGCCATGACACCCATGGTGGCCGACGATGTGCTGGAGATAAAAGAGTACTTCAAGCACCACATACTGAAAGCGCAGGAGTTCAACAGCAAGGACACCCGTTTCTTCGACAAGGTGGCGCTGGTCATAGAGAAAGTGCCCGTGGAAGACTATGCCGACATCTTCTCGCTGCTGTGGAAGAAGCCGGGCGAGCCCAACGACTATCTGACACCGCTGTACCGGCGACTGCTGGGTGCCATGAGCAAGCTACAGTTCCGCAGCGACATATACCTCGGTGCAGACGCAGTACTGCATGAGGGCAAGAACGAGAATACCATCATGAGCGTGCAGTGCCTGAACGGACTGGGCGAGCCCGACAGCTCGTACCGCTGCGACGCCCACCTGAAGCAGACCGACGGGTCGTTCCTGACCGTACCACAGATGCAGAAGAGCGAGCTGTCGGCACTCTGCTCGGAGATAGTGGTGCTGATAGGCCCCGACTTCCTGGAAAGCACGGCCAGCTATGACTTGAGTGACATAGCCGACGCACGGGTGCGCTCGCAGCTCACACAGGGAGAGGTGAAGCTCGACCTGCTGAAGGACACCGACCTGCTTGATTTCCCCGGCGCACGCTCAAGGAAGAAGGAGTATATGCGCTCGCTGGAACAGCCCAAGGTGCTGACAACCATACTGCTGCGCGGCAAGGTGGCATACCTGTTCAACAAGTACTCTGAGTCGAAGGTGGTGAACATACTGATGTTCTGTCAGGACAACACCCAGAGCGACGTTAACACCATACCCGCCACACTGCAGGAGTGGGTGAAGCAATATGTGGGCGACACGCCCGACGAACGTGCCCGCACGCTGCAGCTGACCGGAGGCATATCGCCACTGTTCTTCGTAGCCACAAAGTTCAACATTACCATGGCAGAAGACCAGAACCCCAAAGGCAATGAGCTGACCAGTCTGCTCGGACGATGGGAAGAGCGGTTCTCAAAAGTGCTGTACAAAGAATGCTTCAACGCCGACGGAGCCATGGGACAATGGGCAAAGAACTGGACCCGTCCGGGCGAATTCTTCCAGAACAGCTACCTGCTGCGCGACTTCAAATACTCGGGCATGAAAGGCTCGAAGATATACGATGGTTTCCGCGAGAGGGGAAGGGAGGACAAACTGCTCGTAGAGCGGGACTATCTGGACCTGCTGCGCAAATCGTTCTGCGAAAGCAAGGATGCAGAGCAATTCTTCAGCAACCGAGAACTGGTGTGGGACGCTGCCGCAACGATGAACAACGACGGTGCACTCTTCATTATCGAGCAACTGGCAAAGGTGGCAGCAGCCATGGACCGTACACGCGAAACACAGTTTGCCGACGAGTGTCGCAAGGTCATGGCCAACGTGCTGAGCATCATGAAGGGATACTACGTAAGCGACGACACCGGCGAGCTGCTGAACGAAAACATCAACAAGGCGTATGGCATATACCGCGAGATAGACCTGACATGTGACAACAGGCCGGAGATATTCGGCCACATGCTGGAGGTGCTGCAGATAAACGAGGTGGACAGCCTGAAGCGCCTGCACAACATCATACCCAGGCTGAACGCCATGGTGCACGGCAACGAGAAGCAGAAAGACTATGAGCTGATACGCAAGAGCTGCAACAACTTTGAGGGCTGCAAGACCGAGGCGGAGAAATGGGACCTGCTGCTGAAGCGCTATCGTTTCCGCTCGCAGGACGATGCGGCCAACTTCCTGCAGCGCAAGGGAGTGGATCCACAGAAGCTCTTCGCCACCGACACCGTGAAGCACAAGAACTCGGCCGTCATTGCCGACGATATGATGAAATTCTGGATAGAGCGCATACAGGGGCCACTATTCATCAACAATTTCAGCGACGACATAGACAGCATAGCACTGAACGACCTCGTGAGCTGCCTTATCGCCACCGCACAGAGCGTCAGGCTGGCAGAAACAATGGAGAACGAGATAGCCCAGTATGTTGATGTGCTGAATACGTCGATGATAAACCAAGCATTCGTGGCCGACATGATTGCAACGACTATCAGCGACTTTGTCATCAACTTCGGATTCAACTACCTGACCAGCGAGCAGGTGGCTTCAGCCCGCCGCATAGCCGCAGAGGAACACCTCTCGCCGTGCTTTGAGGAGATAGACCTGCCGAGGAAGGAAAGCTACGACAACGACGAGATGACCGAGCTGTTCAACCGGATACTCGACTCTGAGAGAGACATCACAGAATCCTACACAAGCAACCTGCACTGCTGGTTCGAGTACATGTTCGTGGCCTTCATTGCCCATCTGGAAGTGCCCAACGTTGACCGCGAAGCCAACAACGAGCTGAAGGCCATACTGGACAGCATGAGATAACCACGCATCTCCACAACTTCTCAACTCCACATCTCCTCAACTCCA
>FLNV01002131.1_pt1 | contig 16052 bp, 14 predicted proteins | sample 1140351 | NCBI WGS metagenome assembly FLNV01 (sample SAMEA3878207, study PRJEB12797) | bioreactor metagenome | biome: Moose rumen | place: Sweden | collected 2011-10 | reverse complement strand
GCAAAAAACATATCCAGAAAAATGTCCTGCTCCATATTGGCTATGAAACAGGACAAGATAATTATGCTTTTAAATGTCAAACGGATAATGTTTGTTAATATGTTCTATTTTTCTTCTCTTTTATTTGGAGATTAAGACAGAATCTGTCCCCGTGACTAGTCATCAAAATGTGTGATAACTGTTCATGATTGGAATCCAAAATAGAAATTAGTATTTTAGTATTTTAGTGTTTTTGTATTTTTAGGGTTAACATAGTCTTTGGCATAGTCTTTGGTAGTCTTTGGGACAGATACTTGAGTGCAGTTCATGATACATAGGTGCCAGTGCCCATTACTATTTGACAAAGAAGGCAGTCGTTTTGACTGCCTTCTTTTATTTGATTATTTCTGAATCACATAGTTCAGCCACGAAGGCGGCGACACCTCGTTAAAGGGGTAACCGAAATACTTTGGCAGCGTATCTCGCCATATCGTTGCCCATTCGTCCAGTTTGGGGTATCCAGAGGTGGGCGCTGTTTTTCTTGTTTCATATCTTCAAATATTATTTAATTACGTCGGTGTGGATGCTTTCGGCCATGAGGCGGTAGATCTCGCGGGTGCGATCATCGGGGAGCATCGACATCTGCATCTGCATGACGGACCTGTCGTAACGCACCATAGGACCAGTCTGCGCGTCCTTGGGCGACATGAAGGATACTTTCCTGGCTGTCTCAGCTATCAACGGAAGGAAGAGACGGAAATCAATCTGTTCTGACTCAAGCACTCGCTCTGCAAGGCGATAGCAGTGGTTGGTGAGGTTGCAGGCCAGCACGGCTGCGAGGTGCATCTTCTTACGTTTCCCGGAATCGCAGTCTACCACATGGTCGGAGATGCTCTCTGCCAAGAGGCGCAGCTCGCAAAGAGACTTGTCGTCGGACGCCTCGATGAAACAGGGTATCTCTCGGAAATCCACCCGTCGGGTCTTGGAGAAGGTCTGCATGGGATAGAGCACACCATAACGAGAGGCATAGGAGCCAAGAACGCTCATAGGCACACTGCCGGCAGTATGAAGTATAAGAGCATTGGGATTACCCTGACTTACAGTCTGAGCCACCTCGGCGATGGCATCATCCTTGACAGAGATGATATATATGTCGGCATCGGGGCTGACGGTGCTGATATCGGAGGTATAAGGACAGCCGAGCTTATCTGCCAGGCACCTGGCATGATCGGCTGTGCGGCTGAAGACCTGCAATATCTGCTGGCCGGCATCGTTGAGAGCCAGCGAGAGTTGGGTGGCCAGATTACCTGAGCCGATGATTACTATGTTCATTGGTGATGGGTTGCTTGGAAAAGTCCTTTCAGTAACAGATATTCATCGAGCACAATCTTATTGCTGCAGAAGGGCACGATGTTCTTGGCCATACCGCCAGTAGCGATGATGTTTACTGATTCGGGAAGTGAGGCCTTCAGACGGTCGATAAGGCCGTCGATCATCGAGGCTGTACCGTAGAGTATTCCGCTCTGCATACACTCCAGGGTGTTGCGCCCTATGAGGTTCTGAGGCTTGCTGATACTTATGGAGGGTAACTGAGAGGCCCGTTGGCTCAAGGCGTTCAACGAAGTCTTCACACCTGGGATGATAAGTCCGCCCTTGAAGGTATTGTTCTCATCGATGATGCCGAAGGTGGTGGCGGTGCCGAAATCAATGACTATTGCCGGAGCACCGTGACAAGCAACGGCTCCCAAGGCATCGGCAAGACGGTCCTTACCCAACTGCGAGGGCGACTCGATGTCGATGGTGATAAGTTCCTTGGCATCGTCGATGCTGAAGAAATGGGGGTCGATGCCGGTAAGGTCGTTGATGGCCTGAGCCACATCATCGTCAACCTCAGGGACCACCGAAGAGATGGTGACACTCTCCACATCCGTCAGTTCAACACCGTATTTCCTCAGACCCTGTTTCTGTTCGTAGCGGAAGAAACTGACTGTCTCCTCCTTACGGGTCTTGAAACGCCAGTGGCTGGTGATGCTGCCCTCATGGTCGGCAATAGCCACCACGATGGTAGAGTTGCCTATATCTATCAGGATATGCATAGGAAATCGAGTATGCGGTCGGCTGTCTCTTCCTTAGAACAAAGGGGCAGCTGCTCTGTGGTGTCGGAGGTGATAAGTGTAACTTTATTTGTATCTACTGCGAAGCCTGTCTTGTCGCTGGAGATAGAGTTGGCACAGATTACGTCGGCATGTTTCTTGAGGAGCTTGGCACGGGAGTTCTCTATCAGATTCTCCGTCTCCATAGAGAATCCCACGAGTATCTGACCTTCACGCTTATGCTCACCGAGCCATCCGAGGATATCCTGTGTACGCTCAAGAGGGATGGTCATAGCGCCATTCTGCTTCTTCACCTTCTGTTCGGAATATTCAGCAGGACGGTAGTCGGCTACAGCACTACACATTATTATAATATCGCTGTCAGCGCTGCGCTGGGTGACAGCATTAAACATATCCTGAGCACTCCTTACATCCACCTTCCTGATACCAGCGAAAGGACGGATGCCTACAGGTCCGGAAACGAGAGTGACCTCTGCCCCACGGAGCACTGCCATCTTGGCAATGGCATAGCCCATCTTACCAGAAGAGTGGTTGGTGATGAAGCGCACGGGGTCGATAGCCTCCTGTGTAGGACCAGCGGTGACAAGGATCCTCTTGTCTTTGAGGTCTTTTTCCTTGGCCAGATGCAGCAGAATATGCTCTAAGAGAGTCTCCTCTGACGGCATCTTACCGCTGCCGGTATCGCCACAAGCCAGACGGCCTACGACAGGCTGGATGATATGATAGCCGAAACGCTGGAGTTTCTGAAGATTATCCTGAAGGATAGCGTTCTCCCACATACCGGTGTTCATGGCAGGAGCGAAGAGCACTGGGGCCTTCGTGGCCATGATGGTAGTGGTGAGCATATCGTCGCAGATACCGCCTGCCACCTTACCGATGACGTTGGCCGTACAGGGGGCTACCATGAAGAGGTCGCCTCGCTTGGCCAGCGACACGTGCTTCACGTCGAAACTGAAGTTGCGGTCGAAGGTATCGACGATGCACTTGTTGTTAGTCAGTGTCTCGAACGTCATCGGGGTGATGAACTTTGTGGCGTTCTGAGTCATTATCACATGTACGTCGGCATTGAGCTTCACCAGCATAGATGCCAGATTGGCTATCTTATAGGCGGCAATGCTTCCCGTAACTCCTAATACTATAGTCTTTCCCGTAAGCATAGTCACTGTTCTACCAGCAGTCCGTGTTTCTCGTAATTGGCCTTGCGGACAATCTTATTCCCGTCGTCAACAAAGAGCACGGTGGGCTTGTGGGTCTTTGCCTCCTCAGGCGTCATCTGGGCATAAGCCATGATGATAACCTTGTCGCCCACGTTGACACACTTTGCAGCAGCACCGTTAAGACAGATGATGCCGGAACCGGCTTCGCCTGCGATGGCGTAAGTCTCGAAGCGGCTGCCATTGTCGATATCGGCGATAGCCACCATCTCATATTCCATAATGCCCGACTCGGCAAGCAGATCAGAATCGATAGTGATACTACCCACATAGTCGAGGTCGGCCTGTGTCACTGTAGCACGGTGTATCTTTGCCTTCAGCAGAGTTAATTCCATCTCCCTGGGATTATATGTTTACAATGAAATTATCGATGAGACGTGTCTTTCCGATATACACCGCAATAGCCACGAGAGTCTCGCCCTCGATGGTGGCTGTGCGCTGGATGTTCTCGAAGTCGACGACCTCCACATAGTCGATACGTGCAAGTGGCTCTGTCTGAAGGTTCTCACGGATGATGTCGATAACCTTCTTGGCATCGCGCTCACCCTGCTGGATAGCCTCCTGACCCTTCTTCAGACTCTGTGAGAGGATAAGGGCCGCCTTACGCTCCTCGGGGTTAAGATATGTGTTACGGCTCGACTTGGCAAGTCCGTCAGCCTCACGAACGATAGGACAAGGCACTATCTCCAATGGGAAGTTCAGGTCGCGCACGAAACGCTTCACCGTAGCCAGCTGCTGGGCATCCTTCTGTCCGAAGTATGCACGGTCAGGCTGAACAATATTAAAGAGTTTGCCCACAACGGTACATACGCCACGGAAATGAACCGGACGCACGGCACCGCAGAGCAGTTCTGTAGTCTCTGTTGTGTCGATGAATGATGTAAAGTGACCAGGATACATCTCCTCGGGCTCGGGATTGAAGATAAGGTCTCCCCCAGCCTCTTCAACCTTCTGCATGTCGCGGTTAAGGTCACGTGGATAGGCCTCAAGGTCTTCATTGGGACCGAACTGAATAGGATTGACAAACACAGAAACCACCGTGCGGTCGTTCTGGCTTGCAGACTTACTGATAAGGCTCTGATGCCCTTCGTGGAGGAATCCCATCGTGGGGACAAGACCTACAGAGAGGCCTTCCCTCTTCCAGGAGGATACGATATCTCTTACTTCTTTTACTGTCTTTACTACCTTCATATCTTCTTCTAACTTCTTCTAATTCCTTCAAACTCTGTCTCAAACAGCTCCTCCATCACCTCATCCTTGATAGCATACGTCTGACTCTCTGCAGGGAAGCTGCGCTGCTCGCACTCCTGCTTGTACTGCTTGAATGCATCGAGCATGATGCTGTGCAGGTCGGCGTATTTCTTAACGAACTTAGGGATAAAGCCGTCGTTATAGCCTAACATGTCCTGATATACCAGCACCTGACCGTCGCAGCCGTTGCCAGCTCCAATACCTATCGTGAGTGCCTTGCTCTGTACGGTAATCATCTTTGCAAGCGCTGCAGGCACACACTCCAAGGTGATGGCGAAGGCACCTGCCTCATCTACTGCCTGGGCATCGCGGATAAGCTTCTTGGCCTGTTCCAGTGAACGGCCCTGTACCTTATAGCCACCCATGGCGTTAACCGACTGAGGTGTCAGTCCGATATGAGCCACAACAGGGATACCGGCCTGAACGATGGCCTTGATACGGTCGGCATATTCCACACCGCCCTCAAGCTTTACGGCCTGGCAGTTGGTCTCCTTCATGATACGTCCGGCATTTCGTACTGCATCCTCAACGGATGTCTGATACGACATAAACGGCATGTCGATAACCACGAAAGCATTCTTGGCACCCCGGCATACTGCCTTACCGTGATGAATCATATCATCAACAGTGACAGCCAATGTGTTTTCGTAACCCAGCATCACATTCCCGAGGGAATCGCCAACAAGAATCATGTCAATACCTGCCTCGTCTATTATCGAAGCGGTATGAAAATCATAGGCCGTAAGCATGCTCACGGGGAGCTTGCCTTTACGGTCAAGCAAATCGAAAATAGATGTTCTCATTCTTTATTATGGTTGTAAAACAATCTTTTCGGGGTGCAAAGGTACACTATATTTCCGAAACACCAAAGGAAAAAGGCAATAAATTGTATAAAATAACAAAAACGGAGCTCTCTGATTGAGAACTCCGAATTTTTATACAAGTCTTTACGTTATTCTGCTTTTTTAGCTGCTTTCTTTGCTGGTGCCTTTTTAGCTGCTGGTTTCTTCTCAGCCTTTGGCTTTGCACCCTCAAGCTTCTCGAGCCTTGCCTTCAGACGGGTGATCTCCTTATCCTTCACTTCTATCTCATCCCCCTGGTTCTTGATGGTGGTGAGCAGACCCTCGAGCTCATCGTTGTCGATGTCGAGAGGATAAAGGGCATTAACTCTGTTGATGAAGTCACCGAGGATATTCATGTAGTTGGTGAACGCATCAAACGGTCCGCTGTAGATACCACGATCCAGTCCTACGTTAGACGGCTTGGTGGTCATGAAACGGAAGTTGTTGGATGCCTGCAGATAATCCCAGTCCTGGTTGATACGTGGGTCGTTGGCGATACGCAGACGATCGGCTACAGAATAGAGCTTGTTGAAGGCCTCGTGCTGCATGGCGTTACCCAACCAACAGCTGACGTCGCGCTCCTCGTCAACCCATGAGAGAGTATCGGGCACGTCGAGCTGACCTACGCTCTTACAAGCCTTACAGATCTCTGTAGGTGTCATGAAGTTGATGCCCTTCTCCTTAGCACATGCCGGGAGAGCACGGATAAAGTCGAGGATGTTTGAGCTGAGAGGCTGGGCGATACCCAGAGCAGAGAGCTCCATGAAGATATTGATGATCTGCTCCTCCTCAGGGAAGCGTGCGATACGATCGATATAAGCATCAGCGAAGAGTGGATAACCATCCCACTCAGAGTTGTTGAAGCGCAGAGAGATATCGTCAGACAGCTCTACGTCGCGAAGCAACAGCTTCAGGTTTGGAGCGATGTTACAGTTATATACATAGTGAGGACTCTTCCATCCGAGCACGTGCTTGGCACCCTCGGTGAGCATACCCTTGAAGCCCATGGCTGCTATCTGAGCACCGATATCATCGCTATAGATGAGAGAAGAGTTACGGGCCACTGTAGGCTTCTTGCCGAAGAGCTCCTCAATCTTAGCTGCCTGTTTCTTTACGTCGAGGGCGAAGGTCTCCTCGTTTGCGAGTGATGACAGACCATGGCTGTAAGGCTCTGCGAGGAACTCCACGCAACCTGTCTCGTTCATGGCCTGCAGCTTAGAAATAACCTGAGGGGCATGATATTCCAGCTGTTCGATACCTGTACCTGACAGAGAGAAGGCAACCTTGAAGTACTTGCCGTTCTCATTGATCATGTCGTGCAGGGTGTTAAGTGCAGGCATATAGCTGCGCTCAACGATGTCGGTGATGCTACGCTCGTTCTCGTAGTCATCATAGTAATAATGATCGGTACCGATATCAAAGAAACGGTATCTCTTCAGATGAATAATCTGATGTATCTCGAAATATAAACAAATCGTTTTCATAACTTTATCATTTATTCTTTATCATTTATCGTTAAATTACTCTTCCCATCCGAGGGTGCGGCGATAGAGTGTGCGAATCCAGGCACCTACCTTCTCCCATGTTATCTGGTCTACCTCGCGCTTGCCCTCATCCTTAAGATACTGGAAGAGCGACTCGTTCATACAGATAGAGTAGATGGCATCGGCCAGGGCGTGGATGTCCCAATAGTCAACCTTGATACAGTTGGTGAGAATCTCAGCACAGCCTGACTGCTTCGAGATGATCGAAGGCGTGCCGCACTGCATGGCCTCCAGAGGAGAGATACCAAACGGCTCAGATACTGAAGGCATGACATATACATCAGAAGCCTTAAGGCATTCGTAAACCTGTTTTCCGCGCATGAAGCCAGGGAAGTGGAAACGATCAGCGATGCCACGCTCGGCAGCAAGGTGGATCATAGCATCCATCATATCACCGGAGCCTGCCATACAGAAACGGACGTTACGAGTACGGTGAAGCACCATGGTGGCAGCCTCAACGAAATACTCCGGACCTTTCTGCATCGTGATACGTCCGAGGAAGGTAACCACCTTCTCCTTGCCCGTATGGTCGGGACGAGGGATGTCCTGATACTCCTGCGGCAGAGGATAAACGGCATTGTGGACAGTGAAACACTTACGCGGATCCTGGTGATACTGGTTGATAACCGTCTGACGTGTCAGCTCTGACACACACATGATACAGTCGGCCCAGTCCATACCGTTCTTCTCGATAGAGTAGACAGTAGGATTGACCTTACCACGAGAGCGGTCGAAATCTGTTGCATGCACATGGATGCAGAGTGGTTTGCCAGATACCTGCTTAGCGTGGATACCAGCAGGGAAGGTAAGCCAGTCGTGAGCGTGGATGATGTCAAACTCCTCTGTGCGGGCCACCTGACCTGCGATGATAGAGTAGTTATTGATTTCCTCATGCAGATTGCCAGGATAACCTCCGGCAAACTCCATGGCACCGAGGTCATTCACGTTCATGTAGTTGAAATCCGCATAGATATGCTCACGGAGCTTGAAATAGTAGTCAGGATCCATGATATTGCCCACACGCTGCTTGACATAGTCATAGTCTACATCACGATAAGCAATAGGCACGGCATTCATGGCAACGATACGACAAGCGTGCTGACTCTCATCACCAAACGGATGAGGCAGACAAAGCGTGATCTCCATGTCGCCCTGAGCCTTCAGACCCTCAGAGATACCATAGTTAGCAGTGGCGAGTCCACCGAATACGTGAGGAGGATACTCCCATCCAAACATTAAAACTTTCATAGTCGTCCCTCCTTATTTTTGATATGAATACTTATCAATGAGCTTGAGCGTGCGCAGGATCTCTGCTACGTTCATGGCAAACGACATGGCACCACGTCCGTGGAACGGAGGGTTACCGTCGAAGAGCTCAGAGATTGTTCCGATAGCATGGTAGTCCATCTCATCCTCATAACCCACAAGCTGACGCTCGATGAATGAGAGACGAGAACGCTTATAGAGTTTCAGACATGCCTCCATGTAGAATCCGCCGAGCCAAGGCCAGGCTGTTCCCTGATGGTAAGCATAGTCGCGCTGTGTCTGTGGACCAACGTAGATAGGATTATATCCCCCACTCTTTGGAGAGAGCGAACGCAGTCCCTTAGGAGTGAGTAGCTCGCGCGTACATATATCTACTACGCTCTTCATCTGATCCTGACTCAGCGGAGAGTAGTCGAGAGCCACAGCGAAGATCATATTAGGACGTACGCTCCAGTCCATCATGTTGCCGTCAACATAGTCGAGGAGATAACCGTATTCATTGACGAAGGTATCTACGAACGACTTCTTGACTGTTGCAGCAAGGGTCTCGAGTTCCTCTGCACCCTTGGCGTCAGCCTTATCTGCTGCCATAGAAGCACTGAACTTCAGGGCGTTGTACCAGAGAGCATTAAACTCTACGATATATCCGGAACGAGGAACTACAGGCTTGCCGTTGGCAGTAGAGTTCATCCATGTGACAGCCTTATTTCGCCCGTTGCTGTAGAGCAGGCCGTTATCATCAAGACGAAGGTTAGGATGCTTGCCGTCGAGGATATACTTCACAATATCCTGAATCAGCTTGCCGTACATCTCAAAGCATTTGTCACGACCTACCTCCTTGGCATACTGCTGGATAGCCCAGATGGCCCAGAGAGGAACATCAGGCTGCTCTATCTCATAGATCTTACCAGAGATAGGTTTATCGTCCATAAACTCACGGAGTGCCTTCTCTGAGGTCTTCATCACCATCTCGAAATAGTCGACCTCACCGATGGCAAGGGTAAGACCTGGCAAAGCGATGAACGTATCACGGGCACGGGCCTTGAACCAAGGATAACCAGCCAGCAGATAACGGTCATCGTTAGGCTGACGGTTATGGAACTGGTGGGCTGCCGTTACCAGACAGTGATAAAAATTATCGCGAGGCTTTCTGTCAGCCACTTCCTCATCGAAGAGTTTCTTCAATGATGAAGACTTGATCTGAGAGGTGGAGCCAGCGAAGACGATGCTCTCACCTTTTTTGATAGGCATCTCGAAATAGCCGGGTACGTACAGATCCTCGTTAGAGGCATAACCACGCTCCTGCTCCTTTGGATATTCCACGCCACGATACCAGTCAGGCTGGAATACGAACTCATTCTTCTTTGAGAACTGCATGTACAGGTCGGGATATCCTGCATACATACATGTCTTGATACCACCATCGATCTCATGATACTCGCGGCTGGCAGTCATGTTCTCATGAGTAAACTGACGAACACTGCGGAATGCCAGGAACGGACGGAAACGCAATGTCGTGGCAGAATGAGCTTCCACCAGAGTATAACGAATGAGGATACGGTCCTCATAATGCTGGAAGATTACCTCTTTCTTAAGGATCACACCACCAACCCTGTACGTTGTTGTAGGTACGAGGCTGGCATCAAACTCACGGATGTACTTGTGTCCGTTAGGACTGAAGTTGTTGCCCTGATACTTGTGGAGTCCGAGGTTGAACTCAGCACCATGCTGGATGACTGTACAGTCGAGCGATGACAGGAGCACATGGTTCTCGTCATCGAGCTCTGGTACAGGAACAACCAGCAAACCGTGGTATTTGCGCGTATTACAGTCTACAAGAGTAGAAGAGCTGTAAGCGCCTGAACGGTTTGTCCTGAGCAATTCGCGACGGAGACTCTCTTGCAAGTTAGTCATCACGGCTTTTTCTAATCGTAAATAACTCATAGTTCCTCAAACAGGTTTTTATAATTTGAAATTAAGTTTTAGTTTCAATCTCCAAAATTAGTTATTTTTTGTCAAACCGCAAAAGAAAAGATGATATTTAACATATATTTAAGCCCCAGCGGGGGCTGAGGCTTAATATTTATGCGGGAATAAGGAAGTTTATTACTTCTTGTTCGACATTTATACGGTAAGGACCAACAGGGGTTTTCATCAGTCTCCCGTCGATTCCGACTATCGCATGCTTGGCATATTCCACCTGTATCTCCTGAGTACGATACGGGTGTACAGAACGATGATTAAGGAATCGGCCTGTAACCAACAACCACACACCCTCTATCAGCTGCACCATCTCTGGATGATAAACCACAGAGACATCGAGCATCCCGTTATATGGCACAGCGTTGGGAGTCTGTCCATATCCAGGACCAGAGCCTACGCAGACTGTCATCACCTTCCTATCAATAACGTCGCTGTTGATCTTCAGTTTCATTTTATACTCCATACGGTGGAAGAGCATCACGAAGAGAGAAGATATAAAAGATAATGTACGTGAGCCGAAAAGTCTGCGAGTCTGGCGACGTAGGTTCATGATATCAGCAGTCATTCCGATATTGATACAGTTCAAGAAATAGCGATGGCACTTGTCGCCTTTGGCATTAGTATAGCGGATGCATCCAAGATCAATCTTACGTACACGATGCAGCAAAAGCCAGTCGATGGTCTGTTCGACTCTGTCTTCGTCGAAGTCCCAGAAACGGGCAAAGTCGTTCATCAGACCGTTAGGAATGACACCTAAGGCAATCTCATCACGCACAGACTTCTGCTCCATCATAAGACAGTTGACAGCATCGTTAAGGGCTGAGTCGCCACCAACGATAATTATGGTCTTATATCCGTTGGAGATCATCATCTTTATAAGACGTTCAACACTGTCGGATGTCTCACTCTGTACCATGTCATACTGTACCTTGCGCACATCGAGGGCATTACTTATTTTCTCCCAGCGCTTGCGAGGGCTGGTAAAGCCTGTTCTAGGGCAATAAAGGATGCCCCATCTTGTCGTTTCTACTGCCATAACTTTTTTATCCTTTCTATCTTTTCCTCCATAGGGAGTGTTGCGTCAATCCAATTGATCTTAAAGCCTCTGCGCTCCATACCCCTGAACCAGGTCATCTGTCGCTTGGCAAACTGATGGATGGCTATCTCAAGACGGGAATACATCTCATCGTAAGATGTCTTGCCAGTAATATATTCCGTCACGAACTTATATTCCAAGCCGTAGTAGATAAGATCTTCTGCAGCTATCCCCTCGTCGAGCAGGGCTTTCACCTCGTCTATCATTCCTTCCTCAAGCCTGGCTTTCAGCCGTCGAGTGATCTTCTCACGACGCAGTTCGCGATCGATATTTATTCCAATGATAACAGAGTCGACAGGAGGCAGCTCTCTGCGTGGAGTAGGATTCTCGATATTATAAGTCTCAATCTCTATAGCCCTGATGGCTCTCTGACAAGAATCCACATCCGTCTTATTGTGCATGTTTGAGCCTGTCTTGGCTTTCAGTTCAGAAAGCATCTGAGTAAGTTCTTCGAGAGACTTGCCTTCAAGACTGTCGCGAAGAGCCTGATTCTGAGGTACTGGTGAGAGATGATATCCCTTCAGCACTGCCTCGATATAAAGACCTGTTCCACCACACAGGATAGGAACTACTCCCCTACTCTGGATATCCTGATAGGCATCGAAGAAATCCTGCTGATACTCAAAGAGGTTGTATTTCGTTCCTGGTTCGCGGATATCGATAAGATGATACGGGATATTCAGAGATGAGACAATATAGTCTTTCAAGTCTTTACCTGTGCCGATATCCATCCTGCGGTATACCTGACGTGAGTCAGCAGAAATAATTTCTCCACCAATAGAGGCTGCCAGATGAGCTGCCACAGGAGTCTTTCCTGATGCCGTAGGACCTAATATCGTTATCATTTTCTTCATATCGCTTGCAAAGATACACAAAAAAAGCCGTCGGACAAAATCTGACGGCTTTTTTCTTTCTGCTTACTCAATTTCTTCGAAGTCTGAGGATTATTCTCCCACTGGTTTATCTTACTATTTCTTTGGACGCAATGGAATCAAAAGTTCAAAAATACTACCACCACTGTCAGAATGCGACAAGACCACATCACCTCCGATTCTTCTTGCCAACGTTCGGGCCACATTGAGTCCCAGTCCTATTCCTTCACGGAAAGAATCTACTTTCTCAAATTTCTCAAAGATACGCTGCTGGGCTTCTGCAGGCACACCGATACCTGTATCTATCACATAAAAATGCAAGACATCATCAGCGATTGATGTCTTCAAAGTTATACTTCCCTTCTGTGTGAATTTCATGGCATTCTGCAAGAGGTTCTGGAGGATTTTAGTCACACTTGCCACATCCGTCTTCACCAGAATATCAGAAGCCTCATCATTCTGTAATAGGAAATCAACAGACTCCGTAGGCTGTATTCCACTGGCAGAAACTGCCTGTTGACACAAGTTTTCCACAGTAGTCTCATCATTTAATTCCATACATGATGAACTCTCACTACTCGACAGTTCCAGAAGTTCATTGACAATCTTAGTGATAAGAACACTATTCTCACTGATTTTCCCAAGCATTTCCTTCCGTTCCTCGTCACCGACCTCGTAGTCAGGCGAATTCAGGACTTGTGTAAAACCTGTAACGATGTTTAGCGGAGTACGGATTTCATGGCTTATGTGACGGATAAAAGAAGACTTCATCCTATCTGATTCTTGAGCATGGTCAAGTGCGACAGCCAACTCCCTGTTTTTCTGGGCCAGGCGCCTGGCTGACTGATAACGTAAGAGCAACAACAACAGAAGTGCTGTAACAATCAACGATGCAATGATAAGTACATACCATGTTCGGGCTGTTTGCTGCTCCACCTCCAACTCATCCAGTTGAAAAAGCGAATTCATCTCTGACAGCTGGTTTTTTGCATCATTCAGATTCCTCGTCTCACTATCCTTATGTACCTTCTGCCATAATTCTGAGGCCTCCTTATAACGGCCTAGCTCCATCAGGATCTCTGCCCGTTGCTGTTCAGCGCCACTGAGCTCAGAATCGACACCGCGCTGCTGAGCCCAGTACATCATCTCATCATTACAAACAAGAGCCTTGTCAAACATATCTCTGTCATAGTAATAAGAGGCCCACTCTCCTACAACATGATGCCAATACCCGTCATCGCTGTCATCACCATATTGTTTTGCGTTACGCGTTGCAAGTTTGAGCATACGTTCAGCTTCTTCAAAATTACCCAGACCACGCTGAGCTTTAGCTTGGGCCACAAAACAATAAGTGGCAAAGACCGTACTGTCTATTGCTCCATCAGTCATGCCACGTCCGTGTCCCCATTCTCGAAGAGCGTTATGCCAGCCTTCTGTGGCTGGCAAAAGAAGTTTCCAGTCTTGCCGGGCAGACAATACCTCACAATAATCACCATAAATACTCACCTGCATGAATGGCTCTCCTTTTGAAGTCATCATCTTGAGACTCCTTTCTATGGCCTTCTGGGCTTCATCGTAATAGTGCATATTGCTATAAGCAAGTCCCATCACATGGCTTGCCATAGCTATTCCATAATCATTATCCCTGCTCTGGGCATCATCATACATCTTACGAACCTCACGTAATGCTGTGTTATTCTTCGAACTGTAGATATATGCGCTTACCAGCAGTCTCCACACATAGTAATAATGCTCCCAATCATGATTCTTCTGATAGAAAGCCATGCACTCAGGAACAACAGCAATGAGCGAGTCATATTCCAGTTGGTTATAGAAAGTCACTGCAAGCCGCTCCCAGGCGATGGTTTCCAATTCCAAATCGTGTCTGCTCTGGGCATCTGCCAGTTCAAGTCGGAAAGAGTCTGTCACCTCATCCCCGAAGGCTGGCATAGTGGCTAAGAGCATCAGCAAGATAAGCAATCTATGCGGGACTTCTGTGAAGATTCCCTTCAGACTGTTGATAAAGTTTCCAAATGCCATAGTTTCTTGAGACTAATGATTATGTTTGATTGATTTGGCTGCAAAGTTACGAAAAAGAAATGATATAGAGAAAAGGTACATAAAAAAAAGCCACCCGACAAAATCGAGTGGCCATTTTTTATATCCTAAGTATTATTTCAACTCAGCGAGGTACTTAATGGTGCGAACCATCTGAGAAGTGTAAGAGTTCTCATTGTCGTACCAAGAAACAACCTGTACCTGATATGTATCGTCGTCGATCTTAGAAACCATGGTCTGAGTAGCGTCGAAGAGTGAACCGAACTTCATACCGATGATATCGCTAGAAACAATCTGATCCTCTGTGTAACCGAAGCTCTCTGTGCCGGCAGCCTTCATAGCCTCGTTGATACCCTCCTTAGTGATATCCTTACCCTTAACAACAGCTACGAGAATTGTTGTAGAACCAGTAGGAGTTGGAACGCGCTGTGCAGAACCGATCAGCTTACCGTTCAGCTCAGGAATTACGAGACCGATGGCCTTGGCAGCACCTGTTGAGTTAGGAACGATGTTCTGAGCACCTGCACGGCTACGACGGAGGTCACCCTTGCGCTGAGGACCATCGAGAATCATCTGGTCGCCAGTGTAAGCGTGGATAGTAGACATGATACCAGAAACGATAGGAGCATAACCATTCAAAGCGGCAGCCATAGGAGCCAGACAGTTGGTTGTGCAAGAAGCAGCAGAGATAACAGTGTCAGCAGGAGTCAGAGTCTTGTGGTTTACATTGTAAACGATAGTAGGCAGATCGTTACCAGCAGGAGCAGAGATAACAACCTTCTTCGCACCAGCCTGGATATGAGCTGAAGCCTTCTCCTTTGATGTATAGAAACCTGTGCACTCAAGAACTACGTCAACGTTAAGCTCGCCCCAAGGAAGCTCAGCTGCGTTTGGCTTAGCATAGATAGTGATCTTCTTACCATCAACAACGATGAAGTCCTCACCAGCCTCTACAGTGTGCTTACCCTCACCGAACTTGCCAGCGAAACCACCCTGAGCAGTGTCATACTTCAGCAGGTGAGCAAGCATCTTTGGGCTTGTCAAGTCGTTGATAGCTACTACTTCATAACCTTCAGCCTCGAACATCTGACGGAATGCGAGACGACCAATACGGCCAAAACCGTTAATTGCTACTTTTGTCATTTTACTTAATTATTTAAATGGGTTTATATTAAATATGTTTATTTTTTACGCCTTTTTGATACTTTTTTCGTTTTACGGATGCAAAATTACAAAAAAATCCCTATATTTGCACTCAGATTCAGTATTAATTTAAGTGAAAAGTGGAAAGTGAAAAGTGAAAAGTGATGTATCTTAAGGCTACAAGCCGATGATTGCAAAACGAAGATTACAATTCAAACAAACATTTATAATAAACATTAAACATTAAAATTATGGGATTTATCAAGGAATTCAAAGAGTTTGCCGTAAAAGGTAACGTGATGGACATGGCTGTCGGTGTTATCATCGGCGGTGCTTTCGGTAAGATCGTAACCTCGCTTGTAGGCGACGTGCTGATGCCTGTGATTAGTTTGGCTACAGGCGGTATTGACTTTACCAATCTTTTTATCAACCTGAGCGACGACAAAACGTATGCAACTCTGGCTGCAGCTCAAGAGGCAGGTGCTTCTGTTTTCGCCTACGGACAATTTATGCAGAATGTGCTTGACTTTATCATTATCGCCTTCTGTATCTTCATGATGCTAAAGGGTATCAACAAACTGAACCGCAAGAAGGAAGAACCAGCTCCGGAGCCAGAGGCTCCAAAGGGTCCATCACAGGAAGAACTGCTCACCGAGATTCGCGACCTCTTGAAAAATAAATAATCAAAGG
>FLNV01001082.1_pt1 | contig 16075 bp, 15 predicted proteins | sample 1140351 | NCBI WGS metagenome assembly FLNV01 (sample SAMEA3878207, study PRJEB12797) | bioreactor metagenome | biome: Moose rumen | place: Sweden | collected 2011-10 | reverse complement strand
TACTGCAAAGATATAATTTATTTTTGTTATTGTATCATTTTTCTCCTTTTCTTCGTAGAGATTCCCGATATAATAGCGGTTTTCGGTCACTCCACCTGCCGTCTGGCTCGCCATGATACGTGACTTGTCCACACCGTAGGTGATGTCAAGCGACGAAGTGCCCATGGCAAGATGGGTGATCTTGTTGAAGGAAGTGTACTGAATGTCGTCCCACTGTTTAGGTTGGTAGCCAGTGCTTGTGAAGGATCGTAATTGGTTGCCGTATGAGTAATACTCAAAGTTATTTCCCACATCCGATTTGGAGAGGATGTTCCCCGCCTCATCGTAGGTCATCTCCTGTGTAGTCATCCCGTTTTTCTTTACTGTGATCAGACGGTCGAGATTGTCATACTCGAAGGTTTCGGTGAGGTTCCTCAGGTTATCCTTGCGGCTGACCATGTTACCCACGGTGTTATATCCGTAGTCCCAGCTGATACGGTTGGGGGTGGTGATACGCTCCACATATCCTTTCTGGGCATTGTATGTTGTAGATACTCCCAGTCCGTTCCCCAAGGTCTCCCTTTCTATCTGCCCCCTGGCGTTCAGTGTGTCGAGCGTCCAGTAGGTATAGTTGGTATCTGCATTCCTGACATGGGTCAATATCCCGTTGTCAGAATAGACGTTCCTGACTCTCAGTCCTGAGGGGTATGTTATGACATCCACCTTGCCCAAGGTATTGTAGGTAGTCTGGGTGACGAAGGTCTTGTCGTTGATGATCTCTTCCTCACGGATCACCCTGCCGTAAGCATCGTAGTAATAGTCAATGCTGTGCCCGTTCGTCGACTCTATTCTTGAGACTGCCCCGTTGAAGCGAGTGTCGTAGGTGGTCGTAACCGTCATCTCAGGTAGGGTCTCTGTGACGACCCTTCCTCCTTCGTCGTAAGTATAGGTAACAGGTGTGTCTGATCCATGCTGACTCTGGATCAACTCACCGAAGGCGTTATAGTTATAGGTATAGTTGCCGATGTCAGAGGCATTGGATGAGATCTTGTTACCGAATATATCATAGCCCATGCTGATGTATGTGTGCGGACCGCTGATGTATGTGCAATTACCTCGGTTATCATAAGAGTAAGTGGTAGAAGTCCCGTCAGCGTCTGTACTCTGCTGCAGCAATCCCTTGGCTGTCAGGGTCTTTGCGGAGGAATGTCCCAGCGGGTCAGTGGTCGTGATGGTCAGTCCGCTGTACTGCATGGTGTAGTAGGATCCGTCGGGTGCCGTCTGCCTGATGACCCTGCCTGTGGCATCGTAGAGATTAGTGTTCCAATATATGGAGCTGCCTGGGAAGTAGGGCTCGGATGTCTTTTCCACCAATCCTTTCTCGTTATAAACGACATCCGCGTAGATCTTCCTTCCGTCAACCGACTCGGTCACTTTCCGGACGGAGCGGCCGAGACAATCGAAGAACTCTATAGTGCAGGGTACCCCTGTAGCATCCGTATATTGGAAGTACAAGGCGTTGGCGGGTGCGTCGTTCATACCGTCGCTCCATCCGGTTACGGAACGTGCGGTGGCTATGGGCGTTGACGACTGGATGTTCCGCCCGAAAGCGTCGTAGGTGTTCGTCGTGGTGATGCCGTTGGCATCGGTAGAGCTGAGCAGAAGCCCCCTTGCTTCATCCACATTGTTGGTTGTGGTGAACCCCAACACATCTGTGTGGCTGGTGATAAATCGCCCCTTGCTGTCATATACTGTGATTTCAGTACGGCTGTCGGAGTTGTCGCCTATCGGCTCGGTTGTGCTCTGTGTGATATTGCCAAATGCATCATGCTGATAGGTCTTCTTGATTCCCTTGGGATTGTCGGGCTCTGCGTACTCGGCGGTCAGCAAGCCGGAGTCTTCGTCGTACTCGAACCGCGAGGTCTTCGTACTGTTATATGTGGAGACGGTTGACTGTGTCAGTCGGCCGAGATACCATTTGTCTGTATCATTTACATAGGTGTTGACGGTCTCTATATTGTCACCATCCCCGATTCTCTTTATTTGAGTCGGATTACCATAGTTGTCGTATTCCGTCTCAGTAGTGGTTGAGGATATGGTATTCCCATTACCATAGTCATATTTGTATTCATAAGTCTTGACCGGCACATAATTGTACGTGGAATCTCCCGCAGCTGTCGTGATAATCCTCAGTTGGTTGTTGTTTGTGGTCTCTGCCACTTTCTTGATTCCAATCCATGTCTCGCTGTGCTTGACAGCTGTCAGATATTGACTCGTCTCTACCTCCGTCTGTGTGACGGTCTCCGTGTTTGTCACCACATCCTTCACCGTCATCTTCTCAAACCCCAAGACGCCTTTGCCGCGCTTGTGAAGTAACGCATTCTTGTAATTGTAAGTTGTCGTGTTCTGTCCGCCGATACCGTTCGGAGTCTTTACCTGCCAGACCAGGGGCCATGAGCTGCCGAAGCGGCAGAGGGGATACTGTATATATGTGTTTTCCCTTTGGTATACCGTATTGTCAGACATATACTTGTACGTTATTTCCGTGGTGTTCCCCAGTCCGTCGGTAATGCTGGTAAGAAGACTGTTGGGCGTGTCCTCAATCTCGTACAGTTTGTAGCCAGTCCATGTTGAGGAAGTCCAGTTGGCCGTACAAATGATATCCGTCTTTCCGTCGCCGTTGATGTCGCCAAAATAATGGTTCCACTTGTCAAGCGGCGCCACCCAGTCTCCCTGTACTTGCTGGAAGGTCGCCCCCGTTCCGTCGTTGAGGTACACCGTCGGTCTGACGGAAGAACCGGAGGTCGAGGTCTTCGCTATGGCATAATAATCATCGAAGCCGTCGCCGTTCAGATCGGTGAGGAATATCTTCTTGTCCGACGACAGAAACTGCCTTGGTATCGATTGATACTGGAAGGTACCATCGCCCTTGGAGTATTGTATCTGCCACTGTGACCATCCACCGCTGTTAGGGTCCTTATCATATCCCGTGAGCAGCATGTCCGTCTTCCCGTCTCCGTTGAGGTCACCGAAGTAGAGATGATGCTCTTTCTTGGGCCATATGGATGTGCCTCCTATGGACAAATTTCCGTTGCCGTCAGACTTGAGGAGCTTATAACCGTCAGAGTTCATGTTCATGATTTCCGTGAGTCCGTCACCGTCGAAGTCCACGAACTCCACTCTGTCCCATTTGTCTGTTGCCGTTACGGTAGTTCTTGTGTACAGCGGCAGGATGTAGCTGTTGTTCTGGTAGGAGGAGCAGAGCGTGGCATAATCCTTGGAATTTTTGAACCAAAGAAAAAGGTCCGCGACTCCGTCTCCGTTCAGTTCAACCGGGTGTACCGTATATGCGCTTTTGCTCCAATATAGTGGTCCGCTCTCCTCCATGGAAAGGCCGGCGTCAGTCTTAACAGACTTGTACAGATAGACGTAGTAGTACTTGGTGGAGGATTTTTGCACCGTTACCACGTCGTCAAGCCCATCACCGTTGAAGTCGGCGCTCACCATCTGTATGATGGAATTGGTGTTGTTTACGGTGCCCGAATATGTCTGCATGAGGCTGTCCTTGGCACCTAAGAAGATACGGTATTGCCAGCTTGATGCGGCTTGGGTGACTTTTGATAAAGTTGTTTTTTCAGCTAATCCAAAGGTGTCTTCTGATATGGGTACGGAATCCCTTGTCAATGTGTCGGCGTTCATCACACGTCTCTCCTCCGGGTTGACCATCGTCGTCTTGCTTGCGCTGCTGTAGGGCATCGTCATAACGTCTGACCTGCCATCGCCGTTGAAGTCGCCGACAGCCAATATGACATTGCTGAACTGTGTCTGATATTCCGGCTCATGTGGCTTTTCTGATAGCGCAAAACTGCTCAGGTTGCTCCAAGTGAACTCAGTAGGATTCTTTTTTGTCCCGTCAGATGCCGTCTCGGTAATTCTGATGAGCTGTCTCTTATAGTTGACGGTTTGGTATTGCATGGTGTAGTTTCTCACCGGCGACTCCCCGTAATAGATGCCGATGGAACTGATGTGTTTTCCGTGCCTTATGGCTTTTCCATAGATATAGGTCGTCGGGGCGTAGCTGTTGAGCGTGTAGCTTATCCTGACGGATGCGTAAGGGGAGAGCGACGCATTGTCGTTTCCCGTAAAGTCAATCCTCGTTGGATAGACATCGTTGTCTGACGCATCCCCTCCGTATGTGACGGTGAAGTAGTTTCCCTTGGTGTCCTTCACCTTTGTGACAAACCAGAAAACGGAATTGGTCAGGGATGACTGTCCAAGAAGGTAATTGTCTGATTTAAACTCATAGATGAGTCCGTCTTTTGTATAGACCGTAAAGGATGTAGGACTGTATCTGTCACCTTCAGCCACGATTTTGCTGAATGTATTTACCTTTGTGCGGTATTCGTATCAGCCGGATCCGAGCACCCTCTCAAGTACCAGGCGGTTGCCGTCAAGGGCGAACCTGTCGTTGCTGGAGAAAGACACAAATCCCGCCTTGCCGTCATCGTGCATGTTCATGGGTACACGGCTGATGACGGGCAGTCCGGTAAGGTCGAAACCATAGCCCAGCAGACCGTCTTTCGTCGAGCTGTTATAGGTGACGGACAGTTTTGGAGCCATGCCGCCTGTGCCGGGAACTGTCGGGATGGGAATCTCGTATGATACCTGCCCGCTGGGTGTCACTGTGAACTCATCGTCAATCTTTCCGACGATACCGTTGGAAGATCCACCATAAATATGGTTTGAATAGGGTAAGTCCTGACCGTATGAGGATATACAGGTCAGGACAACCAGAAATGATATAATAAGTCTCATGGTGGTTATCGTTTCACGATCTTATATTGTTGGTTGTTGTCATCTTGTCTTATGTTTAGAAGGTATACTCCTGTAGGATAAGAGGAAAGATCCATCTGTGTCTCATAACTCACGGATTCTCTCTTTACAAGAAGTTGACCACGCTCATTGTACAGATAACATCCGAAGGAAATGCCGTTGTTACATTTTATTGTGAGAGGGCCTTTTGTCGGGTTGGGCCCTATTTCAAAACATTCCAGAATGTCTGTTGACAAATCTAACTTAGTAGTCTTCTTAACGGTCTTGGCAGTATTCTGTACGGGTGTGACTCTTCGTTTAGTCACATTTCCACGATTGTCGTAGCTGTAGGTTACATTCTGCGCGGAGGATACCAAGCCACACAGCATGAGGCATATGCCCATGATAATTGTTCGTTTCATAAGTTACTTTATCTTGATTATGCAAATCCGCTCGCAAAAGTATCCTTATTTCTCTGAACCACCAAACAATTTGCACATTTTAATACTCATCCGTCAGTTATTGACCGACAGGATGCCGTTGGGTCCGGTGGTGGAGGCACGGTAGCGGATGAGTTTTTTTCCTGCTTCTCCCTGTGTGATGATGCCGTTGTTGTTCATGTCGTATTTCCGCTTACACCTACTGCAGGATGCGATGCCGCTGCTGTTGACACTCAGCAGGTCACGCATCAGTCCGGTCTCCGCATAGCAGTTCGGGCAAAGGGCGTCATAGGCGAAGAATACAGGAGGGTCGTTGAGTTGTCCGTAGCCTATAAAGATACCTGTCTCGTTATAAAGTCCCAGGATGCATGAGCGTTGCTTGTCAACGCCATTCATCGCCTGTCTGCTGCTCAGTCCCTGATTGTTGGCAAACAGGAAATACTGATTGCCGGAAGTGGATATCCGGCAGAAGATGCCGGGAGCCAGCGGATTCATCGCACTCGCCAGGGTGGCATCCAGATGCTGCTGGTTGTCGAAGATTAGGTAAGCCTGATATCTGCTGTATTCGAAGTCCTCATCACCGCAGGCGAGGATTGTCATACACAATATTATGCCACAGAGCTTCCTCATCCTTCCAACAGTTTCTTCTCGGCTGCCACAACACGCTCAAAGTGAAAATCCTCCAGAGTCTTGGCCATCAGTTGTCTGACCTGATCATTACACAGGTTGCCGATGCTGCCCTCATGGGTATGATGAATCTTTTTGTCGGCGACGTAAGTGCCGTTCTCGATAGCCAGCCCCACCGTCTTATATGCGTCACGGAAAGGCATGCCGGAAGCCGCCAGTCGGTTCACTTCCTCCACGGAGAACATTGGATCATACATCGGATTGTCGAGGATATGCTCGTTTACCTTCATCTTGTTGATGATATAGGCTGTCATCCGCAGACAGTCTTTCAGGTCATCGAAAGCAGGCAGGAACACTTCCTTTATCATCTGAAGGTCACGGAAATATCCCACGGGCAGGTTGTTCATGATGAGCATGATCTGCTGCGGCAGTCCTTGTATCTTATTACTCTTCGCCCGAATGAGTTCGAAGACGTCGGGGTTTTTCTTATGCGGCATGATGCTGCTGCCGGTGGTACACTCATCGGGTAGCTTGACAAAAGAGAAGTTCTGACTGTTGAAGAGGCAGGCGTCGAAAGCCATCTTTGCCAGTGTTCCTGCGATGGAGGCAAGGGCGAAGGCAACGTTCCGCTCCATCTTGCCGCGTCCCATCTGGGCATACACCACATTATAGTTCATGCTGTCGAATCCCAGCAACTCTGTCGTCATCGTGCGGTTAAGCGGGAAGGAAGAGCCATAGCCTGCGGCGCTGCCCAAAGGATTCCTGTTCGTCATCTTATAGGCTGCCTGCAGGAACAGCATATCATCGGCGAGGCTCTCGGCGTAGGCACCGAACCATAGTCCGAAGCTGCTGGGCATGGCAATCTGGAGATGGGTATATCCGGGCATGAGGATCTCCTTATACCGCTCACTCTTTGCGAGCAGCTCATCGAAGAGCACATTCATGCTCTCGGCAATCTCTTTCAGCTCGTGACGGGTGAACAGCTTCAGGTCCACCAGCACCTGGTCGTTGCGGGAACGACCGCTGTGTATCTTCTTGCCCATATCCCCCAACTGTCGGGTGAGCATCAGCTCCACCTGTGAGTGCACATCTTCCACACCCTCTTCTATTATGAAGGATCCCTCCTGACAGATGCGGTAGATCTTCTTCAGCTCTGCTAATAGTAAGGTGAGCTCCTGTTTGTCTAACAGTCCGATGCTCTCCAGCATGGTGATATGTGCCATGCTGCCCAGCACGTCATAGGGTGCCAGGTAAAGATCCATCTCACGGTCACGTCCCACGGTAAAGCGTTCTATCTCAGCGTTTACCTCGGTGTTCTTTTCCCAAAGTTTATTGGCCATAGCTATATTTTAAAGAGTGTTCCCGTTCCCGTTATCGTTCCCGTTCCCGTTATCATAGGGAATCATTGCCAGCATGTCGGCTATCTTTTCCAGTCCCTCTTTCAGTGGCCCGCTGATCATCCCTTTCAGGAAGGGGTTGATATTCGCATCGAGCGTGAGTTTCATCTTCGCGGAGTCCTCTGTGACGGGAAGAAGCTGAATCCATAGGTTGAAAGGTATCGGCGACTGTTCTGTTTCGAATTTTATGCACTTAGGTGCTTCCCTTTCGATGATACGCAGGGTGATGCCGCCTACCGGTGGTACGGAAACGGTGATGTGGTCTTTGTCGAAAGAGAGGTCGTTCACCTTATCTTCCGGCAGACGGTCTTTCACTTTCTCGATATTACTCAGGTCACTCAGTTTCTCATAAACCTTTTCCTGAGCATACGGTATCTGTTTTACATTACTTTCAAATTTACTCATAATTATTTAGTTGACAAGTTGACGAGTTGTTAGTTGTCGAAACAACGAAACAACAACAAAATTCTGGGCATCCCCTCCCTTTCGGGGAGGGTCGGGGAGGGGCTCCTACCCCCTCCAATTTGCCGGATCCTTACGCCACTCATGAAGCAGGGTCACATCGGCCTCAGAGATATAACCGGTCTCGAGTGCCTGTGTCACCACATGCTCATAATCAGTGAGGGTGATCAGTCTCACATCAGCTGCCTCGAACGCATCTTTGGCGGTTTGGAAACCGTAGGTGTAGCTGGCCACCATCCCTACCACCTCACAACCGTACTTACGGATGGCCTCCACGGCTTTCAGACTACTGCCGCCGGTGGAGATCAGATCCTCCACCACCACCACTTTAGTGCCTTTCGGCAACTCTCCTTCGATGAGGTTCTCCATGCCGTGATCCTTGGGTTTGGAGCGTACATAGATAAATGGAACGTGTAAGGCATCGGCCACCAAGGCACCCTGTGCGATAGCTCCTGTAGCTACTCCTGCCACAGCCTCTGCCTCGGGGAAATGCTCGAGGATGTTATGTACGAGTTCCTGCTTCACGTAGTTTCGTAATACGGGGAACGACAGTGTCTTCCGGTTGTCGCAGTAGAAGGGTGACTTCCAGCCGGATGCCCATGTGAACGGGTTTTTGGGCTGCAGTTTGATGGCTTTTACTTCCAACAGCTTTGTCGCGAAGGCTTTCATAGAGGTATCCATATCTATACTTGTTTGTTTTAATTTATCGTGGGTGCAAATATACGCATTTTATTTGAGAATCCTATCATTTTACCCTTCCCTTTATGGATATTTTTATCCGTTGCTCTTGGCAAAGCCGAGGGAAAGGACACTGATGCGGATGCCCGGTGCCTGTTTCAACTGTTCTCCGCAAGCGATGATGGTGGCTCCCGTGGTGATCACGTCATCGATGAGCAGCACATGGCGGTGCTGTATTCTGGCAGTGTCTCTCACACAGAAGACATCCTTCACGTTCTCCCTGCGCTGCCAACGGTCCTTGGTGGTCTGACTCTCCACGAACCTTTTCCTTATCAGCACGTTATCCACGATGGGGAGTCCTGTCACCTCGCTGACACCCTTGGCAATCTCCATACTCTGGTTGTAGCCTCTCTCTCGCTGACGTTTCTTTGCCAAGGGCACGGGGATAATCAGGTCGATGCCCTCGAAGAAGGTGTCGGGGAGTGCCTCCCGAGCCATCATCCTCCCTAAGAGCCGTCCGCTTTCCGGATGATGCCGGTATTTCAGGTTGTAGATCAGCTGACTGGTCTCGGAGTGTGCCTCATAGAAGAAGTAAGCGGTGGCACGCTCAATCGGCAACAATATCCAGAAAGACTTCGCCAGTTCATTGTCATAAGGATTCCTTGAATAGTATGTACGGGGCAGGTGAAGGATACATTTTCCGCAGAGCACCTGCTCATCGGCACTCATCCGGCATCCGCACACCGGACAGACAGGAGGCACGATGAGATTGAGCAGTCGTGTCCAGAAACTGATCATAGCATCCCTTCCTCATCCTCGTTGTCGAGATCCTCATATCCCTCGTCATCTACACACTGCCGGATAAGATCCATGGTAAAGCCGCGCGACAAAGCGAAACGTATCAGTTTACCGTTGCGCTCATACCGGTTCTCGTCCTTGAGTGTCTTGTCTTTTTGTTTGATTAAAGGGCGTAGCACCTCCAAATATTCATCATCGCTCACCTCGCTGAGTACCTTGTTTCTTATCTCCTTCGGTATCAGTTTCATGTACAGAGCTTGGTTGACCTTCCGCTCACCCCATTTATTATAACGGATCTTGTCCCTTACGAACGCCCGGCAATAGCGTTCATTGTCAATATATTTCTCTTTTACCAGATAGTCGATGATACGCTCCTGCTCGGCATTAGTGGCTTCCCATTTGCGCAGATAATCACGTATCTCGTAAGAGCAATGCTCTGCCGATGCACACATGGCCGTCAGTGTGTAAAGCATCTCCTGTTCGGATCTCTTCTTTTTTCTCTTGTTCTCCATAGTGTTTATTTTTGTCTGTTGTTGAATTTCTCTTTTTGGATACGTAGGAACCGTTGTTTCCCAAAACTGTCCTCCTTGACTTCCGGATGCATAAAGCCCATCTCTTTGCATAATCGTAACAATGCCTCAAGATGATGGGGATTGATCTCAAAATAGATGACACCCTTCTCACTCAGTGCTTTCCGTGCCAGTTGGATGATGGCGCGGTAGAATAGCAAGGGATCATCATCAGGGACGAATAGTGCCTGGTGTGGCTCATTTCTCAACACATGTTCATCCACCTCGTTGTTTTCCCGATAACAGATATAGGGCGGATTACTCACGATGATGTCGTATGACTGTCTTGCGGGTATGTCCTCCTCGAGGATGTCCTGTCTCTTGAACGTCACCGCTGCCTGTAGGTCGGTGGCATTCTCACGAGCCACGGCGAGGGCTCCCTCGGAGATATCCCAAGCCTCTACCTGTGCGTGGGGGATTTCCAGCGACAGGGTGATGGCGATGCAGCCACTTCCAGTGCCCACATCCAGGATCCTGCATGTGTCATCCTGCCTTCCTTCCGTGACCCATCGACAAAGCTCCGCCGTCTCCTCACGGGGTATCAGCACGTCGGGCGTCACGGAGAAAGGGCATCCGGCAAACATTGTCTTCCCAACGACATACTGCACGGGGATTCCCTCACAGAGCCTTTCCATGTCACAACTCAACATCCGGGTATCTACATCTTCCGTCTTTCCACAGAGAATGTCGGTGAGCGACAACTCGTATTTCACCTCCAAAAGATACCTCACGACAGCCTTGGCCTCGCTGATGCCATAGCGCTCGCTCAGCATCTTCCAAAGCATCGTATAGGTCCATTCATCTGTCGGAATTCTTATCATAGTGACGGGGTTGTTATGTTTCTCACTCCACAAAGGTATAAAAAAGTACAGGGTGGCTGAAACAAACGTGGTGTTTTTAATGACATTTAACAAAAAAGGTGTGCTATTGAATAAGGTAAGATGCTTATCTTTGCAGATATAATATCAATACGACAATGAATCAGACCGAAATAGATGAGCGATATATGCGCCGGTGCCTGCAACTGGCTGCTAACGGAAGATATACGACAAAGCCCAATCCGATGGTGGGCGCTGTCATCGTGTATAACGACCGTATTATCGGCGAGGGGTATCATATCCGTTGTGGTGAGGCACATGCTGAGGTGAATGCCTTCGCCTCGGTGAGATCCGGAGATGAAAAATACCTGAAAGATGCTACGATATATGTCTCTTTGGAGCCTTGTGCCCACTATGGCAAGACACCTCCCTGCTGCGATCTGATCATCCGTAAGGGTGTCCGTCGGTGTGTGGTGGGATGTGTGGACCCTTTTGGCAAAGTGCAGGGTCGCGGACTGCGGCGCATCCGTGAGGCAGGCATCGAGGTGACGGTGGGGGTGTTGGAAGAGGAGTGCAAACAACGGAACAAGTTCTTCTTCACCTATCACCGGTATCACCGTCCGTATATCCTGTTGAAATGGGCTCAGACAAGTAATGGTTTTCTGGATGATGACGGTAAAGCCTTAGCTATATCGTCTCCCTATACAAAGATGCTTGTTCATCAACTGCGTTCGGAATATGATGCGATAGTGGTGGGGAGGGTGACGGACGAGCGGGAGCATCCGTTGCTGAATGTCCGTGAGTGGAGCGGTCCGTCCCCCTTCCGCTATGTGCTCTCCCATGATAACGACATCGAAAAGATTCTCAACGATTGTTATGAACGGCAACGACAGTCACTCGTCGTAGAGGGTGGGCGACAGACCTTACAGTCGTTTATTGATGCTGGTTTGTGGGATGAGATACGCATCGAGACGGCTCCTTTCACAATAGAAAAAGGTACGCCCGCTCCGTTGTTGCCGGAGAATCTGCCGCTTGTCGAAGAATGCTGTTTCGACGGACGTATGATCAGAAGGTATAGGATGTTGTCACTTTAACTCGCCGTTGTTGGTCTCCGGCGCCATTGGGAGATCGTCTGCGGTATTCGTCTGCGGACGGAAATGGAGATCGCCGACAGTCACTGTGCGGAACCAGTCTTTCAGGTAACCTCGATACTGGTCTTGGGAGTCGGACACAAGCATGAGCAACTGTCGTCCGTCCTTGAGTTTCGGACCCACGCAAATACCTTCATAGTTGGCAAAACTGCGGTCGGTGATATTCATCTTTGTACGGAACTCCGTGACGAGCTGTTTCTGCAACAGGTCGCCGGCTCGCTACATAGAGGGATTGACCACATAGAGTTTGACGTGCGCATAGGAACCGATCTCCTTCGGTGTCCGGTACACCTCACGCTCGAGAACAATGAGTTGTCCGTCATCGAGCGCTGCCAGTCCGCTCACACCTAAGGTGTTCTTTCCTTCGGTACTTTTCACGTCAGATGTGTCGGTCACATACCAGTACTGCTCGCATGGCTGCAGCTCATCGTTAAAACTCTGGAAGCGCAGCAGGTTAGGGATCTTCCTGGAGATATTGGGTTTCTCGCCATCTGCCTTCAGGGTGTTCTCCGTGGTCGTCCAAAAACGATGGGTAGTGGCATTATAGGTGAGTGCCTCCTAACCACGTGATACCGCTATAGTTACCAGCCGGCACTGTCTTCGGGAAGTGGTGCTGATTGTTGACAACTGCCTGCTGGGCAGAGACATACATGGAAAGCAGACATAACAATGTCGGAATCAGAATCCTTTTCATATCGTTATTTTTTTTTACTGTTATTATTATCTTTATTTGCTGTTGCAAAGATATGTTTTTCCCGTCACATTGAAAATATTTTATGCTTTTTCGTAGGCAGTTGTCACACAGAGACTTCCTTCAGGCGCTCGCAGCTCCGTCCGTCTTCATATCCCGATGAACAGTGACTATTTGATAATTCCAGCTTTTATCAGTAAGGGCATTACCGTGATGGCGCTACGCTTTTCCTTGTTACCTTCCACCTGATTATATTGAGATAACAGATCTGGATGGTCGGCGAGCAGTGTTTCCATCATTTCCTGGTCGATAAGAGTGATCTTCTTTGTGTCGTTTTCAATTATATAACACACTTGTTTTGCCCATTTTGTCAGTATCTCTTGACTGGCAATGCCGAGAGCCGTTCCGCCGATGATTCCTGCAAAAACACCACCAGCTCCAGCCAAAGCACCCATTGTCATATTTTTCTTCTTGCTGACATACCTGTCTGTGATGACGATTTTGTTACCCATAAGATAACACTTGTCATATCCTAAACCTAACGGTGCGCCTTTGTGTTTCAGACCATGGAAATTAATATAGATGGAATCATCAAAGGCAATGGCAAATGCTTTTTTCTTGAGCAACTTGTCAAACGCTTTATCATCTTTCTTAAATTGATATGGTGCACCACCATACCAAAACTTCTGATTTTCCGTGCGGATTATTCGTTTTAGCTGCTCAACGCTTTGCCATTGGTTGTTCACAAATTCTTCGTACGACATGCAATACCTTGCATCTTTAACAGTAACATTTTCTACTGTGTCATCATTGTTTTTCTGCGCCATAGCTGTCATTGCTAATAACAGGATGGCAGTCATTAAGATACACTTTTTCATTTTTCGTAATTTTTTATTATTGTTTTATTTTAATCAAATCAGGACGGTTCTGGAATGTTCCGTTTTTATCATCCGCAAGAACTTCATCGTCTCTTCCTTTCCTTGTTGATATATGTTGTTGAATTGACTTTTAGACATTTGCTTTTGCAAAGATATAGCTTTTCCCATCACATTAATAATTTTTTATGCTTTTTCGTAGGTTGTTGTCTGGACAGGTTGGTGTACGATGGTCAAATTTAAAAAATATAATAAAAAGGTGTCTAATAGTATTTGGGTCAGGTGCTCAATACTTGATTTTAAAATAATCCAACAAAGACTTGTAGTAATCCTGGGCAGTCAAGCACGTGTCGATGAGGTAGCCGTTGGTGATCCCCCATTCATGAAGACCACGATAGTAGAACATCTTCAGCTCGTCAGTGATGATGAAAGGAACATGATGGTTTGCCAGGCATTCCTTGAACATCAGTAGTCTTCCCACACGACCATTTCCATCCTGGAAGGGGTGGATAGCCTCAAAGTGTACATGGAAATCGAGGATATCCTCAAAGGAATGTGTCTTAAGCGCATAGTAGTCTTTCAGGAGTTTTTTCATGTCTCTATGTACATTCTCCGGGAGGGATGTCTCCAGGCCGCCCACTTCGTTGGGCAGACGCTTATACTCTCCCACGGCAAACCACTCTTTACTACTATCTGATGTACCTGTCTTCAACAGCAAATGGAGTTGTTTTATGAAATCTTCAGTGATCCTTTCTGTTGCATGGTCAATGATATAGTCGATACAGCGGAAGTGGTTGATGGTTTCCAGTATATCATCCACATTGACTGCAGTATCAGAAATGCCGATGGTGTTAGTCTCATAGATAAAACGGGTCTGCTCATGTGTCAGACGGCTGCCTTCTATGTGATTTGAATTATATGTCAGGTCTATCTGTGTACGATGGTAGATTCCACCCTTAAGTTTGGTGACTTTCTGTTCTCTTAATGTCTCTAATAACGGTGAAACTTTTGGCTTGGTGGGTCTTCTCACTGGTAAAACGGCATCCATAGGAATGTTCCATGTCTTCCCTGTAAGGAAGGCTCCCTCTATTTTGCCATGAGCACAATAGTTTCGGACGGTGCGCTCCGATACACCATATTTCTCTGCAAACAGACTGACTGATATGTATTCCATCTCCTTTTATCGGCAAACTAAATCACTGATTCTGCTACAAAGATAGTGATTTTTGCCGATATCGACAAGTTTTCGTACTAAAATCGTTTATTGCTGCTCCGTCCTGCTTTGATCCATAATTTTTTGCTTAAAATGGAGTTTGCCTTCATATTTTGTTTAATGCATTTATAATCATTGTGTTATGCTTATGAAGGCAAAAATTTTGCCTTCATAAGCCTTCATAAGCCTAAAACAACTTATTTTACTTTAGAATAAGTCTCTTTTCTCAAGGGATTTTATCACCTTTCCCAGACCAAAACAAGTTGTTTTGGTCACAAGATAGTGATTACTTTCGTGCGATATGCTATTCTATCTGCATGTCTGTGATAGTCATGCTCTGTCTCTGTTCCGGCGGATATGCCATCCGCCGGTGTTGAATATTAGGATCTGTGATCCGCAAAAAGTTCTTTATATTAAACGTTCGCTGCTCCATGTTTATTGTCGTTCATCTTACGATAGTAACTTTAATATCCCATCCTGTCCGCGATAGTTACGGGCAGAACTATATAAGTAGTTCTCAGGGCTTTCTACTATTTCCTGACGCACAGGGTTCTGATGAATGTAATCAAGTTTCTGTTTTAAAAAGTCATAGGAGTATAATTGTTCAATATAATTATCATCCTGCCAAAACTTGAAGTTAGTAACCTTATTGTCGTTTTCACCTCGAAACTTACATCGGTTGAGAATCAATTCTTTCCTGCTTTCCTGTGGGTTGTTTTGTATCGCTTTAATGAGAGTCTTGCTGGTATATTTCTTAAAGTCACGAAGCGTGCCAGAAAGAACATAGCCATCCCTTGTTCCTATTATCATGTGCAGATGATTGGTCATCAGAACCCAGGCATAGATTTCTAATCCCTTATTAGCCTGACAGTATTCTAACGATTCAGTCACAATATGTTTATATGTTGGTCGTGTGAATATATCCATCCAATCAATGACAGTAGATGTGATGAAATATAGTTTCTTTGAAAGTGTCGTAGTCTTTATTCCCATTTTATTTATTATGATGTTTCCATTATTCAAGTTTATTTGCGGATAGCATATCCGCCATTATTAACATCGGGATTACAAATCCCGATGAACGGGAAGGTTCCACCCCCTGATGCATAGTTGAGGAATCCGCTCACACCGCCCCAGAAAGCTCCTGTAAACGTCGCCTTGGCCACCTGTCCGAGATTACATCCGTTGAGCAAAGCTCCCGTCATGGCTCCTGCGGCACCTCCTGCGGCACCAGCCACCATTGCTCCGATAGCAGCTTCCAGTCCCTTAGCTCCGGCATAGAGATTACCAGTAAGTGCTGCCACGGTAATTCCCACCGCCGCTGCCGTGAGCGACTTCCAGTTCTTACTGAACCAGCTGTAGCCCGAGGGATCCACTAAGGAGAGCGGATTGTTCAGACAGTAGGCGTAACGGTTAAGGCTCTGCGAGAAGTCGGGTGACTGTATGATGGGGTCGGGTGAGAGGAACCGACCGATAACCGGGTCGTACATCCTGCCGTCCATGTTCACCACCTCGAAGAGGTCGATGTGCTCATGACCTGTGAACCCGTGCGGATCCCATGTCCC
>FLNV01000266.1_pt1 | contig 16077 bp, 14 predicted proteins | sample 1140351 | NCBI WGS metagenome assembly FLNV01 (sample SAMEA3878207, study PRJEB12797) | bioreactor metagenome | biome: Moose rumen | place: Sweden | collected 2011-10 | reverse complement strand
CACTACAACCGTCCTATCCACCGTCCTCACGCAGGAAGAATCGGAAATCATCCAGGTGGACATCCGGGCGGCCACGTAGGAGGCAACCATCCTGGCGGCAACTACAACAACAGGAATTACAACGGTGGCGGCAACCGGCCCAACGGAAACTACAACGGTGGCGGCAACAACAGGAACTATAATGGTGGCGGCAACCGTCCTAACGGAAACTACAACGGAGGCGGCAACAACAGGAACTATAATGGTGGTGGCAACCGTCTCAGTGGTGGCAATCGTCCCTCCAACGTTCGCTCTGGCCAGTCCCGCTCCAACAGCTCCGGGCGAGTAGCCGCTCCAGGACGCCGCAGGTAAGCAAATCAAAGAAAATAAAAAATGTGCTCAGATTATCTGAGCACATTTTTTATTTTCCACATACCACCTTGATGACTTTCTTCGGAGCGATCTGGTCGTTGGAATAGATAACGAACTCCTGAGCATCGTCGGCATCCTTCATCCTGGCCGTATCCACCCACACCTTAATCTTGAAAGTCTGGTTCTTCTTGAGCGCCAGCTGAGGGCATTCCACCAGCACAGCACCGCTTGCCTCCACTTTGTCCACCATCAGCATTGCATCTCCACGGTTCGTGATTGTCACCGTTCCCTTCAGTTTCTTGTTGGGCTTGAAGCGTCCAACAATCAGAGAGGTGGTTGACGTTAGCATCACGGGCTTGATGTAATCAATGATGGCCGGTGTCGGGGAGGTCACTTCCGACTGTGCCATCGGCTCGTCCTCCTCTTCTTCCACTTCCTGCTTCGTCTGCACCACCTCGTGCTCCACCACCTTACATTTCATCCTCACCAGCTGAGGGTCACCGTCAAGACTGTTCTTCACCTCAATCATGCGGTCGAAACGTCCGAGCATCTCAGCGTTATAGGTGATCACAACGCGTCCGCTCGCGCCGGGCTGAATCGTGCCACGAGTCCACTCCGGCTCCATGCATCCGCATCCCGGGTCCACATATTGGATGCTGACCGGCTGCTCGCTCACGTTCGTAAACACATATGTTGCTGTAATCGGATGATACCATTGTGTGAGCCCCACGTCAATCATGTCCTCCTTGAACGCAAGAGACTGAGCGCATAGAGAGTCAGCCGACGCAAAGAGCATCAGCATATATATAAATAATGTCTTGAGTCTGTTCATTTCAGAAAAAACAATATAATTTAGATATCGGCAGGAAGATAGTCAAAGGTGAAATGCATCCCGTCGTAAGCCAGATGTCGGTGTTCAGGCAGTTTCGCATCCTCTTCGGCATGTAGTCCCAGATGATGGGACATGTGGATGATATATGCCTCCTTCGCTCCCAGCTTGTCGGCAAACGCCACAGCATCCTCCACCGTCTGATGGGTGGCATGTTCCTCATGGCGCAAGCCGTTCACAATCAGACACCTCACACCTTTCAGCAGTTGTTCCTGCTCAGGCGCGATGGTCTTCATGTCCGTCACATAGGCAAAGTCGCCGACACGGAAAGCAAGAATCGGGAGCTTGCCGTGCATCACCTGTAGCGGCATGACCTCCACCCCGTTCACACGCTGCAGTACCCCCGGCTCCACACGCTCCAGGTCAATCCTTGGAACGCCCGGATACCTCACGTCCTTTGGTGTGAAGCAATAGGGAATCCTCTCCATCAGATGAGTGGCACAAAAATCGTCGGCATAAATCACCATATCTCCGAAAACGGAGAAAGGCCTGATGTCGTCGATTCCACCCACATGGTCGTAATGCTCATGGCTGATGAAAATGGCGTCAATCCGCCGGAATCCGTTTCTCAGCATCTGCTCACGGAAATCAGGACCGCAGTCAAGCAGTATTCGCGTCACCCCGCTCTCCGCCTGCTTGTCTTCAATCTCCAGCAGTACGGAGCAGCGCAACCGCTTGTCGCGAGGGTCGGACGAGGTGCATACAGGACACCCGCACCCCAGCTGAGGCACGCCGCATGATGTACCAGTGCCCAGTAATGTCACATGCATCTGGCTCATATAAAATTCACCTCCGGCTTGATTTCCACTCCGAACTTCGCCTTCACGTCGGCCCTTACGGTGTCGCTCAGCCGTACGATTTCCTCAGCATCGGCACCTCCAAGGTTGACAATCACCAATGCCTGCTTGTCGTGTACAGCAGCCCGTCCCAGCGAACGTCCTTTCCATCCCGTCTGCTCGATAAGCCATCCTGCAGGGATCTTATAGCCACCATCCACCTTATAATAAGGCATATCAGGATAGCCGGCCTGCAAGTGGTGGAACTGCTCATCCGTCACCACCGGGTTTACGAAGAAGCTGCCGGCATTTCCCGTCACCTTCGGATCGGGCAACTTTGCGTTGCGGATATCGATGATGGCCTGCCGCACATTTGCCGCTGTCAATTCCCGGCCCTCCATCGCCTGTCGGATATTTCCGTAGCCGGTGTTGGGCAGAAAGTTCTTGCTCAGTCTCAACCAGACATACGTGACAGCATACTTCCCCTTCAGCTCGTTCTTGAAGACGCTCTGACGGTAAGCATAGCGGCACTCCTCATTGGAAAAGCGGCGAGGTTCGCCAGTATCAAGCGAGATGGTCTCCACCCCTGCTATCACGTCCTTCACCTCCGTGCCGTATGCACCGATGTTCTGAACGGCGGCGGCCCCCGTCTCCCCCGGTATGAGTGAGAGGTTCTCGATGCCGCTCCATCCATGGCTCACGGCGTAATCCACCAGCTCGTCCCACACCTCAGCGGCTCCGACGCGTATGACCACCTCATCGGCAGACTCTTCCATCAGTTCAACACCGCGGATGCCACTATGCAGCACGATGCCGTCGAAGTCCTTCGTAAACAGCAGATTGCTACCGCCTCCTACATGGAGCACGCTCTTTCCTTGCAGTTCGGGAACGAGGGATTGCAGTTCTTCCTCCGAGTCGTACTCGATGAACTCAGCGGCGCGGCAGTCGATGCCAAACGTGTTATTGTTCTTCAGCGAAAAATTTTTGATTCGATGCATAATGAGGGGTTTTGAAAGAGAGTAATCGGAGTAATCGGACTGGTCGGACAAGTCAGACAAGTCGGACAAGTCAGACTGGTCGGACTGGTCAGACAGGTCGGACGAGTCGGACGGGTCGGACGGGTCAGACTATCTGAAAAATCACTTCAGTCCTGCCTTCAGGCTTCTGATGACAGCTGAGTTGAAGCCGGCATGGTCGAGCTCGTTCAGGCCCTTGATGGTGGTACCGCCCGGCGTGGTCACCTTGTCGATGGCAGCCTCCGGATGGAGTCCGGTCTCTCGCAGCAGAGTGATGGCTCCGTCCATGGTCTGCATGGCAATCTGCTGAGCATCCTTAGGATAGAATCCCATCTCAACCCCCGCCTCCATCTGGGCGCGTATATAGCGCATGATATAGGCAATGCCACAGCTGGCCATCATCATGCCCGGTCCTACCATCTTCTCCTCGCACACGTTCACTTCGCCTACCATTCGGAAGAGAGAGGCCACCTTGTCCGTTGCCTCGTTCGTCACACTCACGCCTGGAGCCACGAACGACATGCTCTTCCCGAACTCGGCACCGATGTTAGGGATAACATAGAAGAACTGTGCCTCGCCCACTCCCTCCTGGCCTGAAAAGTAGTTCTCAAGCTTGTCGGTGGTCACACCGGCAGCATCCGACACGATGATCTGGTCGTCGAAGTCGATCACAGGCGCGATTTCCTCTGCCACGACCTCCACGAGCCATGGCTTCACGGCTATAATCACGATGTCAGCTCCTTTCACCGCCTCGGCATTGTCCGTGAATGTGTTGATGCCAGGAAACGTCTGCTGGAAGTCCTCCAGCACCTTGGTGTTGCGGTCAGAAATATTGATGTCACCTACGCTTTCGAGCAGACAGCCTGCTCCGCCTTTCTGGGCAGCTTTCGCCCATCCTTTTATTAAGGCGCCGCCCATATTGCCGGCACCGATAACTGCTATTTTCACTTTTTTTAGTTTTTATTTTAGAGATTAGAAGAATCGATATTTCGAGGATTCAAGGATTCGGGAAAATTAGTTTGCGGCCTCGAACTCACGTAGGAACCTCACATCGTTCTCTGAGAACATACGGAGGTCCTTCACCTGGTATTTGAGGTTGGTGATGCGCTCGATGCCCATACCGAAGGCATATCCCTTGTATTTCTTGCTGTCGATGCCGTTGAGTTCGAGCACACGAGGGTGAACCATGCCGCAGCCCAGGATTTCCACCCATCCCGTATGCTTGCAGAATCCGCAACCTTTGCCGCCACAGATATTGCATGAGATGTCCATCTCCGCCGAAGGCTCAGTGAACGGGAAATAAGATGGACGCAAACGGATTTTCGTGCCTTCTCCGAACATCTCCTGTGCGAATAGTAGCAGCACCTGCTTCAGGTCGGTGAAGGACACCTGCTCATCCACATACAGTCCCTCGACCTGATGGAAGAAGCAGTGAGCGCGGGCAGAAATGGCCTCATTACGGTAGACACGTCCCGGGCAGATGATGCGGATTGGCGGCTGCTGACGTTCCATCACCCGGCTCTGTACAGATGAGGTGTGTGTACGTAGGATGATATCAGGATGGCTCTCCACGAAGAAAGTGTCCTGCATATCGCGTGCAGGATGGTCGTCAGCGAAGTTCATCGCGCTGAACACATGCCAGTCGTCCTCCACCTCCGGTCCCTCAGCCAGGCAGAATCCCAGGCGTGAGAATATATCCACAATCTCGCTCTTCACGATGTTGAGCGGATGGCGGGTACCCAGCGGAACAGGATAGCCGGTCCTCGTGATGTCGAAATCATTGTCCTCAGCGTCTGCAGTTGCAAAACCGGCACGCAGCGCGTTGATTTTCTCCAGTGCCTTTGTCTTCAGCTCATTGATTTTGATTCCAGTCTCTTTCTTCAGTTCAGCCGGAACCGAGCGGAAGTCGTTCATCAGGGAAGGAATGAGTCCTTTCTTACTAATATACTTAATTCGCAGCTTTTCAACATCGTCAAGCGAAGCGGCGGTCAGATTAGCCACTTCAGCCAGCAATGCCTCAATTTTTTCTAACATGATTTATATTTTTTGATGTTTTGTTCACGTTTTTTAGGAAATTTCATGCAAAGATACGCAATTTCGGTCATATTTTTACCATATAAAAAAATAAAACACTAAATTTGCACAAAATTTATACCTTATTAATAGTTGAAAAAGCATATATGACCTACAGACGTCTGATTTTTGTGCTTGCCATCCTGCCATTCCTCGCCGCATCTTGTTCGCAGTGCTCGAAGGAAAAGGAGATTCAGGACGGAGAAATTCATAACGACTCCACCTCCTCCGACACAGCTCTTCAAGAGCGGGAACTGGATCTTTACAAGAAACGCGCCATCCCCACTTCGGCTGACGCCAACTTCGAGGACTTCCTCTATGCGTTCCTCACCGACGACGAGTTCGCAGAGGCAAGGATCGCCGATTCCATCACCGTGGAGACGGGCGATTCCACAACCGTCATCCCCGGAAAAGAATGGAACGACATGCACCTGTTCAAATACCAGGACCTTTACTCCTACCTTTACACGAACGAGACCGACGCCGAGCTCATCAAGAGCCCGGACCTGAACAGTGTTGCTTTTGAGTGGCTCAACCTCGACTCGCTTCATGCCGACCGTTATGAGTTCCACCTCACCGACAACAAATGGCAACTCGAACGAATCGTCCGCCACCACTCTCTCGACCGCTTCCAGAACGAATTCATCAATTTCTACTGCCAGTTCATCAACGACAACGAATTCCAGGAGCAGTCGCTTGCGAAGCCGGTCCGGATCATTTCCATGGGCGACAGCGAGATGGAAGAAGGCTATACCCAGGAGCTGAAAGAAGGAGAATGGGCTGAGTTTCATGCCCAGACCCCTATGCCGGAGAAAACGATCGTCCTGATGGACTATGGTCAGAAAATCACTCCCGGCACCAACATCAACCTGCTCGTCAGGAGCATCACCCAGGCCGCCTTCGCCAACTACCATTTCCGCCGTACCCGTGGGCAGTGGGCTCTCTATACCGTCGAGCTCATGTAGCCCCCCCAAAAAAACAGATAACCTGGAAAGTCCAGAGCATCTAGAATATCTAGAACACCCAGAGCTTCCAGCTCCCCCAAAAACTAAAACGTGTGCAAACTTCAATGCACACGTTTTACTATTTGTGTGCAGAATTTTCTTATCAAGATTGCACAAATAGGGTATATTTGTGTAAATTACTAATTATTAACACTTTTTTTAATTATTATATCATTTATTTTGTCTAATTTTGAATCGAAAATGAGACGAAAGGCATTGGTGTGTGCACAAGTAAATTGCCCAATCAAAGCAAAAGTGTGCAAAACAATACAGACTAACACACACAATTCCACCGAACTATCATTTCATCATAAAAACTAACGGGAAAGAGAAGCAAATAAATCAAATTATGTTAGAGAAATTTCTAAAGCAAGTGAGTTTCACGTCGATGGAGGATTTCAGGCAGAACCTGGAATACAAAGTACCGGAAAACTTCAATTTCGCCTACGACGTTGTTGACGCATGGGCAGCAGAAGCCCCCGACAAGCTCGCAATGCTATGGACCAACGACAAAAACGAGGAGATACGTTATACATTTGCCGACATAAAGAACGAGTCCGACCAGGCCGCATCCTTCTTCCAGGAGCTGGGCATCGGTAAGGGCGACATGGTGATGCTCATCCTCAAGCGTCGTCACGAATTCTGGACATGCATGATGGCACTCAACAAAATCGGAGCCGTTGCGATCCCCGCCACATTTCTGCTCACCGCCAAGGATATCGTCTATCGATGTGGAAAAGCGTCCATCAAGGCGATAGTATGCTGCGGCGACGAGGAAATCACCGGACATGTGAACTCAGCAATGCCGCAGTGCCCTTCCGTGAAGCAGCGTATCAGCATCGGTCCTTTGGTGCCAAAAGGATGGCATGACCTGCACAGCGGCATGCGTAACGCCGCTCCTTTCATCAGCCACTACACCGACCGCAACGTCAACGACTACATGCTGATGTACTTCACCAGCGGCACGAGTGGAGAACCGAAGATGGTGATCCATGACAACACATACGCCATCGGTCATATCGCTACAGCCGCTTTCTGGCATAACCTACATCCCGACAGCCTGCACCTGACCATCGCCGACACAGGATGGGGAAAGGCAGCCTGGGGAAAACTCTATGGTCAATGGTTCGTGGGAGCCACACTCTTCGTCTATGACCACGAGAAATTCACTCCGGCCGACATCCTTCACAAGATAGAGCAATACAAGGTGACGAGCCTCTGCGCACCTCCAACGATATTCCGGTTCCTCATCCGTGAGGATCTCAGCAAGTACGACCTCTCAAGCCTGCAGTACTGCACGACTGCCGGTGAGGCACTCAACGGCGCCGTGTTCGACAAGTTTTACCAGCAGACGGGCATCAAGCTCAAAGAGGGATTCGGCCAGACCGAGACCACCCTCACCCTCGGTATCTTCCCCTGGATGGAGACCAAGCCGGGGTCTATGGGAGTGCCTAACCCTCAGTACGACGTGGCACTCATCAAGAACGACGGGTCGCTCGAACCGGTCACAGAACCAGGACAGGTAGGACAAATCGCCCTTCGCACTGACCGCAGGCGTCAGCTCGGGCTTTTCCGCGGATACTACCGCAACGAGGCACTCACCAAGTCCGTCTGGCACGACAACTACTACTTCACCGGTGACCTCGCCTATTTCGATGAGGACGGATATTACTGGTTTGTGGGCCGTGCTGACGACGTGATCAAGAGCAGCGGCTACCGCATCGGTCCGTTCGAAGTGGAGAGCGCGCTGATGACCCACCCGTCAGTCGTGGAATGCGCCATCACAGGTGTGCCCGACCCCATACGCGGGGAGGTGGTGAAAGCCACGATCGTCCTTGCACGGGAATGGAAAGACAAAGCCAGCGAAGAACTCATCATCGAGCTTCAGAACCACGTAAAGCACGAGACGGCACCTTATAAATATCCGCGCGTGATAGAGTTCGTGGAAGAACTGCCGAAAACCAGCAGCGGAAAAATCCGCCGCGTAGAAATCCGCAAACGCGACCACCAGAACAAATAATAGAATATCTGGAGTGTCTAGAATAATCCGACGATTCTAGCCCCCCCAAAAATTCAGGGCGTGTCAACTGCCGTTGACACGCCCCGTCATTTTTCCGACGCATAGGTTATTCAGCCGGGCTGAACTCGTCCTTTCCTACTCCGCAGAGAGGGCACTCGAAGTCCTCAGGTAGATCCTCAAAAGCGGTTCCGGGTTCGATACCTTTTTCTGGCACGCCCACTTCAGGGTCGTACTCCCAGCCACATACGTCGCATACATACTTTGCCATATTCGTTGCTTTTTAACGGTTAATAATTCGAAACTTGTTGCGAAGATATTAAAAAAAGTGCGATTTGCAAAGAATTCAGCCGTTTTTATTTCGGTGGGTCGTCAAAATTCATTAAATTCGCAGTTAGAAACCCCAAAACAAAGAAAAAATGAAACTTATTGGTTGTTCACTTTCCGTATTTTTCCGATTCGTCCTGCCAACGGCGATAGCATGCTTCCTGGCCATGTGGGTATGCGACATCGAGCCGGGAGAGAAGTACCGCTGGGCCAGCGGCATCTGGCACGGCATATTCGTAGTGCCCAATTTTATCAGGCATATCATCTCGCACAACGTTCGCTTCATGGCGGACAACGGAACGGAGGCCTACTACATCTTCTTCTGGCTTATCACCATCGCCACGGTCATCACCCTGGCCATGCAAATCGTGAACAACCTGAAGAAGCTGAAGTAAGAATATTTGAAGTTTGAAATTTGAAATTTTTGCCATCCGGACGAAACAAGAAGACGAGAAGACACGACGATAGTCCGTCATAACCTTCATTCCAATTGAGCAGAAGGTGAAACATTTATTTAACTTCCAAAACATGAACGCATTTATTCTGGCTGCGGGTCTTGGGACCCGTCTGAAGCCCCTGACCGACCACATGCCCAAGGCGATGGTGCCTGTGGCAGGTAAGCCGCTGATTGAGCATCTTATCCTGAAACTGAAAGCCAGCGGCTTCAGTCATATCGTAGTGAACGTGCATCATTTCGCCCAGCAGATTATCGACTTCATCGAGGCCAACGAGCATTTCGGCATCGACATCCGCATCAGCGACGAGCGGGAGCAGCTGCTCGACACGGGCGGTGCCATCCGCAAGGCAGCCCCACTCTTTCCCGAAGGAGAGCCGTTCCTCATCCACAATGTAGACATCCTCCACAATCTCGACCTGGCAGAGGCCAGCCAACAACATTCGTCCGACGCAGATGCCACGTTGTTCGTCAGCCAGCGGACGTCCAACCGCCACCTTCTGTTCGACGATGGAGGCATGCTCGTGGGCCGCGACAACACCACGACCGGGGAGGTTGACACACCGTTTCCCGAGGTGAGCAGCCATCCAGAAAAGTTCAACGCATATCCGTTCTCAGGCATCCACATCTTCTCCCCTTCCCTGCTGCCGCTAATGGAGTCCTGGCCGGAGAAGTTCCCCATCATCAATTTCTACCTCGACGCGGCAGCGAAAAGCCGGCAAATCAAAGGCATCGTAGCCGACAGCCTGCATCTCCTGGATGTAGGTAAGCTCGACACGCTGGAGCAGGCAGAGAATTTCATCAACCAGCCCGCATAAACCGAAGAGACGCCATGGGCGTCTCTTCCTGTTATTTCATATCCGCTTGAACGTGATGAAATCCCGTTCATAATCCTTCATCTCCTTAAATTGCTCAGGAGTGGTGTCCTGCAGAAGGAGGCGGTTGTGGAGATAGTATTTCGTTGTTTCTTCGCCGAACGTGATTTCAACCACATCGTCCTTCACCACATACGTTCCCGCCTTCTTTTCCTCGGAAGTTGAGCCTGGCGTGTAGTTCACGGTGCCGTCCTCGTTCATGTAAGAGGCGCTGTATCCACTACGCTCAGTGATATCGGTCAGTTCCACCTTCGTATCGTCGATGAAGCTCAGCACCTGGTCGCACTTGATGTTCGGTCCGTCGTCCATGGCCAGCATCTCATAGTGGAGCCGCCAGGATGTGCCCGCCAGCTTTGGCTTTTTGCAACCCACCGTAACGAATGACGCTGTCAGCACTGCCATGCCGACCAGCAAAAGAAATATATGTCTTGTGCTCATAATTATTATGGTTAAAGTCAAAGATTGAGTTCTCATATACCCGGAGAGCCCGGAAATACCGAAAATACCGGAAATACCGGAAAGCCCGGAGATTTCAGAAAAAGACATTCATTTTAATCATAATACATGGAGAAATCCACTTTCTTTCCTTTGGTGTTAGTGAAAGTACCGGTGTAGGTCATGCAGGTCATTTGCTTGGCCGGCTCATAGAACTCATCATAAATGCCAACGAATTTGCCGACGTAACGTCCTTTCAGATCGTACTCGTTGAGCACCAGCTGTTTCGTCCGTTTGTTATAGGAGACGAACTTCAGTTTTCGCTTGATGCCCGAGTACTCGAATGTGCCGTTCATGCCGTTCATCTCCATCTCGCAGTGCGCGCCACCGATATACCCCCAGACGGAGAAATAGATGCCGGCCTGCTGAATATTAATTACATTGTTGATAGGTGAGGTCCAACGCCCCATCTCTGCCGCTTGCGTCATCGTCATGCAAGCCGAAAGAATTAGGAATAAAAAGGTTCGTTTCATAATTGTTCAGTTAATTGGTTACACAAGTGGTTACATTGTCTGATCCGGTTATTTCCGGTTCGTATTGCAAAAATAAGCAAAAAAATTTATATAGCAAGTGAAACGTAGAAATTAATTCAAAAATATATAGAAAATTAGCGCGGGATGATACTTGAATCATTCCGCGCTGAATATTTATAAAGTCGATATTTGTTGTACGTAACTGAAGCGTAGGTGGCGGGTTTACCAGAGGCCACCGTTCCAGGCGTCTTTCTGTTCGTTCTGTTCGGAGTCGGCAGGGCTGTCTTCTCGCTCCTTTCCGTATCCGTCCTCTACTTCGGTGACACTTACCGGGAGCGTCTCCATCAGCATTTCTGTTTCCGCCAGCAGGGCGTTCGGTTTTGATATATGGTCCATCAAGATACTGCTGTCAAGGGGATGCCACTGACGATAGAAATCTTTACCAACAGGCTTACTTTCACAAACCCAGGCTCCTCACTGAATGATGTGAAGCGTCTGATAGACCTGCCGCCCCATTCCCGCAACGAGTCTATGGCACAGATGATGTTCCTAATGGATAGTGCGAGCGTCGAGGCAGTGGCATAGACCGTGCAACAGACGCTATTAGTCAGATGAAACTTCCAGCCTATAAGGCTCAAAGTGGCGATGACTATACAAGGATAACGCTTTATCCCAAGAAGAAGGTAAGCGAGATGACCAGAGATGAGCGTATCGCTGTTTGTTATCAGTATACGTGTCTGCTGTATGAAGACGGTCAGGCCATAAACAATCAGACTGTACGTGAGCGTTTTAATCTAAATACAAAGCAATCGGTTATGGCATCGCGTATTCTTGCAGATACACTCAATAGTGGTCTAATCAAGATGAAAGATCCTGAAACAGAGTCAAGAAGATACGCATCATATATTCCATATTATGGGTGATTGACTATCTTGTCTGTTCTTATTTTCACACGAAACTACCCTAAGCAGAAAATCGTTGTTTTTCAAAGACTTCCAATTTTTACACGAATCTACCTTTATATTTCTCCCCTCATTTTCTTCGAATTTATGTCTATATTCTGTGCAAGAAAAGGGAGAATTTATTTTAGAAATTTTGCAGACTCTTACAAAGTTACGAAAAATTCTTTATCCGATTGGAGCATAATTGAAGAAATTTATGTATATTTGCATAAATTTGCGGGTGAATTGGCAGTAGGCCCGTTCTGCAAACCTTTATTATTAACCAAAATCACTCTTCTGATATGAAAACAATCAGTCTTTTTCAGTATAGGGCACTGGTCGCAAGGACTATTGCGCTGTTGGTGTTTTGCGTATCGTCACTTTCAGTCATGGCAGACACCCCCTTGGCCTATTATGAGGCGTCCAGCCAGACCCTGAGGTTCAGAGTAGTCAGCGACGCTGACGCCTCGCAGTTCCTGGCAGAGCATCCCCAGGCCGCCTGGAGCGGTGAGGAACAAATGCGCACTGGCCAGATGAAGAAGGCTCCGTGGCTGGCATATAAGGACGAGATTACGACCGTGATATTCGAGCCCAGTTTCGCCCTTTTCCATCCTACGACGGTATATGCCTGGTTTTCTGGCTGCAAGAACCTCACGTCGTTAATAGGCACCGGCAGTCTGAAGCTCAACGAGGTCACAGATATGCAATACATGTTTTCGGATTGTTCATCGCTCAAGGAGATTGACCTCAGTGGCCTCAACACCAAGAACGTGAAGTACATGAGTAACATGTTCATAAACTGCAGCTCACTGGAGAGCGTGAACTTCGGGAGCATCGACACGCGAAGCCTCTTGTCGACAAGATCCATGTTCTATGGAGCCAGCAAACTGGAGAGTGTGGACATGAGCCAACTGGACTTCTCGAACGTGACGAGTATGTCACGTATGTTTCAGGAATGTTCGGCCCTCAAGTCGGTGAAATTATCCAAAGAAAACACCCCCAACCTGACCGACATGTCCTACCTCTTCTATAGGTGCACCCAGCTGAAGGGTGTGGACCTCTCGGGATTCAACACACATAACGTGACCGACATGTCATATATGTTTGAGTTCTGCTCATCGCTCGAGGAAGTGGACCTGCGAACGTTCGACACCAGCAGCCTCAAGGTGGCAAGCGAGATGTTCAGCCACTGCACAAGATTGAAGAAACTCTATTGCGACAAGGACTGGAAAGTGGAGTCCATCCTGTTTTTCAACTGCCCGAGGCTGTCGGGCTCCATCCTGTTCGACCCAAGTAAATATTCCGGCCTTCTCTTTGCCAACACCTACAACGGCTATTTCACCCCCACGTCATTCAACGAGCCGAAGGCCTGCGCCGTATGGTGCGAGGATAGCGAAACGCTGTACCTCACCTCCACCAAGACTCCATTCCGTATCGGCGCAAGCTTCAACGGAACCCATATTACCGATTGGTGGTGGTGCCAGGAACTGACGGACTGCGGCAAACTGGGCAAGTCGGTGTGGCTGAACGGCTATAACCGTACCAGCTTCAAGACAGTGGTGTTCACCAAAGAGTTCCTCAACGCTGCAGACAAGGTGAAGTCCGTGAGGAGCTGGTTCGACGGCTGTTCCCGTCTTCAGTCCGTAACGGGATGGGAGAATTTCGACACCAGCGAGCTGACCGACATGGGCCGAATGTTCAACCAATGCACAAGCCTCAAGTCGCTGGACGGTATCAGCTGCCTGAACACGTCCAAAGTGACCGACATGGACAGCCTGTTCAACGATTGCCAGAAGCTGGAAGATCTCGACTTGAGCGGATTCAACACGTCGAAGGTAAAGAATTTCGCCGACATGTTCGGCAGGTGCTACGCGCTGACCACGATTGACGTGGACAATTTCAGCACAGAGAGTGCTGGTAGTTTCAAGCAGATGTTCTACTACTGCACCGGCCTTACCACTATCTACTGCAATCAGAGTTGGACGAAGGATGTGCTATCCGAGAAAATGTTCTACAGATGCGAGAAGCTGAAAGGCAGCATCCTGTACGACAGCAAGAAGGTGGATGCCACCTACGCCAATCCCGATAACGGCTACTTCACGAAGCTTGAGACCTACGACCTCTGGATTTGCGGCACTCAGGTGACCAACCGAAACTGCGCTGACCTGACGGTGATTGACGGTGTGGACGTAACCACCGACGACGGATATTTCTATTACGATCCTGAATCGAACAGACTGAAGATAAAAAACGGAATCGCCTTCTGTAAGGACGACTACGCGCTGTACAGCAACATGAAGGACCTCACCATTGAGACTGACAAGGATGGGACCGCTCTTATCCAGACACAAACGGGCAACAGTGCCATGTTCCTGGAAAAACGCACCTACATCACGGGAGGTCTGCTCATGGCGATTGGAGGCGGATTGTTGGACCCCACCACAACGGGATTGATAGCTAAACACATGATACGTGTCGAAGACGGCATGCTCGTAGCCGCCGGCACCTACGGCATCAGCGGCTACTACGACATGCAGGATGGCATCATGACCTACTATGGAGGACTGGCTATAAAAGGAGAGTCGGGCGTGTCGGCATACGGGACCCAAGCCAGCATCTCCACCCTTGGGTCCTTCTCGATGGACGAGAACATCAAGATTATTGAGCCGGAGGGAGCTGTGTTCAGCAACAAAAACTTCATGCTCGACGGCGAGATCATTAAGAATGCCAGCGTCGTCATGATGTATGTGGAGCCGGAAATCACGGGTGACGTGAACCAGGACGGCAACGTGGATATCTCCGACATCGTGGCCATTATCAACACCATTGCAGGAGACGACACCTACAAGGAGCGCGCCAACGTCAATGGTGACAGCAATGTCGACATTTCCGACATCGTGGCGGTCATCAACATCATCGCATCGAAATAGCAACGAGTTATTAGAGAGACTTTGAAATTTGAGGTTTATTAGCATGATTTTCGGCTGCACTCAACATAGCTCAAGCAAGCATGGCTCTGTGTTCGTTTGCAGGAAAATTGAGATTTGAAATTTAGCCATCCGGACGAAACAAGAAGACGAGACGATAGTCTGCAATGAACACATAGCAATTTTTATAAAAACAATGATGGTGTGCCGGGGAGCCGACACACCATCATTGTTTTTTAAGGCGAAGATGCAGCAAGCACTTTTGTCCGTTTATCTTACGAGCACCTTCTTTACCGCCTGGCTCTTCTCAGTCTTTCCTCTGACGAGATACATTCCTGTAGGCAGGTGGAACGTTGCCGACTTGGCATTCACGCCTCTTTTCGTTTCAACCAGTTTACCGTCGATAGAGTAGATGTTGACGTTGGTCAGCAAGTCATTGCCCACCGATGTCACTCTGATGACACCTTCTTCGATTTGCGTGATGAGGATGTCGGATTCAGAGATGTTCTCCTTTGCCTTCGGAGAAGTGACGATGAGATAACGTCCATGGGAATTACCAGATACCGTGATTGGCTCTCCTTCCGCAATCGGAATGGTAGTGTCCTCCACCATGTCCTGCAGATAGAGCTGTCCGAAGTTGTCAGTCCCCGTGAATGTGAGCTCCGTCTCCGTGTTGTCAGAGCTGTATATGCCCAACGGCAGGCTTGTGAGCTGGTTGATTGTGTTGATTGCCACCGCGTTTCTTCCTGCCATCGTATAGACATTCGGCAGTTCATAGCTTGTGGACTCGATGAAAGTAGGCGCGTCCTCGCTGATGTCGTAGTTGTTGTCGGCATTCTCGCGTATCCTGACCACAGCGGATGTGCTTAGGCCATTTCTTGTTGCCCTGATGCAAAGCATATTGTCGTTTACGGACGCCCCAAGCCTACCTCGTGCTTTCACTCTGACTGTTTTGGTTCCGTCAGGGTCGACAGCAGAAGAATAGGTCGTCAGCTTCAAAGTTTTTGTAAGACTTTCCGTTTGTGCCTTGTTATAGAATGTGGAATCCACCGTTACGGTCGTAATTTCTTTTGAAGGAATGGCCTGGCACATCATGTCGGCCGTGAACGTAAGGTCGGTGAGCGTGTTTCCGTCAGTCTTCTTCTTGACGAAGAATCCCTGCCTTGCAGCCACAATTCCGGTCTGTCGGCTGGCAAGCTGGTCGGAGGAGATCCATGTTCCGTCATCCTCCTTCATAATCACCATCTGGTGGTCCTCAGTCATGATCCAGTACATCGGGTCGATGAGTTCGGAGTTGGCGTTAAGGAATTTAGCCATGTCGAGTCCACATGGGAACGGATTACCGACCAGGAAGAAGTTGTTGTCACTTTTCTCATTCGTGAACGTGAAGGTGAGAGGTGCCGGACTGTTCGGATTAGCCGGGTTCTTGATGTTGTCGGTGAACAGTTTGTGGTAGTAC
>FLNV01000265.1_pt1 | contig 16077 bp, 10 predicted proteins | sample 1140351 | NCBI WGS metagenome assembly FLNV01 (sample SAMEA3878207, study PRJEB12797) | bioreactor metagenome | biome: Moose rumen | place: Sweden | collected 2011-10 | reverse complement strand
CAGAGTTCCCGTTTATGTATGTCCGTCAGTTGACTATCGTCTTGTCTTCTCGTCTTCCTTTCTTCTTGTCTTCATCAAAACGAGGCAACTTATTTTTTAATTGTTACAAAGAGCAGGATGAGCTGGAGAATATCTACAAGTCCGGACAAGCTGAGTTTGTCGTCGTTTACGGCAGAAGGCGAGTGGGAAAGACTTTCCTGGTGAGAGAGATGTTCGACGAGCGTCTCTCATTCTACAACACCGCTCTTTCACCATTCGAAATGGAAAAAGAAAATGGAAGTTTGCTCATTCAGCAACAACTGGCGGTATTTGCTGAGTCACTGCGCAACTACGGTGACTATCACGACGGCTCACCTAAAGACTGGATACAGGCGTTTAGATGGCTGAAGGAGCTACTAGGCAGAAAAGCAAGAAAAAAACGTCTTGTGGTATTCCTTGACGAACTGCCGTGGATGGACACGCCCCGTTCCGGATTCATGACGGCTTTTGAACATTTCTGGAATGGATGGGGGGCTGGACAGCACAACCTCATGCTCATAGTATGCGGAAGCGCCTCATCATGGATTAACGACAAACTCATCAACAACACAGGAGGATTATACGGAAGAACAACAAGAGAGATTCATCTGGCTCCTTTTTCACTCCAAGAATGCAAGCAGTATTTTCATCTTCGAAACCTCAAGATGAGCGATTATGACATTCTACAATATTATATGGTCATGGGAGGAATACCCTACTATATGTCTTACGTGGAGAAAGGGAAAAGCCTTCCGCAGAACATTGACAATCTCTTTTTCAAGAGAAAAAGCAAGCTGCTACTTGAATTCGACAGGCTTTTCAAGTCTCTTTTTGTCGGACCGCAGAAATACGTCAACATCTTGAGGCTGCTTTCCAATCGGAAATTAGGATATACTCGTGGAGAGATTGCAAAAAAACTGAAGATGAATTCGGGAGGAGGACTGACCTCACTGCTATTGTCACTCGAAGCTTGCGACTTCATCAAGCAATACATTCCTTTTGGTTCAAGCCGGAGGAATACCCACTACAAACTGACGGACCTTTTCTGCATTTTCTATTTTAATTTCGTCGATGATCATAAAAATAACTCAACCACTTTCTGGCAAGACAACCATCGCAGTCCAACACTCAACGCTTGGAGAGGATTCGCTTTTGAGGAAGTATGTTTCTCTCATCAGGAGTGCCTGAAAAAAGCATTGGGAGTCAACGGAGTAAACTGTGAAGTTTCCGTCTGGCGTAACAACGATACCGACGACCACACACAAATCGACATGGTTATCCAAAGGGCTGACAACGTTATCAATATTTGTGAAATGAAGTTCTGCACCAGCGAGTTTGAAATCGACAAAAATTACAGCCGAGAACTCAACAGGAAAATCGACGTGTTCATGCATAAGACAAAGACAAAAAAGACCATCCATCTGACATTCGTCACAACATACGGAGTAAAACAGAACACTTACAGCGGAATGGCGGACAACATCATCACGATGGACAGTCTGTTTAAGCTATAATTCCCCAACTATACAAATACATTATTTAGCAAATAACCAACAGTATTTTAACAAGTAAATTCTAACAATCAACATTTTAAGAAAAGATTATTTCGCCACAAAACACTATTTTTACTCTTTTATGGCGAAATTATTCCCAAAATTATTTCGCCACAAATAAGCATTTTCACCATTTCGTGGCGAAATTATTTCAAAGAATTCTTACAAAATGTTTTCAGTATACATAAATAAAAAAACGCAAAATCTTGCAAATATCAATAAATTTTATGAACTTTGCAAAAAGTTCTGATATAAGAGCATAACGAAAACGAATTGTTACACTAAAAAAAACAAATAATAAGAAACAGAAAAAAACTAACAGACGGGACGGTGCCTGCTTAGCAAGGGCGTCCCAAGGGAACAATCAATTTATTTATTAACCAGAAAGTGCGTTCCCATTCTATACTTAAGGAATTGAGCTTTTAGCTCTTGTTCTCTCCATACGAATACCGCCAATATTCATTGAGAAGTACGTCTTAATTGACTTACATCTCCCGAGAGCAAGCAGTTTGAGAGTTCACGTTTGATTGGCGTGAGCTTTTCGTGCTTGTTGTGGAGATAGGTCACTTGGCGGTAACCTGTGTGGAAACAAGTTTCGAATGGTTTGCGCCTTTCATTATTCCACTTTTATCCACATGAAAAAACTATTTTCTTTGATGGTGACCGCCATGATTTCCACCATCGCATTCGGTCAGGTTCAATCTGACATCCGCACAGCAACACTTGTGCATAGAGACAAGACAACGGTGTATTATGGAGAAGATGCATTAGTAAATGCATATAAAGATGCAGCTCAAGGCGACGCTATAGTTCTATCCTCTGGTTATTTTAACACAATTAATATTCAAAAATCCATATCCATTTACGGTGCAGGATATGAAACTGACACCATTTCCGGTTTAGCACCTACACAAATAAACAGATTAGCAATATCTCCAAACACATTGGTTGATGAGAATGAAAATAGTACAGATTCTTATCCCATTGTTCATTTAGAGGGACGGTATCTTAAAGCAACCGATACTGATGGCAGAAACGATTCTGGATTACGTATAATTCCATCTGAGAACAATGGAATTCTTACAAACTTCACCTTAAAAAAATGTAGAATCAATGGTAACTTTCCTATTCAAACAGCTACAAAAAATTGTTCCATAAGACAATGTGTGTTAAAAAACATTCAAGGAGAACATGTTACCGTAACGACAGGATATGGCGGTTCCTATTATAAAGGCTATCTACCAGAAGGGCAAGAACAGCTGAATATCGAAAATTGCTGGATAAATACTGCAACAGGAACAATCGGCATTGAGAATACTATTACATATAACCATTGTATAATAATGGATGTATCCAGCGGATATGCTCACTACACAAATTGTATTATTAAGGATTGGCTTCCAGATAATTGCACTGCTAATTATAATATATTTACAACAAACAAGATTGGTTCAAACATTACAGGAATAGAAAATTATGTTGACGTTCCCGTAGAACTTATATTTGCTGACCCAAATGAGAATGGAAGCTATTCTTCCTCTGCAAAATTCATTATTCAAGACCCAGACCTCCGCAAAGGCACCGACGGCACAGAAATCGGCATCAATGGCGGTATGTATCCATTTGACCGCATACCTTCCACCCCAAGAATATTAGAGAGCAATATCGACTTAGAAACCACAAGTGACGGTAAACTGAACGTAAGCTTGAAAGTGCAGGCTCAGAGCAAATAAATCCTTAAAACTGCAATAATCATGAAAAGAAGTATATATCTGCTACTTACCATTCTGATGATTGTAGGCATGGGGACAGCGAATGCTCAGACTATGAAGACATGTGAATACTGGTTCGACTACGACTTCGAAGGACGGACTTCTGTCTCGATGAACGGATCTGACACCTTCAAAAAGAGCTTTGACCTGAGCAGCCTGCCCAGAGGCTTACATTCCATCGGACTTCGGTTTTGCGACAGCGAAAACCGTTGGTGCGCACCGTTTGTGAAACATTTTGTGATTCCTCAACTACCAGAGCCGACATTCAACGACAACAAAATCGTAAAGATGGAATACTGGATGGACTACGACTACGAGAACCGTAAAACCCTGGAATCTGACAACGGCAATGTAGCCATCACGCTTGACCTCTCATCTCTAACTCCAGGCGTCCACTCCATCGGCTATCAAGCTGTTGACAGCCGCGGATTGTATCTGGCGCCGTTCGTCAAACATTTTGTCATTCCAAATGTGCCTGATGCCCTCATCACACACATCGCCACCTACGCATACTGGTTCAACCACGGACCGAGAGTACAGGTAGACGTTGAACCTCAGAACCCGCTGGTGCTGGAAAACCTTGTCATCGAGGTGAAAGACGTGATTCCCAATCAAGTGACGCCAGGTTATGAGTTCGACGTAAGCCAAAAGATGGTGAAGGTGAAGGACGACGTGTTCTTCGGAATCCAGGCATTCGACAACCTCGGGCATCCGTCATCAGCCGTGTTGTCGGAGACATTCCCTTATACTGTGGAATATAAACCTGACTTCCTTCCTTTGATAATGGGCGACTCCATCCTGTTTGAGACACCCCATTACGGCTATATCCAAGGAATCGACATCACCACCGAAACGGGCGACAGCATCATCCTTTGCGCCAGCAACGACTGCACCATCGACCTTTACGACGCAAACGGCGCATCAATCGAAGCCGTGAAGACTTCAGACAAGACCAACGGCAAGGTCACCTACAAGGGTGTGAGCGCTGGAGGAAAAGTCTATGCCCTTCTCTACGATGGCGGACAAGACTCCGATTCCATGACCGTGGTATATCAGAAGCCACAAGAAAACGGGGATGTGAACGAAGACGACAACGTCGACATCAGTGACATCGTGGCCATCATCAACCAAATTGCAGGAACTGCCACATACAAGTATGCCGACGTGAACAACGACAAGAAAGTCGACATCAGCGACATCGTCGCCATCATCAACATCATCGCAAGCAAATAATCTAATTCAAAATCATTTACAGCGGGCATGAGAATTTCTCACGCCCGCTTTTTTATTATCTGGGCATACAGACAATTCGCCAAAACGTGATAAAAAATTGAGTTTTGGCGAAAGATAAACAACACAATTCGCCAAAACGTCATAAAAAATTGAGTTTTGGCGAAAGATAAAACTTCAACTTCGCCAAAACGCATAAAAAAATGTGTTTTGGCGAAGAAACAACCGATTTTCAAAAAACCACATCCATATATTTTCACAACATGAAAAAAAATCGTAAATTTGCGGAAATAATCTGAACCAAGGGAATATAATCATCTGAGACATGGAAGATATTCCCGCCCCCCAGCAACTAACTAAACAAAATAAAAATGAGACATTTCTTTTTCAAAGCGGCGCTACTGCTACTGACCATCATGATGATGCCGACAACAGCCGCCGCCGACACAACCGTGATTCAAGACGGAAAAGACGGATGGACTAAAATCACAGCCATTCCTGACGACCCGTCGCTTTATTTTTTCGCCTTTGCTGACAACAGCAACGACCTTATGCTCGAAATGCGCAAAGGCGACCACAACGGCAACAACGCACTCTACTACATGAGCAGCAAGGATCCGCTACAAAACCGATCGTTCCTCTGGACGCTCGAACCCAACAGCGGAGACTACACAGGCATGTTCTCCATGCGCAACGCCGAATACACCGTGCTGCTCGTGCAGACCGAGTGGAATGCCGGCTTCAACATCCGCACGAACGACCAACCGAATCCCTGCGACTGGACTGCACTCAACTTCCAATACGACTCATCAAACGGCTGCTGGACCATCGAGAACGGAAAATACCCGATGAGCAGCAACGCCGGCTACAAAGGCTATCTCGGACCTTGGGACAACACCATCACTGAAGGTGCAGAACTCGCCGGAAACAAGCAGGACAGCAGTATCGGACAATTCCAGATCTATGCCATCAAGAAAACCGATGCAGAGAATGAGTACAAAAGTCTCGCCTCGACGGCCACACAGGACGAACCCGCTGACCTTTCCCTATACATCAACAACCGGGAGTCAAACCTCAACGGACTGGACGGATGGACAACATCCGGATTAGTGGGAAGAAACACAGGAAACTCCTACGACGGCGAGCCCGGCTTTTTTGAGCCATCGGACTGGAATGCAGCATCGTTCAACTGCACCATGAGCCAGACCGTCACAGGCATCCCCAACGGAAAATACCTGCTGAAGGTCGCAGCTCAGGCAAGCGAAGGATGTACGCTCATACTCTCTGCAACAAGCGGAGAAGTCACTACCTCTGCCACGCTTTCATCAAAAGGGGCAAGCGGTTCATCTCTGGGAGTACAAGGATGGGAATGGCTCGGCACAGAGGCCTTCAACGTGACCGGCAACCAACTTACCATCAAAGTGGAGACCAGCGCCAACGCAGCACACAACTGGGGAAACGTCGACGGATTCAGACTCCTCTATCTCGGACCGGTCACAGCCGGCAACATGAACCCGGGAGACGACATTACGGACATATACATCAAGAACCCAAGCTTTGAGGACGACAACGGAATCGTCAATGTCAATAACGGTGGCACCATCACGGGGTGGACCATCTCACCGGCCAACGACACAGGCGTCTACTCACCGACCGACGGCAGCCACACCACCGTGGGATACACCGGAAACTACATCCTCAACCACTGGTGGACGGGAACACCGCTGACACAGAACATCGGCATTCTGCCGGCCGGAGTATACCAGCTCTGCGCAGATGTGGCTACGGGAAACGCTGCCAACTCCTTAGGCACACTGTATCTCAACGCCAACGACGCACGCAGCACCGGATTCGTATCCTCCGACAATCGGATCATGCGGGAGGAATGTCTCGTATTCCAAAGCGACGGAGCAAATGCCACCACCATCGGACTCAGAGGCGGAGAGGACGCGTCTGTCGACGCGAACGGAGCCGTAGTGAAAGGAGCATGGAGGGAAAGCGGATACTGGTGGTATAAAGCCGACAATTTCAGGCTTGTATATCTCGGAAACAATGCCGAACAACTGGCCGACAGACTCGCCACTCTCGTCAGCTCCTGCCAGCCATTCGCCAACGTGGACGACATAACGGACTATACCGAGCACTACAACACCTATGCCACATACACAGCATCCAACAGCATGGCGGAGCTCTCCGAGGCCATCAACTACCTGACCAACGAATACGATGACTACCTCTGGAACAACGCAAGCGTTGACCACCCCGTCGACCTGACAGCCTCTGTCATCAAAGGAGCTGAATGCACGAGCAACGACGCATGGCCGGGAAGCGGTCGTACCACCGCCACGGGAACTTACTACGACGGTACCACACGCACCTACTTCACACAAAACCACGAGAACGGAGCGGCCAGAAGCCAGACTGTCACAGTCTTCTACGAAGGAGCATACTTGCTGCGAACCATCGTAAGGCCTACCACAGACGCAGCATACGCGACCATATCGTTGGGCGACAAGTCCACAACCACCAAAGGAATCCCGGCCAGCGACAAAAACATCGGAAACGGATGGACCTTTAACGACATCTACTACTACCAGACCGACATCAACCAGGACAAGAACATTTCCATCAGCCTCTCGAACATCAACAACGGACGGGAGGCGGACTGTGGCGAGATGCACCTCTATTATATTGGACGAAAAGCGGACTTCATTGACGACGACACCCACTTCTTCGTTGGACAGTTCGCATCGGCTCCCGCCATTGAGCTCACCGACGAAGTGCCCGTGGCTGACATCACAGCTGCCGACATGACCGGAGCCAGCGTCATCTTCACCAACCCCAACGGACTGGTGTTTGCGAAGGAAAACAGTCAGGTGGCATCCACCGCCAAGAACATCATCGTAGGCGGCACATGCGCCAACCTACAGCTTGAGGGTGGACACCCGTTCATCAACCCGCAGACGTTCACGGCCAACAACGCCAGTTACTCATTGACTGAGAACTACCTCGCAGAAGGACTCTTCGCCACACTCACTCTGCCGTTCAATGCCACGACGCTGGCTGGACAGGCCTACGTGCTCGACACCGACATCAAACCGTCTGACGGCAACATCAACGGAACGGAAGTCACAGCCATCACGGCCGACAAGCCCGTGCTCGTCACCGCTGCCGGCAGCTACAGCGGTACGGACGTAAGCGTATCCACCGCTTCAAGGAACACCACATGCACCAACGGCCAGCTCGTCGGTGTCTACAGCACGGCTGAAGCGCCGGCCAGGTCCTACGTGCTACAAAACCACACAAGCGGTGAGGGCGTACGCTTCTACATCGTAGGACCGGTCATACCGACTGTCGGACCCTTCCGGGCATACATCAAGCCGCAGGACAGCGGGGTCAAGTCCATCGGAGTGGAATTCGGCTTATCCAGCGACATCAGCGAAACATACGCAGGTCAAGAGATTCAACTGGAGGGCGCACAGGTCTTCAGCATCGGAGGCAACCGACTGAGCAGGCCGCAGAAAGGGATCAACATCGTGAGATACAGCAACGGAACTACCCGGAAAGTCATCATCAAATAAAGGAACAGACTATGAGCAAGAAAAAATATATTATCCCGGGAACAAAGGAGTATGCCTGCACGCTTCCCCTTCCAGCCTGCACGGTGACTGCATCCGCGGACAGCGGATCCATCGTGAAGGAAGATCCAGAGGAACTGACCAAAGAGCGTCCCATCCCATTAGACGACAACGGCGCTCCCACATCACCTGCAGAACCACATGGAGGAGATAGATGGGGCTCGCTTTGGTAACCCCTGCATAAGAACCATCTCCCAACCTATGCACGCCTAAACAATCTAGAATATCTAGTATATATAGAATATCTGGAACTTCTAGAGCATCTAGTAAAAAAATCCCCAAAGAAAAAAATTAGCAATCCATCAATCATAATCATCATGTATCATTTCAAACATATATTTTTCACCGCTTTGCTTTTGGTTGCCGCCTGCTCGTGCAGCGACGACGACATACAAGAAAGCAACCCTGGCACATCAGATCAGACCGAGACTCAGGCTGAAGGATTCCAAGCACTGATAGCCGACGAGCTCGACATCCAAGAGACAGAGAACCTCGACGGGCAGACGTCTCCATCCACCCGCTCCACCCTTACCGACGGAAAGTTCAGCCAGTGGGCTAACACCGACAAAATCAGCATCAGCGACGGACTGCTTAACTACACCTACCAGCCGTCAGAAGTCAGCAGCGGGGCAAGCTGCACTTTCGAACCCAAAAGCGGAGGCAACGACTTCACCAGCAACGGAAACGGAGAAGACGCCACTTACTATGCCTTCTACCCGGCTGATGCCGTCATCAGCTGGAACGGTCCCGTGCTCACCACGATGATTTACACTGAGCAGAAATATTCCGAAAACGTGGATAACAGCGGAGTGATGGGACCCTACATGATGGCTACCGCAACAACCACCGACGGAGGTAAGAACGCCATGTTCCGGTTCGGACATGTATGCTCCATCATCGACGTCGACCTATCGTCGTTCGACGGCGGAGAGGTGGAGTCCGTGGCACTCTACGCCAACTCGCAGGTCAGCATCGCAGGACGTTTGAAATTCGACGCCACGACTAAGACCGCAGATGTCATCACCAACGATGCCACGGATTACTCTTTCAGCACGCAGAGCGAGATGGTCAGAGTCAGCCAAGTCAACGAAACAAAGCCCGTAGTACGATTCTTCGTTCTTCCAGTCTCTCAGGAGAAGGGATTCACCATCACAGTGCGAACCAACGACGGCAATTACTACACCAAGTCGTCGACAACAGCCGTAGGAACAACGGATGCTGACGGTAACTACCTGGCCAGCATCACAGGAGTGTCGTCCGGAAACGTCTGCAAGCCATACTACAAGAAATACACATTCGGGGCCAAGGCATCGGCACGAACGCAGAACTGGATGGCCATGATCCCGGGAAACGTGAAGTTCAATTTCCTCAGCATTCCGGGAACACACGACTCTCCAACTAAAGGATGCACAAGCTTTACATCTTATTCCGTATGCCAGGACTACACCATCGCTGAGCAGCTACAGAGAGGATGCCGCGCTTTTGACCTCAGGCCACACACCAGCAACAACAATAACGGAGATCCGGTCATTTACCACGGAATCACATCCACAAACACCACGCTCAGCCAGGTTCTCGACGACATCACATCGTTTCTCGACGCCAACCCGACGGAGACCGCATTCGTCCTGATTCATGAGGAGGAGGCAAGCAGCCACTCCACCACATGGGCCGACAGGGTTTGGAACGTGGTCAACAACTACAGCAGCCATATCGCAAAACACGGGTGGAACGGCAACCTCAACCCCTGCCGGGGAAAGATGGTGGTCATCTTCCGAGACAAATATACAGACGGGAGCAACACAGCTGACCTGGGATGCGGAAAAGTGGGTTGGGGAAGCTCGTTCAACGCCAAGCCCATCTGGACCGGAAACGGAAGCAACACGAACTCCGGACAGACGCTATACTATCAGGATGAGTACGACACGACATCCGAATCCACAAAACTCGGAAACCTGGAGAATATGCTGACCAACTACATTGCCGCAAACGAGACAAACGCATCCTTTACGTATGTGAACAACACGAACATCGCCAGCTCATCTATTTTGAACATGACTGCAATCACCACACTGGCAAAGAACGTGAACAACGCCGTGCTGAACTCATCCGTATTCACAGACCATAACGGACGCTTTGGCATCATGATGACAGATTTCTTATTCTCTGCCGGCCAGTATGGCGACAAAATGTTCAATCTCATCCATGAGCAGAACTACAAATACGTATATCTGAAACGCTCCCGCTGCAACCGCGAGGCATCATCCGGCACAGACACGGGTGCAGACATCTCCTCTGACGAATATGCTGACGACTCGCAGGTGTATGTCAGGAAGAGATAAGCGGATTCCCGGTTTCACTACGTTTTTCCTCACTCACAAACAATCATGAAGCAAGTCTTAACCATTCTTCTTTTGTTCACGTGCATGGCGGTGTCAGCACAGGACACCACACCCAACACGTTCGTGTTGCACCCAAAATCGGGCGAGCCCGTGAGCATCACCACCGACGAGATTGACTCTGTGTTCGTCAGCGGACAAGGAGCCGACGCAATGCTGAATGTGAGGATGAAAGACCACTCGCTGCGCACCTACGTGATAGACGAGACGGCCTACATGGACTTCTCTTATGTGGCTCCACCACGCTATCAGGCTGTCGACCTGGGACTCTCGGTCTGTTGGTGCAACTGCAATGTGGGTGGACGTGATCCTGAGGACTACGGATACTTCTTCTCTTGGGGAGAGACGAGAATCAAGAGCGACTACGCCGAGACTCAGTACGCATGGTATGTCGACAACACTTACATGGACATCGGAGCATCCATCTGCGGAAGCGAACACGACGCGGCAACGAGGATATGCGGGAACGGATGGAGAATGCCGTCATACGACGAGGCTCTCGAGCTCATGACACGCTGCACATGGACACCCGACACCATCAATTCCGTACCTGGATATTCGGTTCGCGGACCGTCAGGAAAATCCATCTTCCTGCCGGCTTCAGGCTACAAGAACGCGAAGAAAATACTTGACAGGGGGACGGAGGGCATCTACTGGACCGGTTCAATCTCACCCACCCTGACCTCATCCGCCTATACCATCAACTTCCATGGTTACGACGTGCCATGGTCGGTCAACCGCTCTTACGGACTCCCCATAAGGGCGGTGAGGGAAAAAGAATAAATCAGTAAAAAAGCGTGGCACATCAATGTGCCACACTTTTTTACTGATATTAACGTATAGTGAGATTAAAAAATAACTTGCCCCACCTTCCCATCGCCCGTAGGGACTTACTTTATGTATGTCCGGCCAGTAGAGACGCCCCGCGGGGCGTCTTCTAACTAAATCCATCGACTGTAGGGACTTACTTTATGTTACCTATTAGCTATTCTGAGATCCACCCTGAACGGCGCGCATCACGCGCAGGAAGTTCTCACCCCAGAAGAGCCGCAAGTCGTCCTCTGAATAGCGCTGGCGTAGCAGATGACGGGTGAAATTCAACATCTCAGACGCATCATTGAGTCCCGGTACCCCGCCACCCCCGTCAAAGTCACTGCCGATGCCCACATGCTCGATGCCCATCACGCTGACCATATGGTTGAGATGGTTCACAGCATCGACAACACTAGCCTCGGAGCCGTTATCACGAAGGAAATCACAGTAGATATTCACCTGAGCAACACCGCCGGCTTTTGCCAGCGCACGCATCTGATCGTCGGTGAGATTGCGGGGATGACCACAAAGCGCACGGGCCGAGGAATGGGTGCAGACAATCGGAGTGGAGCTGATGGAAAGGGCATCGTAGAAACTCTTGTCGCCGGCATGGCTGAGGTCCACCATCATGCCCACACGGTTCATCTCCTTGATTACCTGCTCGCCGAAAGGACTGACCCCTCCATGTTCGTTATTGCCTTTCGCAGAATCACAGATGTCGTTGTCTCCGTTATGGCAAAGTGTCATATAGACGATACCGCGCTTGCGGAAACGCTCCACATTGGAGAGGTCTTTGCCGATGGCATACCCGTTCTCTATGCCCAGCATGATACTTTTCTTTCCCAACGACTTATTAAGGTAAAGGTCGTCTGGCGTATAGGCTATCGCAACAGCATCACTATGAGCACCCACCATCTGTTCGATTCCATCAAGCAGACTGTCGGCCTTGGCTGTCGCCTCCACCAACGACTGATCATCACGTTCCAGCTGTTTCAAATAAGCCACCATGATGACGGCGTCGAGCCGGCCGTCAGCCATCTTGAACAAGTCCATCTTGAGCAACGGATCACGTCGTCCGAAGTCTATATCCTGTCCGAAAAACATCGGCGTGTCGCAATGGGTGTCGAGGGAGAGCACACGGCGGTGGATGTCCTTTGTCTGGCTGAACAGTCTCGCCTCGTCAACGATCCAAGTAAAAACATTCCCTTCTGTATCCCAGGTATTTCCCAGACATTCCGGATGCCACTGCACACCGAGAATGGGCTTGTGTTCTGTCGACTCCATTGCCTCTATCACGCCGTCTGCGGACCGGCCAGTCACCCTCAATCCCGGTGCCACGTTCCCCACTGCCTGATGGTGGAAGGAGTTGACGGCCAGTTCCTGTTTCCCGTAGATGCGGGCAACAAGGGAGTCGGGCTCCAACTCCACCGTATGCGAAGAAGCAAAACGTGGAGCGTTCTGGGAATGCTTTATCCACACGTTGTCGCCCTGAGCATAGATGTCCTGCAACACAGTGCCGCCATAAGCCACGTTCATCACCTGGATGCCACGGCAGATGCCAAGGACAGGCAGCTGCTTGTCGGCTGCACGACGGGCGAGCAGCAGCTCCATCTCGTCTCGTTCGGTGGCTACGGCATGAAGGTCGCGGATGGGCTGCTCGTCAAAATAAAGCGGGTTGACATCTCCACCGCCGCTGAAGACGATACCGTCAAGCTGATCCAGTATATCGTCGGCCCAGCCATCACCGTCAAGCACGTCATAAGGAGGGATGATATAAGGAACGCCACCGGCACGCACAATGGAGGTGTAATACACTTGGTTCAACTGGCTCTGTGCGTCATTGAAAGTGGATGTGATTCCTATGAGAGGACGTCTCATCCGGAACCTGAAGTCACAGGTCAACTTCGCATATTTGGCGTTGAGGTCGTAATATTCGTTCATTGTTTCTTTTATGTCATTTTTAGAGATAGATTCAAATAGCCCCGGAATGTCCGGAATATCCGGAAAATCCAGGATGTCCAGGATGTCCAGGAAATTCAAAAACTATTTTCCCGTCAGTGCAGCAGACGGTAGCGGGCACCTCCAAGAACTGCGACCAGTCCCTTCAGCTCCAGCTCAAAAAGAAGCGCGCTGACTTGATGGAACGGAAGGTTTGTCAAGACAGAAATACGGTTGATCTGCATCGACTCCTCCTTTTGAAGACAGTCAACTATCGACTGCTCCTCAGGACTGAGTGGCGGAAAGAGGGCGGGTTCTGACACCTTGGAGGATTCGCTCTTCTGCTCCCACCCCATCAGGTTCATGAAGTCGGAAGCCGACTGAATCAGGTGAGCCTGGTTCCTGGCGATGAGCTTGTTGCAGCCCTCGGAGTATTGGTCGTAAATACGGCCGGGAAACGCAAACACCTCACGGTCATAGTCGGAGGCCAGACCGGCGGTAATCAGCGCACCACCCTTTGCCGCGCTTTCTATAACCACCGTGGCATGCGACATGCCGGCCACGATGCGGTTCCTACGGACGAAGTTGGAACGGTGAAGAGGAGTACCGCTGATATACTCCGTGAGCAAACCGCCCTGACGGGACATCCGAGCGGCTGTCGAGCGGTGGCGGGGAGGATATATCGTGTCCAGCCCATGGGCAAGGACTCCGACGGTGTCCATCCCACTCTGCAAAGCCGCGTCATGTGCATGGATATCCACCCCGTAGGCCAGACCGCTGACAACCAGCAGGTCGGGATAAGAGGCACTGAGGTCACTCACGAAATTGCGGATGATATCCTTGCCATACTCCGTGCATTTCCGAGTGCCCACGATGCTGACGATTTTCTGACGGTTGATCGGCGCGTTACCAAAGAAATAGAGCACGAGCGGGGCATCCGGACACTGACGAAGCAGTTCCGGATAGTCCGTGTCGTTAAAGCAGATACATGATATGTTCTTCCTCACGGTATAGGCATATTCTGCCTCGGCATGCTTCAAGGCCTCGTCCACAGACGAGAGGGAGGAGATGAGAAGGTCGGAAGCGTCAGGAAGAAAGTCACGGATATGATGCCGGTTCTCGAACACAGAAGAAGCACTGCCCATATTCTCATAGAGAACATGGGCATTCATCAGACTCAGATTCGGAAGCTGAGTCATGGCTATAGAGTATATCGTTTCTTGCTCTGTCACGTTGGACGGTTTCTACATAACCAACTTACATCTTGACCTGAAGCGGGTTCCAAACCTCCTGGGAGAACTTGCTCAGATAAGCCTCCCAGTCGGCCATCGACTGGAAATTCGTGTTCGGATTGCGGCTCCAGCCTGTACCGAAATAATAGGTGTAAGGCTCGTTGTTACTACAGGATGAGATGGCGATGATATGGCCCGTTGCACCGGGAAGGGCATGCCCCTGCAGGAAACTCATCTTCTCAGGACGTCTCTGAAAGACTGCTCCAACATAGATCTTGCCAAAGTCCTGGTTCTGCTTGGCACGGTATTTCTCCTTGTACTGGTTCGGGTCGCCCAAGTCCTCATATCCCATATAAGTCTTGCCCAAGTTCATCACGTAGGCACTCGGATTCTCGTTATGCACCACGATACCGGTGGCCAGAAGCTGAGGCTTTGTGACACCTTCATAAGAAACGACACACTTGTTCATCTGACTGCCAGCGTCGAGCGAGACTAGGCGGGTCTCTACGATTTCCTGGCCTTCAACGCTCTCCTTGCCATAGACAAGCTTTACCGTGAAGCGGAGAGGACCTTTGTCCAAAATCTCATAGTCAACATAGCATTTGGGGTAATGGAGGGTCATGCCGTCGCTCTCTAGCAGCGCCGTCGTACCGGCACCGAGGGTCGGGCCCACCTTATAGCAGTCCATGCCGTTTCCATGGTCAACATGGTAGCTCACAGCATTATAAAGATCGTCAGCCAGGTCGTTCTCGCCACGCTCACGGAGTTTCTTGCATACACTGGAAATCTCAGGGTCCAGCTCTCCGGCATAACGGGACTCAACAACAAGGTCGGAGGTACGCTTGTTCCAGATGTCATAGCCCCAAGCCTTCTCACCGTTTCGCTGAAGGGCAGGACCATAGCAGCGGAATGCCACGCGGTCGTTCTCCCATGCGATATCGTCGACACGCTCAGGGAACTGACGGCCGAACACCTTGGAAGCATAGGCCTCGGGAGTGCCAGCCACTACGACATATTCGGACTTGCCCTTGGCGGGAACGCCGGGCTGGAAAATCAGCTTGCCGTCATAGGTCACCTGGCTCGGCACCTCATTACCGTTGGCGTCTTTAACGACGACCGTCTCCGGGTTGCCCAGCTTGCCCTTTATTACGGCTAAATCAAGCTCTACCATCTCCTCTGCACGGGCAAAGTCCAACGGATTGGAGATGGTCACTTTCACTTTGTCAGCAGCCATCGCACTGCCACATAGCAGCAGTGCGAAAAAGAAAGAAATTATTTTTCTCATAAAAATCATCTGTCGCCTGTTACGTCTAAAGTACTTAAGTGATGTAAAAAAAATAACTTGCCTCACCATCCAGTTGACTGTAGGGTTTCTGTCCCCCGATAACGGGGGAACCGAAGGGGGTGTAAAGACCATTGATTACTTTATGTATGTCCGTCCATGGTTCAGAGTTCCCGTTTATGTATGTCCGTCAGTTGACTAT
>FLNV01000606.1_pt1 | contig 16096 bp, 12 predicted proteins | sample 1140351 | NCBI WGS metagenome assembly FLNV01 (sample SAMEA3878207, study PRJEB12797) | bioreactor metagenome | biome: Moose rumen | place: Sweden | collected 2011-10 | reverse complement strand
TCAGTTATGAGAGCATCTTGGTGTTCGTTGTCGATCAGTTGGCTCATCTGTTGGTGATGGTGGGTCTGTGGTACTGGTTGTTGGGCGAAACGACTGCAGTTTCCACCTTGTTATATATTATAGAGGAAAAATTCCGTGATTCGCATGTATGGATAGTAGTTGCTTCTTATTTGTTGGTTATGAAACCTACATCCATCCTGCTGAGTCTTTTTATCCGGCAGTGGACTCCTAAGAATAACGACCAGAATAGTTTGCCTAATGCAGGCAAATGGATTGGTTATTTGGAGCGTGTTCTGATTCTGACAATGATTTACCTCGGATGCCTGGAGGGCATAGGATTTCTCTTGGCAGCCAAATCCATCTTCCGCTTCGGTGAGCTCACCAAGCCCCGAGAGGTCAAAATCACAGAGTATGTCATGATTGGCACCCTGTCCAGCTTCACTGTCGCCATCCTTCTTGGTGCTGTCGCAAATCTGCTCTTTGACTGATTTGCTGGATATTCCTTATTTAAATCTATATTAAAATACCATATGTTATTACCCTTTTAGTTGTAAACCTTTCGACGGTTGATAATATATATTCCTTTGGGGAGCTTCTTCAAATCGGAATACTTGCCTATTTTCACCCCATTGAGATTATAAACATCAGCGTTTACATCTTCAATAGTTATATTGTCAATACTAGAACTGTTTCCAAGCATATGGAAAATCAGATTGCTGCTCAGTTTACCGTCCACGAGATTGAGTGCTTTACTCTCTCCTCTTTCATATGCATATATTACTAAAGCATAATAATAATCTATAGTGAGATTGTCGAAATTGAATGGTATTTCCTTAGTCTTGTCAACGTCGATAGTGTACAATGATTTTAAGACTTTTCTAGGGATAAATGTTTTGTTGTCATCACTCTCGTAGAGGGCTATTGTCACATAGTCATCATAGACCTCAGTACCATTGTTAGTAAGCCATACCATACCTTTGAGGACGTCTCCTGGTACTCTATTTGAACCGTCAGGCTGCTTTTCCGAACCATCTGCAGAGATTTCAACAGAAATAGCAACATCTGCCAAACTTTCCGCAACAACATCTACCTCGAAAGTATAAAGCGGTTTATCACAATCATCAGAACTTCCACAAAGAATAAAGGTAAAAGATCCGCTACGCTGAGGTGTGTATTCCAATACAATCTCGCCAGTTTCGCCTGGATCAAGGTTTGTTCCGCCCCCCGTCAAGAGCTGATATTTATTTTTGCCTAAACTAACACTGGCAGAGCCCCAAAGAAAAATTGGAGAGTTACTCGTTTTATTATTATCTGTCAGATTGATGGTAATCATCATGGGAATTCCCACATGAGGCGATTCACTCCATTTCACACTATTTATAGTGAAGTCACACTCATCAGCCTCGACTTCTCCTCCATAGGTGACTGTACTCATCGTATTTCCATCAATAGTTAATTCAACATAGCGGCAAGCAGATTGTATAGCCCAAGCCCACTCCGTTGTACCTGTCTCACGACTAAGAATACGTAGCTGGTATCTTCCATCAGCCAGATTCTTGCCGAGCACTATGGAATCACACGTCAAACCTTTCCCCGTCATATATTTTAACGGTTTATCAAAGATGTCTTTCATGGAGGTCTGATCCAGAATTTCAACAAGATCACGATCCTTGAAAAGCCCCACTGCTACATCATATTCTCTGTCCACCTCAGGTTTGACAACGTTGTAGAAATAGAACGCCAAATCAATTGCAGGAAAGTTTTCTGAAGTCGAAGATCGTATAAAATCGACAGAATCATTCTTGACATATATCTTCCCTATATATGCTCGGGTCGTTTTATCCATCGGCTTCTCTGCAGGCTTAATACCAATGATAGCCGACTGCGTTAGGGAATAACCGCTGGAGCCAGCATTACCGCCAGTGTATTGATAATCAGGATTAAGAACGGATAGCAGGAAATAGTCATCGCTATTGCCACCCCATCCCCAGTTTACATGATAGTATCCAACACCACTCTTCACTTCATATCCGTCGATAACGAACTCATGACCAGAAAGACCTTGTCCCGAAGAAACAGAATGTGCGCCATACATAACAGGTCGTTTGGCAGATATTTCGTTGTAAATCAGTGCATCCCAAGACGCACTAGTATAGCATTCGCGCTCGACGAACTCTGTCGTTTCCGCATAGCCGAAGTCATAGCGGAGTGCCTCGCATGCATATATATCTGAAGTACCAGAGCCATCTACACTATAATTCATGAAACTGGCTGCGCCGCAGTCGGCCATCAACTTTGCTACAGCATCTACAGCTTCACCACGATCTGTAGTACTGTATGTGGACTTCATCTTGTCCCAGTCATAGGCATTTGGATACTTGTGGTAGTACATGATTTGTGCCATTGCTGTAGCTACGCAACCAGTAGGACAAACGCCATCTCCAAGTATGGCAGGGCACTGAACATTGTATGGTTCATCTTGATTCCATTTAGTAGTGATGAGAGGTTCGACATCAGCATGTGTTGGTAAGTCAACTCGAGTAAATGCCTGTGAACTGGATATATAATGGTAGGCTTCAAGCAATGTTTTCATGGCAGTTGGAGCTTTCATAGCATCATAAGGAGAACCATAGCCATAAGCAAGTATATCTGGAAGCTTGTCGTCTGCGCTCACAACCACATATCCATTTACTGCATTGAACACGTAGATTCCTGCATCTTCGTCATCAGCGAAATCCGTGATGGCTCGGGTCAACTCAATGTTTTTCCCTCGGCTCATGGCCGGCATTTGTTGGTAAATGAACTTCTTGGCTGTAAGCATAGCAGCTTGCTCGCTTACAGGAGCAGCAACTGATATTAAAAGGCAAGTTGCCCATACAGTTGTGGCTAATAGAATCTTCTTCATATTTGTTTTTGTTCTTGAATTACTGGAATTGATTTTTGCACAACTCATACCGGAAGCCAATGATGTCTCCTGCAATTGCACCTAATATATACTCTTTCCTCATTGCCCTGGGTTGTGTCTTGATTCTTGTTATTGGGCGGTTATTGGTGAAACAATTATAGCTTGACTAAAAGCTATTCTGTTAGCTTGTTTCGCCCATTTTAATCTTAACTGAGCTTTTTCGCGAGCATCTTGTGCCCATTTTAATCGTAGTTTGGCTTTGGCAAAAGCATCGTTGGCACGTGAGGTATACGTCCTTGCACGGCTGGAATCCTTTTTCCTTGTATAATAATCAGCTTGCCTGATATAGCCTTCGGCCTTTTGAGAGTAATGCTGCGCTTCACGCTCATAGCTTTCCGCTTTCTTATTGTAGTACTCAGCTTCCTTTAAATACTGTTGTGCTTTGTCTGTATCTCCAACGTATCCCCAAATGCAAAGACTCTCAGAAGCGAATGCCCTAAATGCAAGAGGATATGGCAATAAAGATATAACGGCCAATAGAACAATGAAATGCTTTCTCATTTGTCTTTTGCCATTAGAGTGAAAACTGTTTCTCCAATCTTGATTGTATCACCATAATTTAAGTAGATACTGCTATTTGTGTATAATGCATTATGATTGACATAGACTGCATTAGTCGTTCTCAATACAACAAGTTTGAAGATATGGCGTCCTGTTTGTTCGCCTTTAGTTACTTCAATCCTTACAGATCTTCTACTTGCCGTAATGTCGTTTATTGAAATGTCGGAAGGCTCTTTGTCATCTCTGCGCCCAATAATGGTGCTGCCTTGTTTCAATGAATAGTTGCGGACACTTTCTCCCTCTGTCCAGACGAGGATTCCAGATTGAGTAGCAATGGGATTATTTGTAATAACCTGGGTCCGCATTCTTACTGGGATGCCTGCCCTGCCCTTAGTGCTATAACAGATATAAGTCTCGCAATCTGGGCATTTTGTTTTTTGAACCTCATCTGTTAAGGTTTGGGAGATAAAGTGTGTATGGCATCTTGGACAAATGAAACTATATGTCTTGCCAATCTCTGCACTTTCGTTTACGACATACACATTATCACCTTCGAACATTAGCCTGGGTTCACCCAATAAAGGATAATGCTCTCTTCTATAAGTCTTTTCCATAATTTCATTTTTTACTATTGTTACTTTTTTGATGAGTCGGAAAGAATTTTCTTATACTATATAAATAGTATAAGATAGTATGTGAATACCATTTCTTACCTTTTAAAGCTGTTTCTGATAATAATGCCAGCTGTTGTGCTGATGGTCTATCCCAAGGTTCCAATGCCAGACATTGTTTAATAGAATTTTTCAACTGTTCAGAATAGTTGCCTTCCAAATCAGGTATACTTGCTCCTAACTTCTGGCATTGACCTCCATATTCCCCAAATGGCGTATTCCCTGTTAACACTTCGTATACAGTTATACCAAGAGCATAAATATCATTCTCTATAGTTGGTATGTTTTTCCTGCCAAATCTCTCTGGAGCAAGATAATCGCAGTTACCGGCTCCCCATGTTTCTCTTTTAAGACTCTTTTTTATTTGATATTGAATATCTAAGCTTCGCCAATCAGTCAGAAGATAGTTTCCTTCATCATCTATTATAATATTATCTGGCTTAACCGACTGATATACCTTAGGAGGATGAAGTGAATGCAAAAAAGATAATGCATTCGAAACATCTCTTATTAACATCCATACTTGCTCTTCAGAAAACTGTCCAATTGCTTCTAAAAGATTACCATTCTTACAATATGGGAACACCGCCCATGGTCTTCCCTCAAATACATCATAGAAATATGGTGAAAGTAAATTCTTATGGCGTATATTGGACATAATAGACAGTTCTTCTTTTATCCTTTCCAACCCGTCATTCTCTAAACACGTATCTGCATATATTTTTAAAGCAACATAAACATTTGTGCATACATCTTTTGCAAGCCATACTTCAGAGTAGTGACTTCGGCTCAGAAGACGTTCTGTATAATAATTCTTCTGGAAAACGGTTTTTTCTTTCATTGTTATGCTGATATGCAAACTTTAAATCCGAAAAATCGAAGGGTAAATAGAATGACATTAAAATAAAACCGAACTTTTAGGTTTTCACAATCTCTGCACTTTCATTAACAACATACACATTATCACCTTCGAACATTAGTCTGGGTTCACCCAATAAAGGATATTGCTCTCTTCTATTAGTTTTATCCATATTTCATTATGTTAATAGACTTAGGTAAATGAATGGGCAGGAAGCATGCAAAAAACTGTTCGCACAAATCCCGCCCAAATATAACCAAGCTTATTTACGAATGAGATCTATGAGTTTCCGACTTTGTTTTAAGCTGGTCCCAGATTTTTTCATTCCTGCGATAATATTTATAGGCTTCTCTTGTGCTTGGAAGGCCCTAGTAGAACTACTTTCAAATTTACCCCATGCTGTTTCATCTGTTAGACAATTGACTGCTAATAAATACTCTTCGCCTGCTTTTATTGAACTCACGCTAATTGGATCTCCCATTAGCCATGCATCGCCAGCCAAATTATACCAAGTAAATTGGAAGCTAATATTGTCCACTGGGAAGATAAAGTGCCAACTATAAAGTTCGTTACCACTAGCTTTTTTAGCATCAACAGCACTACATAAGAAATCATACTCATTATTATTGTTTTCGGGAATCATCTTAGGAGTACCATTGCTGTCAAATGTCATCATACTACATCCACGATTTGTCCATAGAGCGAAATAACTAACGTTTGTATATCCAACAACATTAAAATAATATGTACGGATTAATGCGCCTGCAGGAGTTGGGTAAAGAGTCAAGCTCTGAGAATCGCCCGTAATCTCAACTTTCTGTGAGGTTACACCAAGAATTCTGTATTTTCCTAAAGCACTATAGTCATCTGTGTATTTGATAGATGCATTATTAATATTATCTTTCTCGTATAGATTCCAATACTCTGCACTTATTGTACTTCCTGATATTTTAACAATGTCTGTAGTTGCAATGACCGTATAAGTACCTAAAGGGAGAGGTTGAGATATTGACATTTCTTTTTTGTAATTCTCCAAAAAAGTGGAATCAGAATATGCCAACAATCCATCTTTATCATATATTAATAATCTGACACGCAATTTGAACGAAGTGTCAAACGATTCTAATTCTCCAGGCCATTCTTCTGGGAAAGGTGTAATTACATGGGATGGATCAACTTTAACAGTAATGATCTTGCTAATGGTTATGTCGTCATTAGTACATGAAGTAAGAATGGCTACAATTGTTATTGCTAATAAAAAAATATATTTTTTCATAATCTTCAATTATTTAGAATTTGAAAATGTTAAATTTATAACCAAGTGTCAAACTTGCAGCACTAACTTTGCAAGGGAAGTTCCCTGCAAGGTCACTTGTGCCGAGATGATATCTTAGGCTTGCATAAAGTCCACTCTTGAGTTCGTAGCTAACTCCGACACAGGCTTTGACATCGAAGCCTTTAAGATCACCTGTCGCAATACGAGTGTTTGCTTCTTCTATAAAGTCAGGGCTACTTGAGAGAGATCCGCAGATATTCGGGCCAACTTCGATATTAAGATTTGGAGTTACATAAAATTTCAATAGAATGGGTACCTCTAAATAGCTCAACTTTAAGTCTTCATTGTTCGTACCAATAGTATGTTGCACGTAAGAGGGCTCCATTTGGATACCAAATATACCAGTACCGGGGTCACTTGCTTTGGTTCTCTTTCCGAAGCGAGCTGCTAAAACAATACCCCCCTGAAAACCGATACCACTTTTCAAGCCTAAGTCTACAGGGTCATACTTACTCATAGTTGAGAAATTTGCTCCAGCTGTGAAGCCAAATGACACGACATTCTTTCGCTTGTCAGGACCGATGACGTCAAAGTTGTCTTCTTGCTGACTGCTCTCATCCTCGTCAAACGTTACCTGAGCGTTCGACGGCAATGCCACCATAAAGATGGCTGCTAAAAGAAAAAGTTTTTTCATTGTTTGTAAAATTGAGTTAATAAATATAATTATTATAAATATTTAATTAAACGGCATAAAATGGATATTAGCTTCATCACTATTTTGGCCATTCTTTGCATTCTTGAGTATGGCTTTGACTTTGGCATAGCGTTCCTTCTTTACGTCGGATACGGAGAAAATAGCGTCAGCAGTTCCTTGACCTCGTACACTGATGTTCTTATTACCAGCGGGCTTGCCATCCACGTATAGTGAAACGGCTGCGTTGCCACGCTCATCACCGGTATTTTTTACAGTAACAGTAACGAAAAAATCATTTTTAGGATTTGCCCTTTTTCCTTTAGCTCGTGGCTTGGACAGTGACAAATATGCAATTCGAAGCTTTGGAGATGAATCTTCTTTTATTATAGGAGTTTCTTCTGCTTCTTTCTTGGGTTGTTCCTTGACCACGTAGTCTATGAGGCAATTTCTCTTCCACAGCAGCAAGTTGTCGTTCCACACTTCTAAACGGTAATCTGAAGATGAACTTGCTTGGGGCGTCTCGACTGGTTGGAAGGAGTAGCTACGTCGTATACCCTGATTGTTATAAGCTTGGATGGCCATCTCTTTACCTTGGCTATCAACCATTTTTATTTGGAGTGAAGCATCTTCCAAAGCAGAAGGAATGCTTAGGCTAAAAGTTCCTTTGTCTGTTTGATTGCCAGAAACACTGATCTGGTTATTGTCCATTTGCATGGCAAATTTACCATCTATCATTCGGAGTACACCATTTTGACCTTTGAAACGTACATTTGCATAATCTCCTCTAACAGGTTCTGCTTTCTCAAGTTGGGCTGGCAATACGATTTCTCCATTCTTCTTGTAACCATACAAGTGATTATCTTGATAAACAGAATATCGGCTGTCAAGCTGAAGTTGTTGTACCTGCTCCTTATATTGTTGCGTTTTATCTCCCACAGAGTGATCATGCTTGTTTATTTTTAGTTCAGTTGATTTTACTTTATATGACCTTACAATACGTCCACGGCGATTAATAACATATCCTTTTGGGGTATAACTGTTTCCGCTGTACACCACTGCTTCATTTCCAGAAAAGGTTGATGCAAATACAAGGTTACCATAACCAGCTTCAACAGGGAGATAGTCCATATTACGATCAATATAATATGCCTTGTCGTCCATCATGACAGATGCGAAGCCTTCGCTAAACGGAAATGCTGCCTGAAACTGGCAAGGTATCACCATGTTTCCGTCGGTTCCGAGATAGCCCCAACCGTCGGCTCCCTTGACTGGCATCTTACCGTCGCTGAACCACATATAGCGTGTGGCATATACAGTCTCGCTGAGTGGCTGTACTTCAAAGTCACCATCAGAAATCACGGCATCAATCCTCATCTGTTTGCCGCTTGTATTCATACCCAAGGCAAATCCGTCTCGAAATGGTGAGATGCTGTCATATCGTGCAGGGACGATTTCCCGACCATTATGATCTATCAATCCCACTTTTCCGTTCTTCCTCACTTTTAGCAAGCGTCCATAGCCTTCTATCTGGGCCGATGTCGGTCGCACAGCCCACTGCACTGTCTGAGCAATTCCTGCTTCAGACAATAAAATGGTAAAGATTGCAAATAATAATTTCCTCATCATATTACAGTTTTAATCATTTCCAATTGTTCATTGATTCTCTCAACATAATCCATATCGTTGCACTCTTTCGCATATTTCAGCGCTCTGGTATAATAATCGTTTGCTTTCTTGAAATCTTCGGGCTGCAACTCCTTTTCGTGGTCACGGTTTTCCCCTGCAAGGCAGTCACGTCCTAATTCATAGAGTGCATGATACTCTTTAGGATCCGTCTCTATCGTTTTTAAAAGTAGTTCATGTGCAGTCTTGAAGTTGCTCTCAATATATTTTCCGTCAAGGAGAGTCTGGCGCATGTTGCGTATACTATCAGGATCATATTCGTTATTTATTTTCCCAAAGTATAGCCGACTTAAAAGATAAATCGACTGTGCATCACCTTCTTTGGCCAAAGTGTTTAATAGCTCTAATCCCTCTTGAGCTGTTGATGGCTCTTTCATCAAGTAAGATGCTTTAGATATTCCTGTCAGTTCCTCTATAGGATTGACTATCTTTGCCGGTCTAAGCATATAGGTTAAACCAACAAGAACTGCTGCAGCACATATTGCAGAGAAAATATATAGGGAAACCTTATATTTTACATACCATGGATCCGGACCAGGAAAAGGATTCCCTCCTTCTATAGCTATTTGAGCATATTTAACAATATCTTCTGCCGTAGGTCTATCCCAAGGGTTCTCACTCAAGCACATTTGAATCATCTGATTCAGTTCTGGCGAGAAACTATTAGGAAGATCTGGAATCTCTGCGCCGTTCTTTTGTAATATTCCTCCTTCAATTTGAGTCCCACTTGCAAAAGGCACATCGCCAGTTAGCATTTCATATACCATAGCACCGAGCGACCAAATGTCATTAGCCTTGATCGGAGTATTGTCTTTGCTGAATCGCTCAGGTGCCATATAGGCAGTTGTTCCTGCAGAGGCTAATTGAGTGCTTAAGCTCTTACGTAAGGTCGGTTTTACATGGGCACTCACCCCAAAATCTGTTATCATGTAAGTGCCATTATCGCCTATCATGATATTATCGGGTTTAATATCTTGATGTATAAGAGTTGGGTTCATAGAATGCAGATATGCTAAACCTGCAGCAACATCATGAAATAGACGCCAAGCATCATCCTCTGTAAATTTTCCGATAAGTCTTTGAATGGTGCCATTTTTACAATATGGTAATACAAGGTAAGGCTTACGTTCAAAAGAATCATAATATAATGGCTTTAATAAATTCTTTTGGTTGGCGGCGACAACGATTGCAAATTCACGGGATAGAACATTCATTCCGTGGTCGTCCAAACCTGTTGCAGGTGCATATATCTTTAATGCCACTTGAATATCAGTCTTGGTATCCTTGGCTAACCATACTTCAGAGAAATTCCCTCTACCAAGTAATCTCTCAAGGAAGTATCTGTCATTAAACAAATTGTTTTTCTCCATATGTTCTTTTTACGTTTTTATCAGTATTAATGTACACGTTTCTCATTTTTATCTTGTACGATGAGGATAAAATAGATGGTGGAAGGTACTCCCAATGATTTCTTTAATTGTTCAGTAATTGGGCCAATCATCTTCCGGAGTTCCTGCAATTGTTCTTCTTCCATTTCATCAATGTTGATTGAAACAAGTTTTACTATGCATTTCACAGTTTCTCTTTCAATGGCAATATTTTTTAATACAACACCATTCCCTGTGTCCATCGGGCATTGCGATGCAATGGTCATGAGGCTTTGTCTCCATTGGCTACCCATTACATTGAAACTATTGCTGCGATTTGTGAGAGTTAGATTACCCCATTGTTTCTTTATTTCGTCATACTTCTGAATGCCTAATTTGGATCCAGATTGGTTAAAATATGTGCGCATTGTTGGAATGAGACCACTCTTATTATATGAAATAGTCAATTTCGAGAATCCCCAGAATTTATCATCCTGCTGATTCTTCTCATTCATGATTAGTTGTTCCGTCAGACGATTCTTGTCGTTGTACTTGAAAGTATCATATCGGAAAACCTTTTGGGCTTCATCATAATATTTCGTCTTAGTCTGTAGTCCTCTGTCGTTGTACTCAATTTGTTTTTTGGCGAACTCATTTGAACGTGATTTCACCATCTTGCCATTCATGTCATAATATACAACTTCAGTTTGGTTATTCTGGTTGTTGTATTTAGCTGTCATTCTGAAGAACCCGTCAGAAGAAAGACGTGGTTTCCCGTAGCCGTCATAACACTCCAGTTTAATCATGTTCCCTTGTCTGTCATATTCGCACTTTCCTTCAGGGTTCAAGTCCTTTCCAGTTAATGGCTTGCTATTAGAGTCCAGATTTCTTTCGTAAACGACCATACCTAATTCATTGAATTTCCGTTCACGTTTAAAAGTACCCTGTTCATCGGTAGATGCTTTCCCTTCAGCATTCCAGAATGTGGTTTCAATTTCATTTCCGCGTGAGTCATATTTACTAAGTCTCTTAGCGATCTTGGTCCCTGGACTGTTGATGGGCTGGTCCTTCAGATTGGTCCACCATGTTTTAACAGGCCTGTTGTTTGCATCATATTCGTAATGTACTACGGCACTTCCAGATTTCAATTGGCCTGATGGCCCAACAATATAATCCTTTATTGTATTCCCCCGCTTATCGTAGTCAATATAGCGTGTGCTTAATAAAGCTCCTTTGTCGTTATAGTCTTTTGCACATACCATGTAATTGGTCTTGCTATCGTAATTATATTCTATTTTCGCAACACCGCTTTCATTGTTTGTCAAATGTCCATCAGTATCATAAAATTGACGTGTCTTCTCATTCCCCAATTCGTCGTAATCCCATGTGCAGTTGGCATAGAAATCACTGCCGATTGTTGGCTTCCCATTCTTGTCGAAGTATGATAACTTAATGATACGCCCTTGTCTGTTGTATTCTGCATTTACACTTGAAACTTCATCCTCGTTAGTTGCAGGTTTCCCATTCTCGTCCAGATAGTGGAGAGCTGTTAACCTTCCAAATTCATCATTTTCTATTGTTATTTTCGAATATAATCCATCGTATAATGCGGCCTTATTATCGCCATCCCAATATGCTAAAGAGGTCTGATTCCCGATACTGTCGTAGGTCATTGTTTCTTTAGAGTAGCCATGGTTTGTTATCTGACTCTTCCCGTCTTCATCAAAGAAACTACGTTCAATCGTTAAACCATTAGGGTTGTTGACAAAATCAATCCTGCTGAACGAGTTCCCTTCTTGAAGCATACTTGATGCATTCCCGTCGGCATCTAAAAAAGAAATTTTGCTGATATAGCCATTATTATCGTATTCAAACTCTTGTTTCGTGAATCCATATTTACAAGGCATGCTATTACCGTCAAGTCCTAAGCATGTCTGTGTGAGCAAATGGCCATTGTCGTCAAATTCATAACTATACCCAGTTACTCCAACATCAGTTCGTATTGAACGTTCACCCTCGTATGTATAATAGGTTTCGCTTATCCTGTTTCCCCACTTGTCGCTTTCTATCTTAACTAATTGACAATTGTTTCCATCATGAGATGGGCCTTCTTCTATATTCAGATATTGTACTTCGCACCAATTCTCGTCTTCGTCATACTTATATTTTTTTATGCTAAGTCCTATTCCATTATTCGTAGGTAATCCATCTGCACCTAAGAATTGTTCTTCTGTTTTATGGCCCTTTTCATCGTATTTGTAACTTATGCCATAAATGTTCTCTGCATCGCCAGCAGGAACGTTCTGTAGTCCAACGTACCTTAAATTGGTTAATAGGCCTTTCTTGTCGTATGTGAGTAGATATCTGGATATACGACTTTTACTTTCAAACAACTGTGCTCCTTGGTGCTGTAGATCAGTCGTGTTAGCACGTAGATTCATTTCTGTCCCATATTCGTCATTCTGTCGGAAGGTTACGGTCTTTAATGATTCGTCATAATCCATTTTGAAGAGTAACTTGCCTGACTGATCATATACGGTTTTGTAATCTACTTTTCCTTCGTCAGTATAATAATAACATACATCTGTAAATCTTGAGAGCATGTTTTCAGTGTCGTTGTGATATGTTAAATTCCCTTCAGGATTGACCAATGAAAGGCGTCGAACTTTTCTTTGGCTATATTCTATTTTGTATGACTGTTGCCGGTGTCTCATTTCACTTCCAGAGAGACGGCCAATTCCTTTGGGAACACCCCAATACTCAACATAGTCTTTATAATAGTATACCTTTGTCCGATGATAATCCCATGTCCATAAACCTGCTATAAGAAGAATGATTGCGGCTGCTGCTATTGAGAAATAAAGATATTTTTTGCCGTCTTTTTCCCTCCAACTGCCAGTCTCAAGGTAAAGCTGTGTTTTCTTTTTAATTGTTTCCGCATTTGGGCGATTCCAAGGTTCTGCTTCGAGACAGGAGAGAACAAGGTGCCTTAGTTCTGGTTGGATACTTTCAGGTAAATCTGGGATTGGCTCACCCATTGACTGCACCATTCCTCCATTATCGCCAAATGGAGCGTTCCCTGTTATTAGTTCATAAGCCGTGGCACCTAAGGCCCAAATGTCGTTCATGTTGATGGCTGTGGATTCTTTTTCAAACCGTTCAGGCCCCATATATGCTTTAGTACCTTTGACGGTATTCTCAGAATCTCCTTTCCCGAGAGTTTGTGTACTGATGCCAAAATCGGTTACCAAGAAATTGCAATCATCATCCAACAATACATTGTCAGGCTTAATGTCCTGATGTACAATATGATGGGTGTGCAGACATTCTAAGGCTGCTGCTACATCATGCATGAACTTGATGACATCATTTTCATCTGCTCTTCCTAACATACTGGTTGCCGATCCATTCTCACAATAAGGAAGAACAAGATAAGGCGTTCCATCACAGACAGCATAGTTTGTAGGAGTCAAAAGATTCTGGTGCTGGATATTGTAAACATATGTAAATTCTTTCTGAAAGTTTTGAATTCCAAGTGTGTCAATACCCTCTATGGCAGAAAATATCTTGACCGCAACCTTCATGTTGTTGGCTAAGGTATCCAATGCCAACCATACGTTTGCAGAAGCACCTGATCCCAGATTCTTAATTAAGCGATAACGCCGATCGAACAATATGCCGTCTTTTAGTCTCATGTTTGTTGTTAGAACAATTTACTTATGATATCTATAAATAATAGCAGTGAAATAATGATGATGAAGATAAATATACCGAATACGATAGCAGCAGCCACATTCCAATTGTGACGTGATGTTCTGAAATGTTCTAAGTTTCGGTAAGCTCCATTGTCCCATGCCATTTGCGAACCTTTGACTCCTAACCAAATGCTGATACCGATATTGATAAGACCGAAAATTGGTGTTATAATTCCCAATCCTAGGATGGTAACCGCAAAAGAAAGAACAGAAATAACGAGCTGAACTAAGGATACATATACCTTGTTGAATACACCCCAAATCCATCCGAAGTAGAAGGCACCCCAGTTCCATTTCCCCAATTCACGCTCAATTTGTACAGTTGAAGACCTATTTTCTATATACATGGACTGCAGTCGGCTATTAGGCACAGGATTGTAGGAAGGTTCTTGTATATTACTCGATTTACTGGAAGAATATACTTCTGTTGGTCTTGAGTGTCCACTGTACCTTGGTTGTCCATCAGAAGGTAAATGAGCGTCGCCTCTTATGTTTCGTGCTACAGTGGGTCTTCCTACAGGAACTATGAGAGGGTCTATTAGACTCCATTGTAATTCATAGACTCCTGCCAGAACTATTTTATCACCTCGGTAAATGTTCACGCTTTTACCTTGAATCTTTTGACCATTGATAATCGTACCGTTTGAACTATGGTCAGTATAAACGATTTCGACACCTTGCTGGGTGATCTCAGCATGGTCATTGCTGACGATGTCGTAATCTTCGCTAATGCGAATCATGCTGTTGGGATTTCGCCCTATAGTTATAGCTCTGCTCATAATTTATTCTGTTTTATGTACTTCATTCATGTCATCAATAGGAAGGGGGCTTGTAGTACTTTTTTTCGGTTTCTTTTCCTTTATCTTTTTTGAAAGTGCATTCATCTCTTTGTTCTTCGCAGAATCCTTTCGTACAACTTCTATTGAATCTTTGATAGCCTTGTCGATAGAGTCATGAATCGCTTTTTCTATAGAGTCTTGCTTGGCTTTCATGATTGAGTCTTGCTTCGTTTTTTCAATGAGAGTACTATCTGAAGAACATAGCTCTGATAAGCTTGTTCTTGGTTCTTGAGAGAGATAGTACCAGCCTCCAGCAACTCCAATGCATAGTAGAATCAATATAATCAGTATCCCCAATTTGTTCCATTTCTTTGGATTGTTTGATATATCATCATTATTGTTTTGGATGCTATAATGGGGAATTCTTTCAATCGTAGACTTCTCTCCTCCGGATAGAATTTGGCATAACGCAACCGTACAGTTGTCGGCACCAGCTGCTTCAAGGGCTGCTTGTATCAGTGCGTCAACACACTCTGTCATATTCCCTTGGTTAGCTGCTATGATGCTTTCTATCTCTTGGTCTCTGATCATGCCGTTCAAACCATCGGAACATAATAAGATAATATCGTTGTTACACAACTTTTGCGGCATTACCAAACAGTCAGGGTTGGGCTTTGGGGTTGAGTCACTAAGAGAGCGTGTAATAATATTACTGTCAGGAAAATCAAAAGCATCTTCTTTGCTTAGTTTTCCTGCATCGACTAACTCTTGAACGTATGAATGATCCTTAGAGATCTGAAATAGACCTGTAGAAGGGTTGTAAATATATGCTCGACTATCACCGCACCAAGAAACATACAGGTTTCCATCGAATAACCATGCTATGACAATGGTAGTGCCCATACTACGAGCCTCTGGGTTCTCTTTTGCAAAGGCTTTTATTCGTTTGTCGGCCTCAACGATGACTCCTTTCATGAACTTCTCAATAGTGAAGCGTGTTTTCACTATTTCATCAGTTATTTTTTCAGGGCTGAAGAGTTCTCGTACAGTGTCAATAGCAATCTCAGAGGCTACTTCGCCAGCGTTCATTCCTCCCATCCCGTCGGCAACAACCAAGAGAGCTCCCTTGCGACCAAGGGAGTATTCTTGGTTGTTAACCCATTTCATAGGCGTCTCGTCCAGATTGGCTGAAACTTGGAGATTGTCTTCATTATTGTTACGTTCCAAGCCGACATCAGTCTTGGCCGCAATTCGGAATCGTATATCACTCATAGTGGCTATTTCTTACTTTTCTTATTTTTCTTTCCTTTCTCAATTGGGGTCAATTCAACCTCCTCTTGTTCCTTTTCTTCTAAGTCTGTTTTAGGGTTGACTTGCTCTGTCGCCTTTTCAGTGGATTTCTTGGCGCAGATGAAAACTTCCGTGGGAGCCTGAGGCAGGCTTAGCCAAAGATGGTGCAGATACGATACATGAAGAAAGGTATGTCGGCAATGCCATGCAATTGTGCTCTGAATCCTTTCATTTTGGAGTTTAGCGATTCTGCAGA
>FLNV01001667.1_pt1 | contig 16203 bp, 15 predicted proteins | sample 1140351 | NCBI WGS metagenome assembly FLNV01 (sample SAMEA3878207, study PRJEB12797) | bioreactor metagenome | biome: Moose rumen | place: Sweden | collected 2011-10 | reverse complement strand
ATGGCGCGAGCGGTTGGTCTCTCAAGGCGACTATTACGGCATCATCAACTGGCTGCTTGCGGCCATGTTTTTCGACATCAAGAAACCCGACAGATATTTGAAGCGTTATGGAAAACCAAGTGTCACACCATTCATTCCAAGTTCATTTACAGCATTTTACTGAACGAGAACTACTTCCACAAACCTGCTGAATTTGCCCTGCTTGAACCTAAATACGAGGTTTCAACCAATGACATTGCAGAATTTGTACGGTTATATATTGAGGAAAAAGAGATTAAGATTAAAAAATAACACACCATGAAATTCAAACCCTACAACCATACCGAGGCTGCGCTGAACGAGCGCATCGGATTGATTCTCAACGAAGAGAAGAAAAAAGGCAACGAAAAGGAAGCCTTGTGTACCATCTTCCAAAGCATCGACTTCACCACGCTCGAAGCCTTCGACAACGAAGAGAAAATCGACGACTTCTGCGCCAAAGCCCTGGCCTTCCCCAAGGAAACGCCGCACCTCTCGGTGCCCGCCATCTGCATCTACAGCCCCTTCATCCGTCAGGCGAAGCAACTGCTGGCGGGAAGCAACATCCGCGTGGCCACGGTCGCCTGTGCCTTCCCCTCGGGCATGATGCCTTTCGACCTGAAAGTCAATGAGGTGGAATATTGCGTCAACGAGGGAGCCGACGAGGTGGATATGGTCATCTCGCGCGGCACGTTCCTCGCCGGACGTTACGATGAGGTCTTCGACGAAATCAAGACCATCAAGGCGACCTGCGGCGACAAGGCCCGACTGAAGGTCATCCTCGAAACGGGCGAGCTGAAGACCGTCGAGAACATCCGTAAGGCCAGCGAATTGGCCATCCTTGCCGGCGCCGACTTCATCAAGACCTCGACGGGCAAGGTGCCGGTGGCCGCCACGCCCTTGGCCGCCATCGTCATGATCGACACCATCAAGGAATACTACGAGGCCACAGGCAAGCGCGTCGGCTTCAAGCCCGCCGGCGGCATGAAGACTCCCGACGACGCGCTCACCTATTATTATTTAGTGCGTAACATCCTCGGCAACGACTGGCTCAACCCAAGCCTCTTCCGCGTGGGCACGAGCCGCTTGGCGAACCTAATCCTAGAACAAATCAAATAAATCACAAAACACACGATATGGCAACAATCAAAGGAACTTACAAAGGCAATCTCCGCAATGAGATGACCCATGAGCAGTCGGGTGCGACCATCTGCACCGACGCACCCACCGACAACCACGGCAAAGGCGAAGCCTTCTCGCCCACCGACCTCGCCTGCGCTGCCCTCGCTGGCTGCATGATGACCATCATGGGCATCAGCGCACAAGGCCACAAATTCGACATCGACGGCACCACCTACGAGGTGAAAAAGACCATGAACGCCGACCCGCGCCGCATCGGGCAGATCGACCTCGTGTTCAACTTCCCCGCCAAGGAATACACCGAGCGGCAGAAAGCCCTGCTCTGGGCCGCCGCCGAAAGCTGTCCCGTGGGCCGCTCGCTCCACCCCGACATCATCGTCAACATCACCATGAACTTCCAAGCCTGATGGAATACGACATGCTGAAAGACCTCAGCCACAGCACGATGCTGACGGTTGAGCATAAAGACACCGCCGCAGTCTACGGTTCGGGCTCGTTGGAAGTCTTCGCCACGCCCGCCATGATTGCGATGATGGAGAAGACCTGCCTCGAATGCGTCAACGACAAGATTGGCAAAGGCAACACCACTGTAGGCATTTCGGTGAACATCAAGCACTTGAAAGCCAGCCCGATTGGAGCCACCATCCGCTGCGAGGCCAAGCTCATCGAAGTGGACCGCCGGCGTTTGGTCTTCGAGGTGAAATGCCTCGAAGGGGAAACCGTCGTCGGCGAAGGTTTGCACGAGCGTTTTATCGTTGACAGCCAAAAGTTTATGTCGAAATTTTGAATTTTAAATCTTGAATTTTAAATCTCAAATCTTGAATGAAATACACCTACCGAACCCGAGGCACTTGCAGCCAAGCCATCGAGTTTGAGATTGAGGACGGCATCGTCAGGAACGTGCAGTTCTACGGCGGCTGCAACGGCAACACGCAAGGCGTGGCCACACTCGTCGACGGCATGAAAGCCGAAGACGTCATCGCCAAGCTGGAAGGCATCCAATGCGGATACAAAGGCACCTCCTGCCCCGACCAGTTGGCCAAGGCCATCAGCCAAGCCATAGCGAACTGAGAGTTTTTCGACCTCTATGCAATTTCAGAAGAAATACTGCGTTATTGAACAGATTAAAAAACTAATGAATATGAAGAAACACCTCATCACCGTGGCTGCCTTGACGCTTGCCGTCATGCTCGTCACCTTCAACGGTTGCAGAAAGCCCAAGGCCGAAGACACTACTCCGGCAAAGGAAGGCCTCTATCTTGGCATCGTGGGTTTCAACAGCGAACTTTACACCATGCCGCTTGGTCTGCTCAACCAAGACACAAAACACAATTTCGAGAACTTCGTTGACGGCCTCTCGATGCAAAACGGCACCATCCTCTACCACGCCGTCAACACGGGCCTCAACAGCTTGGCCGCAGCCAAGATCCCGGAAAACCTCATCAACGTCAGCGTGGTGACCTTCACCGATGGTCTCGACCAGGGTTCGTATGTACTCTCCGATAACTACAACTCGGGCAGCGAATACCTTTCGGCAGTCAACTCAAAAATCAATAACGAACTCATTGGCGGCACGAACATTTCAGCCTACTCCATCGGTGTGCGTGGCTCCGACGTAAGTGACATCGAAGGGTTCCGTAACAACCTCAAAAAACTGTCGAGCGACCCCGTCAATAATGTCTTCGAAGTCAGCAACATGAGCGAAGCCTCCGACAAGTTTGCCGAAATCGCCCGGCAGCTCTACAACCAAAGCACATTCTATAATGTCACGCTGAAGCTGCCGGCACAAGAGCCCAACACCAAGATTCGTTTCACTTTTGACAACGTGACCGACGTCAACGAGTCGCAATGCTACATTGAAGGCACCTACATTCGCAACGGCAACAGAGGCCAACTGACCGAAATCCAATATGTCGGCATGGAAAGCATGTCAGGCACCAGCGTTACGGCCACAACGGAAGGCATCTTCGACTTGTTCTCGTTCCAAAACCTCACCGACTTGAACGGCATCCAAATCAGCACAGATTATGTGAAGCAATGGAACTGGCTCGAATCGACCTCGCAATGGCAGTACAACAGTGAGTTCACGCCGTCGGGCAACACCCAAGTCGTCAACGAATACAAGAGCGCCATGATTATGCTCGTGCTCGACTGCTCCAGCTCATTGGGCAGCGACTTCGTCAACATGAAGACGGCCGCCAATGGCTTTATTGAGACTTTGAGTGGCAACTACAACGGAAGATAAATCGGGATGAAAGCGAAACTCCACCGAAGGCCTTGATAGGTCTTCGGTGTTTTTATGACCACTTCGTTCTCACCCTTTTGCAAGTGGATTTTGGCGGGCCGACGCATCCAATAAAGTTGCTCATCGGTGAAAGGCGCTTCCTCCTCAGGCTTGCCCCATGTGTTGAAGTGGTAGCTGTATTTGCCCGGCTCTTGCCATAGTGCCGGAGGTAAGACCTCCATCCCGTTGACGAAACACTGGCCGCCCCCTTCCCATCGGCCCTGCTCGCCGATGCCATAGCCGTTGCGGTTGCTTCGCGCTGGCACACAAAAGCCTATCCAAGCCTCGATGTCCATGTCGCGCTCGGCGACGATGACGGTTCGCGCTTGGGCCGTGGCCGTGTCACCTATATTAATAAGGTGTTGCTGGCAAAAGGCATCCAAGTCGACCACACCACCGTAGGCCGCAAGAGGCTCGCTGTCGTCAATCTGAACCTGCCATTCGATTTGCGCATTGGCTACCCAGCGCATCTTCTCCTTGTGGAAACGGTCGCGGTGAAGGGTCATCTTTTCCTCGAAACGGGCAAGTTGCGCCCCGGCTTCCGATTGCGGACTTGGAAGCAGGTTCTCGTTCTCGACCTCGCCCGCGTTGCCGCCGTTCCAAAACCGCTCGGCGAAGGCCATCATGCCGTTAATCATGCCGTTGTGCAGGGCGATGTTCTCCTTCTTGTCGACACGCACATCGTTCCACAGGCAGAGGATGCCACCAAGGGCCTTGGTCGTGTCGGGCACGGCTTGCGCGGCGGCGGTGTGCAGGAAACAACGGCTCGTGAACAGCGTCGGGTCGTAATAGTTCAGGTAGCCGACAAAGGAATCCAAATACTTTCCCGACTTTTGGGAAGCGGCGGCATTGGAACCCGCCGCCTCGTTCCAAATCTGGCGGACAACCTTGTCGGAAGCAGGCAGACCAGGGTCCCATGCGATAGGCTTGCGGCCATGCTTTTCCATCACATTCTCAAGCCATTGCATGAAGCCTTCGGGGTCGTCGATCCAGACTTCGTCGGAGCCGATGTGAAAATAGGGGCAGTCGCTCTTCGGAATCTCACCGAAAAACTCATCGAGGCATTGTTCCAGCACCTTGCGGCCTTGCTCCGATTCCATCGTGAAGCCAAAGGCAGCCTTGAAATAGGTGCTATGACCGGGCATGTCGATTTCGGGCACCACGGTGATGCCGCGCTCGCGGGCGTAGGCAATCACCTCGCGAATCTCGTCGTAAGTGTAGAACTTCCCTTCGTCACGGCCCGCCCTTTGGTATTGAGGGTCGTTGAGTTGGGGAAAGGCCTTGCACTCGATGCGCCAAGCGGGATAGTCGGTCAGGTGCCAATGGAAATAGTTCAGTTTGTAAAAGCACATCAAATCGAGCGTTTCCTTCAACAGGCTGACGGGCTGATAGTTGCGCCCTGTGTCGTGCATGAAGCCACGGAAAGGATAGCTCGCCCAGTCGTGGATTTCCACATCGTTCAGTTTGCCGTTTTCGTCCATCAGTTGGGCCAAAGTGCTTTCCGCCCAATGCCGGTTACCAGAAATGGTCGCCTTGCCACATTTCACCACCAAATGGTATTCATCGGGATTGTCGAAACAGGTCTTTTCATCGTAAACCACTTTTCTCAACTTCTTCTTTTTTGAATTAAACTGCTGAAACTCTTTTGGTTCTGGAATCACATCTGTTATGGTGTCTGACTCGTAACAACATACATAATCGGCACGCAATTCGACAGGCAACTTGGCCAAACAAACAAAAGCCAACATTATAAGGAAGACCCTTTTCATAAAACTTTCTTTTTATGCGGTAAAAATACGGTTTTTTCGGCTTGCTTATGCCTCTTTCGTTTTAGTTTCTTATTTTTGCGCCTAAATCAAAGCAAGATATGCGTCGCTACATAATTACGATAGTGTTTTCCCTGTTGTTCGCCTCTCTTTTCGGCAACGATGGCATTCCTAATCCGCACCTTTTCTTAAAAAAAGTCTATTTTCCAGTCGTTGAGGTCCCAGCCTGTTTCACAAGCACTGTCCACGGAAAAGACTTTCTGGTTTTCATTGAGTACAGTGACAGCTTGAACATCAGGGGGCATTACATGGCCAAGGAAGAAACCATGACGGACACCCTCTCTTTCAGATTGGAAGCCCAAGGCCGCAATGCCAAATTGTACTATAATGGCGAAAAGGAGACCTTCCGACCTCGCATCATATCCATGGACAGCATACACGCCTATGGCTATGCCCGATTAAGTATGTTGGGAACCGCAAGATTTCACTTTGACATACTCGAAACACCTACTTTTCAAGACTTTGGTAACCGGCGTTATCAAGACACCTTATTTGCGGTGGAAGAGATCAGCGACATCCCTTACGCCAAAGTGTCGGGGTTCTGGTCGGAATTGGGCGACGAAACAGCCGTGTCCGAAAAAATCTTCCAGATGGGTAATGCCATAAGCGAGACGCCTTTGGAGCTCCACCTCGATGTTTTCCGTCCCCAAGACGACACCTTGCCAAAACGGCCTTTGGTCATGTTGGTTCACGGCGGCGCTTTCTATTTCGGGTCGAAAGACGACAAATCCATCACCCAATGGTGCCGACATTTGGCTTCGATGGGTTATGTGACTGCCTCCATCGACTATAGGATAGGCTTCCTCCCCACGAAGGCCAGTATCGGGCGGGCGGGCTATCGTGCCGTTCAGGATGCCCATGCAGCAATGCGCTTCCTGGTTTCGCATCGAGAGGAATATGGCATTGACACCGCCATGATCTTTGTGGGCGGCGCCAGTGCGGGAGCCATCACCGCGCTCAACCTTGCCTTCATGACCAACGAGAAACGTCCCGAATACACCCGAAGTGGCTTCCTCAAACCCGAACTGGGCGACATCGATACCTGCGGCAATGCCATCAAGGCCCGGTTCAGCATCAAGGGCATCGTCGACATGTGGGGCGCCATGCCCGACACGTCACTTATGCGTGGCTGCGACATCCCCATCATCGCCTTCCATGGCGATGCCGATGACATCGTCCCATACGATTACGACTACCCCTTTGGTGTGGCCGGCTTCCTGAAAACAATGCTGGTCGAAAAAATGTATGGGTCCTCATGCATCGTCGACCGCGCTATCAAGATGGGGCATAAGGCACATCTGGTCACGTTTGGAGGCTACAAACACTCTCCTCACTTGGATCCAAACACGAAAGACATCAACGACAACTTCTTCGTTATCCAAGAAATGATGTCGGACTTTTTCTTCGACATCGTGACGCCACAACGACCTGAAATCGTAGGGGAAAACGGCCATTATTACCTTAGGCCATACCCTCTGGAGGTCAGTTGGAAGGTGGAAGGAGGCGTCATCCTCGATTCCAAGGGCAACGGCATTGATGTGGCATGGATTGCCAACGCCCCACAACGCAGCATTACCGCATCCGCTGTGCTACCTTACGGCCTCGGACTCAGTACGACCAAAACCATCAATTAACTACAAAATCATGGACAAAAAAGAACTTCGCGCCCACATCAAGGCCTTGAAAAAACAGCACACCAAGGAGCAACTGCTTGAGCAATCGGAAAGCATCATGGCCCAACTGGAACGCCATCCCGACTTCGTGAAAGCCCATAAAGTCATGCTTTACAGTGCCTTGCCCGACGAGGTGCAGACCCAAGCCTTCCTCAAAAAATGGCATCTCAAGAAGCAAATCATCCTGCCCACCGTGGTCGGCGACGACATCATCCCCGTGGAATACGGCAAGGACACCGCCTTTGCCGTGGGCGACTTCAACATCCTTGAGCCACAAAACGAGCCTTATCGTGGTGATTTTGACCTGATTGTCGTCCCGGGCGTGGCCTTCGACCATAACGGCAACCGTCTTGGGCGCGGACGCGGCTATTACGACCGTTTCCTCAGCCAACACCTTGGCGTGAAGCGCATCGGCATCTGCTTCGACTTCCAATTGGTCGACGAAGTGCCAGCCGAGCCTTTCGACGTCAAGATGGACGAAGTGCTTTCGGTTTGATGGCATCTCGGCCTGAAGTTTGGGATTTTTTTTCAAATCCTTGCCCAACATTCCGATTATTTGCCTATTTTTGAAGCCTTTTTAAAACTCATCATCCTATGAAGAAACTTTTTTTCTCGTTTTTCGTCATGCTTCTGTGCGTGACATCGCTGAACGCCCGTCCCGTTGACGCTGCAAAAGCCAAGGCCATCGGGCAAAAGTTTGCCTGCGAAAAAATCGACAGGCAGTTGAAATCCAACGACTTGGAATTGGTTTATACCGGTCTTTCCAATCGCAACGAGGCTTGCTTCTACGCCTTCAACGCAGGCATGAGCGGCTTCGTCATCGTTTCGGCTGACGACCGTTTCCGTCCCATCGTGGGCTATTCCGACGAAGGCCCCTTCGAGACCGAGAACATGTCGCCCGAGCTGGCTTTCTATCTCGAAAAAATCATCGAGGCCCGCACGAGCCGCAATGCCGTCCTCTCCGACGACACCGAGGAGGAATGGCAAAGCGTGATGACCACCGGCAAGCTGCTTTCGCGCAACGGTGGCCGCGGCGTCGACTACATCTGCACCACCAAGTGGAACCAAGACTGGCCCTATAACATGTACGCCCCCGAAGCCACAGGCGGCTCGGGAGGCCATTGCTATGCAGGCTGCGTGGCCACCGCCATGAGCCAGGTGATGAAACGCTGGAACCATCCCGCCCAAGGCACAGGCAGCCACTCCTACCATTGCAGCTACGGCCAGCAGTCGGCCAACTTCGGTGCCACCACCTACCATTGGGAACTCATGCCCGACCGCCTCGCCGGAGCCTCGCAAGAGGAAATCGAAGCCGTGGCCTTGTTCATGTACCACTGCGGCGTTTCCGTCGACATGAACTTCTCGCCCTCGGGGAGCGGCGCCAGCTCGTGGGACGTGCCCTACGCCATCCTCCACTACTTCTCCTACACGAACCAAGCGCAACTCAAGGACCGCGATTCCTACTCGCTCGCCAACTGGCAGAACCTGCTGAAAAGTCAATTCGACATCGGCTGGCCAGTATATTATTCGGGCTACAGCAACAGCGGAGGCCACGCCTTCGTGTGCGACGGCTACGACGACAACGACCTCTTCCACTTCAACTGGGGCTGGGGTGGCAGCAGCGACGGCTGGTTCGTCATCGACGAGATCGACTACGCCGGATGGGCACAGGCCGTGATCAACTATGTGCCTACCGATGTCTACGACTACATGCCCATGCAGCCTGAGAACTTTGAGGTGAACTCGCTCGGCGACTTCGACTATTCCGCCACGCTGAGTTGGACCAACCCGACCCAGAACATCCACCTGCAAAACCTTACCGCCATCGACCAAATCGTGGTCACCCGCGACGGCGAAGTCATCTACACCGAAGACAACGTGGCTCCCGGAGCCAACATGACCTTCACCGACCACTACATTCCCACGATGGTGAGATACAGCGTCTACGCCATCGCCCACAGCGCCAAGGGCCTTGAAGCCACCGACGAGAACGTGATCCTCGGTCCCTCCTGCATCTGGCACATCGACATGACCTCGAGCGACAACGGCGGCTGGAACGGCGGCTACCTCAGCATGACCAACTCGGCAGGCGTGGAAATCGCCCAACTGACGACCACCTCGGCCACTTCGAGCCTCAACTTCGCCATGCCCTTAGGCCATGTCGGCATAGGCTGGAGCAAGCCTTCACAGGTCATCGACAAAGTGACGTTTGAAATCAAGGACAACGCCGGCAACCCTGTCATCGCCTTCGACGGCTCGTCGAACGAACTCAACAAAGGCCTTTTCTTCGTCGCCAACAACACCTGCGGCAACGACGCCAACCCCAACGCCCCGACCAACCTTGTGGCCATCGGCAACGGCAACGACATCCAGCTCACATGGGACGCTCCCGAAGGGACAGTGAACCACTACAGCATCTATCGCGACAACCTACTATGCGCCATCGCGGAGAGCAACAGCTTCACCGACACCGATGCCGACGTCAGCCTCCTCCACCACTATTACGTCACCGCCGTCAACGAGATGGGCGAGTCGGAGCCTTCCAACCGCAGCTCGGTCTACCAAGAGGCCAGCACTTGCGAAGCCCCGACCAACCTACGCTACGAGATGACGACCAACGTCAAGGTGAAGGTGATGTGGGATGCCCCGCAAGACGAGAGCGTGACGGGCTACATCCTCTACCGCCGCATCAAAGGCGAGCAATTCAAGCGCCTGAAGCTGCTCACCAAGACCTTCCACACCGACAACTTAGGCTCGCTTGCCGACGAGCGTTACGAATATGCCGTCACCGCCTACTACTCGGCCGGCGACTGCGAATCGGACTACGCCACCGCCGAGGACCATCCCGACTGGTATTACATCGAGGTCAACAAGACCATCATCCCGCAATATCTTGATTTCCACATCCATCAAGGCCATGTCGTGCTCGAATGGCAAGAAGCCACCACAGCCGAGGCTTACAACATCTATCGCAACGGCGAGCGCATCGCCAACGGCGTGACGGCGACCATCTTCTTCGACTATGAAGCCACGCCGGCGGAGACTTACCACTACACCGTGACGGGCTACACCGCCGCCATCGAATCGAGTCCGTCGAATGAGGTCTATGTCGATTGGACAACCGGCACCGACGAAAACACGGGTCGGCAAGACATCGCCATCTATCCCAACCCGACGGAGAGCAAGGTCTTCGTCGAGACCGCAAGCGCGTGCCGCGTGCGAGTCCTCAACCTGATGGGCCAAGCCATGCAAAGCCTCAGCATAGGCCAAGGCCGCACCGCCATCGACCTATCGGCCTATCCCGCCGGCTGCTATGTCATCGAAACCGTGACTGAATGCGGTTGCACCACAACGAAAATCGTAAAACTTTAAGCAATATGAACAAATTCATGAGATTTGCAGCCGTCGCGCTGCTCATGGGAGCCACAACCCAACTCTTCGCCCAGGAAGCCGAAGAACAACCCATTTACCGTTTCACCGAAACCGTCAATGTGAAGCACACGCCCGTCGACAACCAAGGCAGTTCGGGCACCTGCTGGTGCTTTGCCGGCACGGGCTTCGTCGAGGCCGAGATCTTGCGCAAGTACGGCAAGGAGTTCAACCTCGCGGAGATGTATTTCGTGCGCAACGCCTGGACCGAGAAGGTGGTGAAATACGTCAAGATGCATGGCTGCAACACCCTCAGCCAAGGCGGTGAGGTGTGCGACGTGCTTTATGCCCTCGACAAATACGGCATGATTCCCGACGCCGACTACGACGGCAAGGTGATTGGCGAGACGCGCCACATGCACAACGAGATGAACGAGGTCATCACCAACTTCGCCAAGAGCATCGTCAAGCGCAGCAACGGCAGGCTGACGCCCACTTGGCAGAAGGCCATGCCCGGCATCCTTGACGCCTACTTGGGCGAAGTGCCCGAGTCGTTCACCGTCGACGGCAAGAAATACACCCCCAAGTCGTTTGCCGAAGCCTACAAGCTGAATGTCGACGACTACATCGAGATCGCCTCTTTCACCGACCAAGCCTACAACAAGCCCTTCATGGTGGAAATCCCCGACAACTGGACCTGGACGCCCGCCTACAACCTCGAATTCGACAAGCTCTTCGAGGCCTTGGACTATGCCCTTGAGCACGGCTTCACCGTAGGCTGGGCGCAAGACGTCAGCGACAAGGGCTTCTCGCGCAAGCTCGGCGTGGCCATCGTCCCCGAAGACCCCGACAGCGACAAGCTCTGGGAGGAAGTCGTTCCCGAAAAGACCGTCACCGCCGAAGACCACCAGAAGGCCTACGACAACTGGGAGACCACCGACGACCACTCGATGCTCGTCGTAGGCATCGCCAAAGACCAGAACGGCACCAAATACTACAAGATCAAGAACTCGTGGGGCGAAGCCGGCCCGTACAAAGGCTATTGGTACTGCTCCGAGTCGTTTGTCCGCCTCCACACCGTCTTCTTCACCCTGCACAAGGACGCCCTCTCGAAGGCCATGAAGAAAGATTTGGGGCTTTGATAAATAACATTTACCTTTGCAACCGAAATGTATTATTCTTTAAACAAATAACAACATTATGAAATTCAAACACTTACTGACCGCAACCGCAGTGATGCTCAGCATCAGCGTCGTTGCACAACCCAAGCCCAAAGATGATGCCAAGGAAGAAGGCGAAGGCTTCAAGTTCGAAACCGTCAAGGAGCTTCCTATCACCTCCATCAAGAACCAGAACCAAGCCGGCACCTGCTGGTGCTACTCTTCGTTGGCTTACTTCGAGGCCGAACTGCTCCGCATGGGCAAGCCCGAGTACGACTTCTCGGAGATGTTCATCGTCTACAAGACCTACTTGGACCGCGCTGAGGCCGCCGTCCGCACCCACGGCGACGTGTCGTTCTCGCAAGGCGGCTCCTTCGGCGACGTGATCTATGCCATCAAGCACTACGGCCTCGTGCCCGACGAGCTGATGCCTGCCGGCGCCATGCACGGCGACTCACTGTCGAACTTCAACGAACTCTCGGCCGTCACCGACCCGTATGTTGCCGGTGTCATCAAGAGCCGCAAGATCCAGATGGACAAGGACGGCAACCCGCTGTGGAAGAAAGGCTTGGCCGGCATCTACGACGCCTACCTCGGCGTTCCCCCGACCGAGTTCACCTACAACGGCAAGAAGTACACGCCCATGAGCTTCGCCCAGTCGACGGGACTCAACATGGACGATTACGTGAACATCACCTCGTTCACGCACCATCCGTTCTATGAGCAATTCGTCATCGAAGTGCAGGACAACTGGCGCTGGGGCCAGGCCTGGAACCTCCCCATCGACGAGATGATGCAGGTGATGGACAACGCCATCGAAAACGGCTATCCGATTGCATGGGGCAGCGACGTCAGCGAAACGGGCTGGCTCCGTGGCAAGATGGCAGGCGTGGCCGTGCTTCCCGACATCGAAGCCAAGAGCCGCGACATGCAAGGCAGCGACATGGCCCACTGGATGGGTCTCTCAGCCGCCGACCGCGCCAAGGAAGCCCAAAACGGTCCCACCCCGCAGAAATGGGTCACCCAGAAGGAACGCCAAATCGCCTACGACAACTACGAGACCGGCGACGACCACGGCATGTTGATTTACGGCACCGCCAAGGACCAGATGGGCAACGAATACTACATGGTGAAGAACAGCTGGGGCGAAGCCGGCCAGTACAAAGGCATCTGGTACGTCAGCAAGGCCTTTGCCCGCTACAAGACCATGAACATCATCGTCCACAAGGACGCCCTGCCGAAAGACATCGCCAAGAAACTCGGCATCAAGTAAGCATTGGTCTTAGAAACGAAAAAAGGAAGCCTCACAGCTTCCTTTTTTCGTTTTATCGCTTCATCGGCTCGAAACCCTTGCCATACGCCCCCATCACGGTGTTCAGCGTCATGAAGGCCTTGGGGTCTTCTTCTTTCACGATGCGCAGCACCTGTTGCGACTCGCGCTTGTGGGCCACCACCATCAGAATGGGACCCTCGTGCTTGGTGTACCATCCGGTTCCGTTGATCATGGTAACGCCACGCATCATCTCCGTCGAGATGCGGTCGGCCACCGCCTCGGGCTTCGAGGTGAAGATGAAGGCTTGCACGGTTTGCTTGTTGCCCGTCAGCACCAGGTCGACGCAATAGCTGTTCACGCCCAGCACGACGCAGCTATAGATGAAGTCCTCAATCGTGTTGCCCACGATGAAGCCGCAGGCCAGGATGATGATATTACTAATAAGGAGTACGCGCCCCTGCGAGACGTTGACGTATTTGCACACCATCATGGCGATGATGTCGGTGCCGCCTGTGCTGCCCCCTTGGGTGAAAGCCAAGCCGATGCTCGCGCCCGCCAAGCCGCCGCCGATGACGGCAGCAAGGAAGTGGTCGGTGACGAAAGGCTGCATCTCGCCCGCCATCATCGGGTCGGTGATGAAATGCTGCAACAGCGACATGAACAGCGAGGCCATCACGATGGAATAGGCCGTCTTGATGCCGAAGCCCACGCCAATGATCTTCAAGGCGATGAGCAGCAGCACCGCATTGATGACGAAGACGCTGATACCCGTGGAAATGGCGCCATCAGTACCCCAATAGATCAAGGCCGCGATGCCATTCACGCCGCCGCCCATCAGGTGATTCGGGATGAGGAAGGCCGTCCAGCCCAAGCACATGGCGAACAACGCCAAGGTGATGACGGCGTAACGCTTCACCTCAGTCAGGACTTGTTTTTTGGATGCTTTCATAAACAAACAGTTTGATGGGGCAAAAGTACTATATTTTATCGATTTGGTCGCCAAAACCGCTTCTTTCCTTATTTTTGTTGCGCTCCATGTCACAAAACGACGCTCTCATTCGTCTTGTGAATGTAATCGTTCCCCAAATAGACCCCGGATTTGAAACGACATATCGAAGCTACTACCCGAAACTGTTCAGGATTGCGGCCAAGATGCTGCAAGACCCAGAGGGCGCAAAGGATGTCGTGCAAGACGTGTTCACGGCGTATTATTTCGCCATGAACAACGAAAAAGTCATCCGCGACGCGAAAAACTGGCTCGTCAGGAGTACCATTAATAAAGGCATCGACTACAAACGGAAAACGGCAAAGACCGTCGCGATGGAAAGCCCGCCGCCCGACTATGCCGAATCGCTCAACGACGAGACCCCTGACATCCTCAATGCCATAGCGCATCTCAACCCAAAGGAACAAACGCTCGTCGTGCTCTACAGCGAGGGATATTCCTACAAGGAAATCGCGGAAATGACAGGGCGCAACTTCGTTTCCATCGGGAAATCCTTATCAAGAACCTTGGACAAAATCAAAAAGCAATTGCTATGAAACACTTGAATGACAGAACGATACAAAGCTATATCGACAATGAATTGCCGGAAAGCGAAAGAAAGAAGGTTGAAATGCACCTTGCAGCATGTCCATCGTGCAGGCAAAGGGTTGAGTCGCAACGCGCTTTCTCCGAAAAAACGAAAAAATCGCTGGACACTTTGGCCCCCGACGACCTCACCGTGCCAGAGTTCAGTTTCGGAAGGGCGACAAGGCCAGAAGTACACGTTACCCGAATTGCCTTGATCTCTTCTTTGGCAACGGCGTGTGCCATCGCGCTTATCGTTGTGGTTGTCAACCTTTTGCCGAAGCCCCAACCCAAGCCAGCCGATTTCATCTTCGACTATTACACCGTCGAGGATTACGACGCCAACAAGCCTTTCGCCGAGCAGGAATTTGCCGATTTCAAAATGCGCACACAAGCAGAAGAAAAATACACAAACCTCTAAATCCAAAAGTCATGAAAAAGCTATTGTTCATCATTGTCTTAGCCATCGCGACTTGCTTTCAAGTTGACGCCCAAATGATTACACTCGTTCCCGACGAAACATACGGCGCTGGAAACGACTGGGACAAAATCTTCGACACCTACTACGACACTTTGGACGGTCGCCCCTACGGATTGCGGAAGCAACTCGTTGTTTTCGACGACGGCAAGGCCATCGTAAGCCATGCCACCAAAAACCGGTATTCCCTTTTCGATTCAAACGGCAAGTTCCTGCAAGACATCGCCTTGCATTTTGCCGACAAAAGCAAGAAGCCGCGCAACCTCCAGCCCGTGGATGGCAAGTTGGGCGACTTGTATTTCACTCAGGCCAACAACATGGGCGACATTTACCTGTTTGACGGCAACGGACTGATTACAAAGGAACTCAAAATCAAGTATTTGGCAAAGGAAATGTTGGCATTGGACGACCACCATATCGCCATCATTGGAGGCACGTCGTGGAGCAAAAAATGGAGAAGTCTTGTATCCATTTTGGACACAAAAACGGGCAAGGAGAAAATCCTTTGCGACGTCTTCGAGAACACAGACCCCGACCTCCAAAGCAAAAACTACTTCATTTACACGGCAAGTTGGAGGGAAGACATGAAAGGTGAGTGGCAAATCGCGAAAGCCAACGGCAAGCTCATTGTTTCCAACCCTATAGACGGACTTGTGAGAACCTACGACTTCAGCGGCAACAAGATTTCGGAAAAACTTTTGGACTGGGAGCCGCAAACCCTGTCCGTTGACGAGCAGATTGCCTTGCAAAACGCCCGAATCAAAGACCTGAAAGACAGGTTGCCACAAGTGACCGATGAACGAATGATTCCAAAATACAACGAGCTGATTTCCTATTATGAAAACGGCATCCAACACATCAAGGAGCCTATCAACATGGGTTGGTTCACCATCGCCATCCGGGGCAACGACGACAACATCCTTTTCTTCGGCGATGCCGAGACAGCGGGCCAGAACACGTTCCACGCCTATTCCGTCGGGAAAGAAAAAAGCATTTCGCAAGGCTCCTTCCAATGCGAAGGCTACGACTTGGCCATTACGAAAAAGCGCTTCGTGTGCCACGGCGGATACTACTACGGCGTGCAGGTGCTGAAGGATTGCGAAGGGATGCCGCTGCGGTTGGTGAGGTTTAGGGCAAAGTAGAACCAAATGGCCTAACAACTACAAAAATAAACTCAACCAATTGAATAGCAAATGGTTGAGTTTTTTCGTACCCGAGGCCGGGCTCGAACCGGCACGGCTTTAAAGGCCAAGGGATTTTAAGTCCCTCGTGTCTACCAATTCCACCACTCAGGCACTTTCACTTACAAAAAATCCCGACTTCCATCGGGACCTTCTGGAGCGGAAAACGAGACTCGAACTCGCGACCCCGACCTTGGCAAGGTCGTGCTCTACCAACTGAGCTATTTCCGC
>FLNV01000802.1_pt1 | contig 16224 bp, 19 predicted proteins | sample 1140351 | NCBI WGS metagenome assembly FLNV01 (sample SAMEA3878207, study PRJEB12797) | bioreactor metagenome | biome: Moose rumen | place: Sweden | collected 2011-10 | reverse complement strand
GCACAGTGCGAAGCCTTGTTGTCAGGATGGTCTTCGTAATTCGGGCTTATCATACGCATATCCAACGCCATTTTACGGGCATAGTCGGTAGCTATGAGCATCTTCGCCTTTTCCTCCGTCTCTGAAAGTGGCGGACGACCGAGCAAGGTTGCATCGCCCGACTTGGCAAACTCCATCAACCGCTTGATAAACTCTTCCTGGTCTGGTGTAGGCGGAATGTTATGCAGTATCTCGTTCTTCTCAGGTCTGTCCACACCCACGTCTGCCGCCGTGCGATAGTCTGTGATTTCATTATAAAAATGCCGCCAATTCGGGTACTTTGATGAAGTAGCGGAAACGCTCCTTCTGCACGATGTTGTTGGTGACGTTAAACTCAAAGTCAGTTGTCTTCTTGGCGAAGATTGCCGCCCACGCATCGAAGCAACGAATATTCTGACGTTCCAATTCACGGGGACGCAGGTATTTGAATAGCAAGTAAAGTTCCGTCAGCGAGTTGCTGATGGTTGTACCAGAAAGGAAAGTAGCGCCGAGGTCTCTGCCTGTCCGCTCCTGTATGGTACGGATGGCAGAGAGCATGTTCAACGCCCGTTGGCTACCCTCCGAGTTCTTGCTAAGGCAAGCGTCCCTTTGGGCCAAGCGACCGAATCCAGCCACATTGGTCGTGACGAGTGCAAAAGAAAAATACGAAAAGTCTATTTCTTAATTCCAAATGGATTTTGAAATAGACTTTATTGGGTCAAAGACAACGTCAGGCAGGGATGTCCGAGCAGAGAAAGGTCGTGATTAAATAGTGGGGCTACAAAGCATTAGTTTATCATTTAAAACACCAACAATGAGGAAAAAGATTGTATTACTCTTCGCCCTGCTCCTTGCCACCGTGCAGGGGGCGTGGGCCGTTTGGGACGGCTCGTCGATGTCGAGGCCAACCTATTACAGCAGCTACGGCGGATGCAGCGATGTCGTAGTGATTAACTCGGCAAACGAACTGGCCTGGATTCGCTATCACTGGGACGACGACTCCGGCGACGGCGTCGGCAAGGACTACTACGAGCACAACTTCTATCTGAATACCGACATCGACATGGGCGACGTCGTGTCGTACATCCCCATGGGTTCGGCTGGCTACGAAGGCACGTTCTACGGCAACGGCCACACCATCCGCATCCACATCTGGGGAGCGACAGCCAACTACCAGGGGCTGTTCGAAATGATTGCCAAGGAAGGCCGGGTGCAGGATGTCCACGTGGCTGGCAAGATAGAGTGCGACAACTCGCGACTGGTGGGCGGCATCTGCGAGCGGCATGGGTAACAACGACGGCAAACTGCTGGGTGGCATCGTGGCAGGCATGAAGCAGGGCAGCGTCAGCATGGAATACAACGTCAGCGGCATTACCACTTACACCAGCGGCCTGGCGGTTGGCGGCGTGCTCTATGCCACCACCGGAGACGCGGTGAGCCTCACGCTCGGCAGTAGCCGCATAGGATATACGGTCGAGGGTTACGAGGCCAGTGCAGGCACGCTCTCTGGCACGGCGAACCCCTACACGCTCACCATGCCCAGCGCCAACGTGACCATCAACGCCACCTCAATGACGCTCGCCCCCCTCGCGGGCGAGGGCGCCCTTGAAAGTCCATACACCATCAGCAATGCTGACGACTGGATACGCTTCTGCGCAAACGTGTTGTACGTGACCCAGTACAGCGGCCAGTATGTGAAACTGCTGGAAGACATCAGTGTCTCTGAGATGGTGGGCACGAGCCAGAGCAAATCGTTTCAGGGCACCTTCCTCGGCAACGACAAGACGCTGACCTTCACGAAGGGCACGGCTGAGACGGCCTTCGGCGAAGAGTACTGCGCCCCGTTCCGCCACGTCAGCGATGCCACCATCCGTGACCTCAAGGTGGCGGGCGACATCTACACCTCACAGAAGTTCGCCGCCGGACTCGTGGCCCGCAGTTACGGCGCGACGACCGTCACCAACTGTCAGGTCGGCACCGTCATCCATAGCACCATCAGCGGCGACGGCACGCATGGCGGCTTCGTGTCCATGCCAGGATACACACTGAACATTGAGGGCTGCGCCTACACCGGCCGTATGCTGACCAACAACGTCACCAACAGCAGCGGCGGTTTCGTGGGCTGGCATAACGCTGCGACCGTCAGTGTCAGCAATTCGCTCTATGCCCCCAGCGACGACATAACAGCGGGCTGGTCGGCCATCAGCGACGGCGCAACCTTCGTGCGCGGCGGCAGTCCCACCGTCACCAACTGCTACTACACCGAGCTGATGGGCACGGCACAAGGCACGCAGGCCTACGCCTACGACGCCGCCCCCGCCAACCTGGGCGATGCGGTGGCGGACGGCAACTACGGCTACATCACCGCCTACGCAAACGGCATCCTCTACGATGGCAAATACTACGTGGCCCCCGCCGCCGTCACCCTGGCCGACAACGCTGACAACAGCACTGTGCTGTCCGGTTTTGCCGGACAGGCCGCCAACGTCACCCTCGCCGACCGCACGCTCTACCGCGACGGCGACTGGAACACGCTGTGCCTGCCGTTCGCCATCAGCCGCTTCGCGGGCACCATCTTTGAGGATGCCACGGTGATGACGCTCAGCACCGACGGCACGGGCTTCGATGCCACCACCGGCACCCTGACGCTCAACTTCGAGACCGCCACCGCCATCGAGGCCGGCAAGCCCTATATCGTGAAATGGACACGCGCCGACGGCTACGATGACGCCCCCGCCAACTTCGACATCGCCAGCCCCGTGTTCAGCGGCGTGCAGATTAAGAACGTTGACCCCGCCACCGCCGCCTTCACCAGCGCTGACGGCGACGTGACCTTCCGTGGCACCTTCAGCCCCGTGGCCTTCACGCCCGACGACAAGAGCAACCTCTTCCTCGGCACCGCCAACACGCTGTACTATCCCAATGCTGCCAACAACGAGGACGGTAGCTACTACGTCAACGCCTGCCGCGCCTACTTCCACGTCAATCTCAGCGGCCAGGCCAACAGCGTCCGCGCCTTCGTCCTCCACTTCGGCGATGAGGAAACGGCAGGAGTGACTACTCCCCTCTCCAATCGGAGAGGGGCCGGGGGTGAGGCTTGGTACACGCTGGACGGTCGCAAGCTCGACGGCAAGCCCTCGCGCGCAGGCGTGTATATATATAAATGGTGTAAAGAGAGTGATTAAGTAACCCCGCAACAATACAGGGGTTGCACCCCTGCCTGTGTTCTCAACAGCCCTTCGGGCTTATTATAAACCTCAAAATAACAAGACAATGAAAAAGCAAGCATATCAGAAACCCGCCATGCGGGTAGTGAAGATTCAGCACCAGCAGCACCTGCTCGCTGGCAGCATTGAAAATGTAAACAGCAACGCCGGCATTGGCTATGGCGGTGGCGGTGGCGGCAGCGGCCCCGCCCGCTCCCGCGGCTTCGACGGCTGGGACGACGACGAGGAATAACATCCAACCACAGGTCGTCGGGGGTTCTTGCTTGGCAAGCGTCCCTGCGGGCCGAGCGCGACTCCCCCGGCGGCCACAACAAGAAAGCGTTCTTTAACTTACTGAGACAAACGGATAAAAATCTGAGGGATTCTGCGATAATCTCGCAGAAAAAGTTGTAACTTTGCAGCCGTAATCACGTTAAAAGACAAGAGAACATGACTGCATTAGTTCTGAAACGAGAATCCGACAATTACTGGAACCTCATCAAGGATGCCAGTAGTGAGGTGAAGCTTGCGCTTATCAAACGGCTGAGCGATGCCTTGCGACCCGCCGTTGCAGAGAAGAAATCCAGAAGAAAGAAATACACAGCCGACGACTTTGCAGGGATATGGGACGACGAGCACTTCATGCCAGCAGAAGATATCAACAAGGCTATCCGCGATGCCCGCCACGTGAAGAGCGGCAGAGACGAACTCTGGGACAAATTCTTCAGTGAGGCATGAAACAGGGTAAGTATCTTCTCGACACTTGTATTTGCGTCTACTGGTTGCGTGACAAGATGAATGTGAGGGAGCGTATCAACGCCGTTGGCTTTGACAACTGCTACATATCTGAGCTGACTGTCGCTGAGCTGAAGTTCGGCAGGGCCTACGGCCAACTGAAAGGCGGTCCGAAATACAGGGAACAGCCTATTAGGAAATTCTTCGAGGCCATCAAGGTGTTGCCCATCGCCCCCATATTCGACATCTATGCCGAGGAAAAGGCACGGCTTGCATTGGCCGGTACGCCCACTGGCGAATTCGACCTGCTGATAGGCTGCACTGCCGTTGCTGAAGGCATGGTCATGGTGACTGAAAACGTAAAGGACTTCCAGAATATCAAGGGCATCCAGATTGAGAACTGGATAGAAAGGAAATAGCAGTACGCCCCCCCCTCAAATAATATCCGCCGAGATTCTCAGAAGAGAGCCTCGGCGGTTTCGTATATCCGTTGCTGTCTCAGGTATAGTCATAGGACGAAGAAAAAAGACAACAATAAACATTAGTATATCATTTTAAATATTAACAATGAGAAAAAAGATTGTATTACTCCTATCCCTGCTCCTTGCCACCGTGCAAGGGGCGTGGGCCGTTTGGGACGGCTTGTCGTATTCGAAGCCTACCTATTACAGCAGCTACGACGGATGCAGCGAGGTCGTGGTGATTAACTCGGCAAACGAACTGGCCTGGATTCGCTATCACTGGGACGACGACTCCGGCGACGGCGTCGGCAAGGACTACTACGAGCACAACTTCTATCTGAATACCGACATCGACATGGGCGACGTCGTGTCGTACATCCCCATGGGTTCGGCTGGCTACGAAGGCACGTTCTACGGCAACGGCCACACCATCCGCATCCACATCTGGGGAGCGACAGCCAACTACCAGGGGCTGTTCGAAATGATTGCCAAGGAAGGCCGGGTACAGGATGTCCACGTGGCTGGCAAGATAGAGTGCGACAACTCGCGACTGGTGGGCGGCATCTGCGAGCGGCATGGGTAACAACGACGGCAAACTGCTGGGTGGCATCGTGGCAGGCATGAAGCAGGGTAGCGTCAGCAGGGAATACAACGTCAGCGGCATTACCACCTACAACAGCGGCTTGGCAGTTGGCGGCGTGCTCTATGCCACCACCGGCGACGAGGTGAGCCTCACGCTCGGCAGTAGCCGCATAGGATATACGGTCGAGGGTTACGAGGCCAGTGCAGGCACGCTCTCTGGCACGGCGAACCCCTACACGCTCACCATGCCCAGCGCCAACGTGACCATCAACGTCGGCACAATGAAGCTCCCACCCCTCCCGGGCGAGGACACCCTTGAAAGTCCATACACCATCAGCAATGCTGACGACTGGACACGCTTCTGCGAAAACGTGATGTACGTGAACCAATACAGCGGCCAGTATGTGAAACTGCTGGAAGACATCAGTGTCTCTGAGATGGTGGGCTATTGGATTGACGACAGCGACAACAAGCCCTTCAGCGGCACCTTCCTCGGTAATAACAAGACTATCAACGTCACGCTTACCGATGACGGCAAGAAGGGTCTGAGTCCCTTCCGCTACATCGACGGTGCCACCATCCGCAACCTCACCACGGCAGGCACCATCAGTACCAACCAACGCCACTCATCGGGCCTCGTGGGCTATGCCAGCGGCACCAATACGATAGAGAACTGCGCTGTCACCGTCACGCTCAACGTCAGCAGCGACTACGCTGGCGGCATTATCGCCCATGGAATGAGGTCTAACACCACCATCAAGGACTGCGTCTTCGCTGGCCACTTTATCGGCCAGGAAGTCAGAGAATATTTAAACGATTGGCTCTACGACAGCCATCCTAAACCCATCAACATCGCCGACATCTGGGGCTGGAGCACCGATGGTACGCCCACGTTGCAGAACTGCCTGGAAAAAGGCACCTACACCAACATCGAGTCCATGCACCCCATAGGCTTGCAAGGCAGCAGCGGAAGCATCACCAACAGCTACTACATGACCCCTCAGATTGACGAGCCCACCAACGCCTGCAGCGCCTTCGTCCTCCACTTCGGCGACGACGAAACGGCAGGAGTGACTACTCCCCTCTCCAATCGGAGATGGGCCTGGGGTGAGGCTTGGTACACCCTCGACGGGCGCAGGCTCTCGCAGCAGCCCTCGCGCGCAGGCGTGTATATTAACAATGGTGTAAAGGTCGTGATTAAGTAAAAACAATAAAGCAATGAAAAAGAATTATATGAAAAGAATTATGCAATGGGTGATGGCCGCCACCCTGGTTTGCGGCGCAAGTGTATTTACCTCATGTTCGTCGGACGAGGACGAGACTCCGGTCGTGCCGACCGACGAGGTGGAGGCGCAGTTGCAGCGGATGACGCTGCGCGAAAAGGTGGGACAGTTGTTCTACGTGCGGCCCGAGTGCCTCGACACCACCATCCACTTCAACCTGCCCAGCAGCGTTGACGTCAGTTCGGACGACATCAGGGAAATCAAGCTGCAGGCCGTGAACGCCACGATGCGGGGCGTCAACGAGGAGTACCCCGTGGGCGGCGTCATCCTCTATGCCCACAACATCGAGGACGAGGCGCAACTCTCGGCCTTCGTCGCGCAGATACGGGCCCTGAACGGCGCGCCGCTGCTCTGCATCGACGAGGAGGGTGGCCGCGTGGCCCGCATCGCCAACAACGAGAACTTCGACGTGGAGAAGTTGCAGGACAAACTGCGCGGTGAGTTGGGCTACCAGAACATCATCGTCACCGACGCGATGGAGATGGGGGCCATCACCCTGCAATACACCAATGCCGAGGCCGCCGTGGGCACGCTACAGGCCGGTGCCGACATCGTGCTCGGGCCCCAGAACTTCGTCGAAGCTTTCGATGCCGTGGTCCGGGCTGTGCAGGACGGCGTACTCACCGAGCAGCGCATCGACCAGAGCGTCCGCCGCATCCTCCGGCTGAAGCGGCAATTGGGGCGGTAGTGCCGTCATAGCCTCGCGACGGCCGCAGCAAGAAAGTGTTCTTTTACTTACTGATCTAAGTTTCAGCATGAGTTTTCTGTATTTTTAGAGTGGAAAAACCTATCGGTTGTGGAATTATGTGCCACAGAACGATGGAATTTTCCTCCTGTGCGCGCCAACCACCATTCCGCAAATTTGCAATTGGGCCTTTGTCACGGCGTAATGGGGCCTACGTTGAGTTGTAACGGGGCCTCCGTTACGCTTCAGTGGGGCCTCCGTTGCGGTCTGACGGGGCCCCATTTGCGAGGCAATTCAGTCGCTGTTTTGCTAACTGCTTGCTGTACAGCGTAATAACGAATATACATCAAAATGGCGATTTTCACTGCCATTTGCTCTTTGCTCGAAAATATTCGATTCTACAGGTGGATAGTTGTGTTAAAGTTTTCTAATGCAGGCATTTTTGTCGGAACTTGCGGAAGGGGAATAAAAAAAAGTACTACCTTTGCATTGGCGAAAGCAGCAAACTGTTCATAGAATGCCAATGACCGCAAAAGAAATAGTATCGTATATGGAGTCGCTGCGCGACGAAGAGCAGCGAACAAACCTGATGCGCTTCTTCAAGACAGGACCAGGCGACTATGGCGAGGGCGACGAGTTCCTTGGCATCAAGGTGCCGCAGACGCGTGAGGTGGTCAAGGCGGCGAGCAAGGAACTCCAGTTGGGCGAAGTGCCCGAGCTGCTGATGTCCCGCTGGCACGAGGTGCGCCTTTGCGGTTTCCTCATTCTTGTTGACCGGTTTGAGCGTCTGGCCGCGAAGCGACTCGAACATGACGAGCAGGCCGTCAGGAAGCGCGACGAGATAGTAAGGCTGTACCTGCAATATGCCGAGCAGGCCAACAACTGGGACTTGGTGGACCTGTCCGTCTATAAGATCCTCGGCCACTGGCTGATGCTGCCGACATTTCTGGGGAATGATTCTTATTCTAAGGAATTTGTAGGTGATTCTTATTCTAAGGAATTTAGGAATCAAGGAATAGTTCCTAAAATCCAAGATTCCTTAGACATAAAGATAGAAGTGCTCGACTCCTTAGCCAAAAGCACTTGCCTGTGGAAACAGCGCATGAGCATTGTGTGTACATGGTACCCCTCACATCACGATGATCCGTCGTGGTGTCTGCGCTATGCCGAGGTTCACCTGCATCATACCCACGACCTGATGCACAAAGCCGTGGGGTGGATGTTGCGCGAGATGGGCAAGAGCCACACCGAACTGCTTCGTGACTTCCTTCGTCAGCACGCCCACGAGATGCCGCGCACCATGCTTCGCTACGCTATCGAGAGGTTGCCAGAGGCAGAGCGCAAGCGGTATTGTGGTGCGTCCCGTAATTTTTAATTGCAGCATCGAAGTCCTTGGCCCCTCCTGTCTGGTTGAATAGCTTCTTCAGCAAGCGCACACGGGTGTTGGTGATGGTCTGGGGCGTTGAAATGGTCAGCGCGGCAATCTCCGTTGGCAGGAAACTGTGGACAGTCAGCAGACAAACCAGCTGCTCCTTTGAACTGAGCGGAGCCAGCAGCTCACGCAGTCCCGGACGCATGGCGTAAGAGAGTTGGGCCAGGCTGTTCGTGTCGTCATCGGGTGCAGGCCTGCCTTTGCTGGCAGCGGCATGCAGGCGAGATACAACCTCCTTCATCTGGCGGGAGTTCTCTCGCAGCTCTCGCTCCTTCTGCCGTCGCATCTGGGTCAGCTCGGTTCGCGTCAGTCGATATTGCTGCTGGCTTTCGGCAAAACGGGCGTTGAGCAGGTCGATACGCCGTCGGTTATACCTGACGATGATTGCAGACAGGATAATCACAAGGATGATGGCGGAAAGAAGCCCGATGACCGTATGATACTGCCGTCGTTCCCTGAGCTGCTCGTCATACTGCGTCTGCAGGTCGATGACACCGGCAGCGTCATTCCGCTCGTATAGGCGCTGATAGACCTCGTTCAGCCGCTGACTGTACTCCGCCACATCTGCCATGTCGCCACGGCGGTTCATGTAGGCTATCAACTGCCGATAAGACTGGATGGCTACATCGGGCGACTGGGAGTAGGCCAGACGATACCATTGCTGGACGGCCGATGCCGTGTCGCCCTCTGCTATGTAGATGTCGGCCAGCAGCTTTCCTCCTCTGTCGGTAGGCGAGAGCAGCATGGACTCAGTCAGACAGCGTTTCGCCTCTTGGCGTTTCCCCGTACTCAGCAGGTAGCTGGCTCGGTTGACCAGATAGGTGGCACGTACCTCGCCGTCCGTATCGCCGTAGTATGGCTGGGCCTGTTCTATATAGTGCCTGAGACTGTCCTCCTGTCCCAGCAGGTCGAAGGTCATGGCGATGTTGTTGAGCGCCTGAACCGTCCATTGCTTGTTCTTCGACGTGTCGAAGCGGTCAGAGGCCGAGCGGTCGCACTGGCGGGCGGCACTCAATGCCTGCTGGTAGTAGCGCAGCGTCAGGCTGTAGTTGCCCACGTTGTCGTTCACATCGCCCAGCACTGAATACAGATACCACTCAAAGGCGGGCTGGTTCAGCTCGCTGGCCAGCCGTTCGGCCCGTTTCATCATCAGCACGGCCTCGTGCGTCTGCTGTTGCTTGTACAGTATGATGGCATGATGGAGCAAAGCCCTGGCCAGATGCTCATCGTCGCCGTGACGCTCATAATAGTTCCTGCTGGCGCGTATCAGCGAGTCTGCCGAAGTGTTCAGCCCGCTACGGTGCAGGGCTTCGGTATAGAGCAGACCGAAGAGCGCACGATCGGCCGCGGTCATCGTCGTGTCGCTATAACAAGGAGCCAGCATCCTGACCACAGAGTCGGGCTGCGTGAAGACAATCTGCTCGGCCCTGTCCAGCAGTTCATTGTGGGACTGCTCGTGCGAGCAGCCCACAATGATAAGTGCAAGTAGCGCTAACGAGAGGTGTTTCATTTCAAGCGGAATACTATGGGAAGATTGAATTGCACTCTGACCACCTTGCCTTTGTCCTTACCGGGAGTCCATTTGGGCATGGCCTGTACCACCCTGATAGCCTCGGCATCAAGAGAGGGGAACACCTGCTTGGCCACTTTCACATCAGATAAACTGCCATCAGTCTCAACTACGAACATGACCATGACTCGTCCCTCCACCTTTTGCTTCTCGGCATCCTTGGGGTACTTCAGATTCCTCATCAGGAATTCAAACATGGCAGGCGTGCCGCCAGGGTATTCGGGCAATTGCTCAGGCGTGTCATATACCTTCTGGTTCTTCTGCGACACCACCGTCTTCTGTGCGCTTGCTGTCAAGAGGCAGCATACTGCCATCAGTGACATTAAAATCAGTTTCTTCATTTTCTTTCTTTTTTTTGAATGGTTCAACAATCTGATTTGTTGTCCGGACGGTGCAAAAGTAGGTATTTCCCGAAGAACACACAAGAAATTGATTACACATTATTACACATGCAGCAGAAACCGCCTTTTCTGTTATAACATTTTCCCCCATGTCCGATGTCGATGCCATCGCTGACAATAGTAACAGCTATATTTTACTTTAGAAAAAAAATTTAGTCAAGTTTTTAACTTTCAAAAGTAAAATTGGTGATCTTATGAGATAATTACGTTATAGTATAAGGTGAAAAGAGCGGGAACCGAGGCCGAGGAAGTCGGCGCGGGTTCCCGTTCATATTTATAACCATGTCCTCATTTGAATGGCATTCTCATCCTATTGGACAAGTACTTTTCGACCGTTAACTATATAGACCCCTTTCTCAAGCCGTTGAACATCAGTGGCATCTACCTTCCGTCCATCAACTGTGTATATACTAATCGGCAGGTTAATTGCCGTGGCATTTGAACTTTCCGATTAAGCGAGAGCAGAGGGTACTTGTATCCTCTGCCGAACGTGAGGAAAGTCGAGCGAAGCTCAATTGAATGAGGAATAACGAGCAAATGTTAGTCATTCAGATAAAAATATTCGTCAAAATGATGGCAGAATGAAATAAATTGTTTATATTTGCAGCCTAAAACAGTAATTTAAAAGAAAGATTATGGCACAAGTATCAATGACCGTCCGTATGGACGCAGGCATCAAGGCTCGCTTTGAGGAGCTATGCCAGCAGTTTGGCATGAGCGTAAACACAGCAATGAATGTGTTTGCAAATGCAGTGGTGAGGAAACGGATGATTCCATTTGAAATCACAGCTAATCCCTCAGAAGATAAAGTATTGAGCGATTTCTATGCTTTTAGGAGGGAAATGGCTGCCAGCGACTGCCCCGAACTGACAATGGAAGAAATCAACGAAGAAATTAGGTTGGCCCGTGAAGAAATGGCAGCAAAAAGGAGGGCCGCAGTATGATTTATGCAGTTATCGACACAAACGTTATCGTTTCGGCTTACATTACGAAGAATCTGACTGCCGCAACATCAAGGGTTTGGGCAGCCGTTCTACAGGGGAAAATCATTCCTGTCTATAGTGATGAAATAATCGACGAATACACAGAGGTGTTACACCGTAAGAAATTCGACATCCCTGAGCGTCTTATTAAGTGGGCTATAGACAGAGTCCTTATGAATGGTATCCACGGAGAGCGAGTACCATCTAATGAACACTTCCCTGACCCAAAGGACGTTGTATTCTATGAAGTGGCCATGTCGAAAGAGGATGCCTACCTGGTGACTGGCAACAAGAAGCATTTCCCCAACAAGCCGATTGTAGTGACTCCGGCAGAGATGGTGGAAATATTGAAAGAACAAGGATTGCTGTAATGCAGCAACTACTAGAATATTTTATTCCTCCTCTTCATCTCCTTCCATCCTGCAAATCCTATGCGTTTCTTTCCGCGCCTCGCGCCAACGAGGAAAGTACTTGTCCATGAGCGCGTGGAAATGGGCATTGTGGCTGGGCTCCAGCAGGTGGCAGAGTTCATGGACGACGACGTGCTCGGCGCACCACTCGGGCAGGAGCAGGAGATAGGCGGAGAAACAGATGGACTTGTCCTTGACGTTGCAGACGCCCCAGCGGGAAATCATGGCTTTGTAGTAGATGCGCGAGGGAGTGACATGCATTTCCTTGGCGTGACGTTCCACCATCGGCTCAATCAGGGCTTTCAGTTGTTGGAGGGCTTCGTCGGCCTGGGCGCGAGTCTGCAAGGGCAGTTGGTTGAAGAAAGCCGCCCGCTTCGCCTGGTGCTCCTGCGTTTTCTTCCGCGCCTCGGCAATCCAGTCGCGATGTTCCTCGATGAACCGCTCAACTTCCCTACGAGGCATACCGATGGGTGCCGACACGTGCACATCGCCATTCTTCACGATGCGCATCGACAGCCGCCGCGTCCGCCTGTATGTCACCTGTATCGCCATGATTCAATGCGTTCTTTTTAATCTGACAGACTTCTCCGTTCCGTCGGGGCTGCGGAACTTGAACTGGGCTTCCTCGTCGTAACGGTCCATCAACATGTAAGTGCAGGCATCCGTGATGGGCGTACCGTTCACTTCCATCAGATAGTCGCCCGTGCGAACGCCTTTCTGATAGGCGGCTGAGCCTTTGCGGACGACGGCTTTGAGCACACCGAGCGTGTCGCCCGCCTCTGTGGGAATGAACGTGACGCTGCCGGCCTCGCTGTTGCCGACCGTGATGTCCTGCTGGTCATGAGGCACGAACACGAACTGCTTCCGTGGCGCATCGATAATCAGCGAGGCATGCTTCAGCACGGCACTCCCGACCCGCGAAGTCCGGTGGGCGGTGGTGATGTACAGGTCGTTGACGGGCAGTTGGTCTATATGAATCTTGGGCAGGTGGAGAAACCGCCCGACGATGGTGTCGGCAGACAGGCCGTACAGCCCCACGCTCGAATTGATGGTCGTGTCCGTCTGTATCGTCAGGTCGTCGAGAATCTTCTGCTTCTTGGGCGACTTCGCGAGCCAATGGTCCAACTGCTCCTGCGGCAGAGCGAGCCACGTGTTCAGCGCCCCCGTGTCAAACACCGTTTCCACCCATCCGATGGGCGTGTCGACAAGAATCAACGGACGGAAGGCCGGCATCCGCTTCATTCTGAATTTGGCCGTCGGACGTCCTTTTTCCTCCTCCGCAAAGAACTTCTTCCGGTCGGTGACGATGAGCAGGCTGTCCTTCGTGTCCAACTTGAACGAGAGCCCTTTGCCCACGAGATTGAACCCCAGAATGCCGTCAAACCTGTTGCACGCCACCATTCCCACGGCGCTTTCCACAATCATCGGATAGTTCTCTATCAGGAGACTGCCCATCCGCATCGTCGGAATCTGGTAGATGGTTTGCTTGCGAAACTCCCCGTTGATGTCTCCAAACGTCACGCTGTCCGTCGTCATCTGCCTCATCCAGTCCTCTTTCTGTCCGATCCATAGTCCGAGCGGCGAGCCGGTGTCGAACAGCAGGTTCCACGTTCGTCCTTCTATCTCGACAGGCACGACGACCGCCCCGTCCATCACCTTTATCATGATGGTGTCCGAAAAATCTCTCTTCGAGAACCTGACCGCGTCCGTCGCCGCCGTTATCAGGTTCTGGGCCTGGGCGAATGTTACGGCAAGCAAGCACGCGGTAATGCTCAATATTCGTATCGGTTTCATCAAGTGCATGTTTTATTATAGCACTAAGAGATACTTCGCCATTGGCAACAAAAGCCTCTCAATCCTGAAAGATTGCGTTTTCGGCAATGACCTGTGCTGCAGGAATACGTTTTATGACATGGTCTGCGCCACTGACGACAACGTCCTGACCTCTCAATGCTTTTTCATGAAGCATTTTCTTCTCTGCAATCTCTAATCCGTGACGCAGTTTCTCGTTAAACTCCTGTATCTCCTTATTTGACATAACTCAGCATCATTGTGTACAACATTTCTTCATCTATCATTGTTTCGGCATTCTTGCCGCCAGAGGCAATCTGTTTGCGAGGGTTCTCGCTATTGTCAAAAATTACCCACGAATCTACTTCCTTTGCAAATAGATTGAACAGATTGCTGATGCCTGCAACGTATCTTCTTCTAATGATTTCTTTCGGAATATTATGACCGCCATTAGCGACTCGTTCGGCAACACGCATCACAGCCAGTTCAGGTGAGTTTAGCCAGAAGAACAACACTTTCACGCTATAACCCTTTGCCTGCGCTTTGCGGACAAGACTGATATATGATTTCGTGGCAAGAGTAGTCTCAATGGAGAAAGTCTCCCCCTTCTCCAAGAGTTCATCAATGCGTTTGAGCATCAGTCGTCCGGCCTCAATCGCAACGCTCTCTGGGTTGAAAGGCGAAAGTCCTTTGGCAATCTCATCTGCATTCACGAACTCCCTGCAATGAAGGATTTCGGGAAGGACAGTGTAGGATGCAGTCGTTTTCCCTGCACCATTACAACCGCTGATGATGTATAGATTCTTGTCCATATTCAGCGGCAAAGTTAAGACTTTTTTGTGAAAAGTGTATCTTTTTCCTTCCTTATTTATATATTATTGACGGAAATTTCGTATCTTTGCCCTCAGTTTAATCAAATCAGGACAGAATTATGGCAAGCAACGCAGACTTTGTGCAGTACATCGTTGACCAATGCAGCGGCGCGGGGGCGATTGTCGCCAAGAAGATGTTTGGCGACTACGGCATCTATTGCGATGGGAAAATCTTCGGACTCATCTGTGATGACCGACTCTACATCAAGCCGACGGAGGCGGGTAAAGCGCTTTTGAAGACCATCGACCTGCAACCGCCTTACGAGGGCGCGAAGCCTTACTTCTACATCGCCGATGTCGATGACCGCGATTATCTCTCAGCCCTCATCCGCGAGACCTGCCGGGCACTGCCGGAACCCAAACCGAAAAAGAAAAAGTAGCCGGAAGTCAGGGAGCGGATTCCTTGATGCGTGCCAGTAACTCATACACATCCCGCAAAGAACACAGGTCTGTGAGAATATCGTAACTTCGTCTTTCAACGGCATTAACAAACGAGGACAGTTCATGGAAGAAGCCTTGTGAGTAAACCTGATTGTTCACAAGCGTCGGTACGAAGTTGTTTCTGTCATAAAGATGCTCTGTCGTTTTGTTTGTACGGCACAATTTTTCAATAGGAATACCAAGCGGGGCCGAGCGCTTCGGAGTATAGGTTAGAAGTTCCATTTGTGATAGGTGGTAGATGCCCGAACGGGTGCAGATTTTCAGTGTTTCTTCGGCTGCAGTCCAGGTATAGGCGGTGGAGAGTTCGAGGATGCCAACGATGTGCGGATGTTGGAGCATGAGGATGTAAGAGTCGTTGGCAACCTTGCGGCAGACGAGGATTTCGGGCTTGCCGAATAGGAAGCAAACGAGGTCAAGGGGATGGATATAGAGGTCGAGCAGGGCACCGCCCATTCCCGAGCTTCGCTCGCCTACCCGTAGCCTTTCTGGGTAGGCACCAGTGAGGTAATGCAGGTCGTAATTGATAAGATGTTCTTTGTTGAGATGTTTCTTCAGCATTTGTACGGCTGGGGCATAGCGTTTCTGTAATCCGACCATTGCGATAGGTGAGCCATATAGTCGCTGTAGGTCTATCAGTTTGTCGAGTTCTTCTAACGACTGACAGGGAGGCTTTTCAATAAAAAGCGACTTCCCGCTACGGAGGACTTGCGAGGCTATAGAAAAATGGACTGATGGGGAGGCTGAGACGAATATGCCTCTGACATCTCTATCGTTCAGAATCTCACAAAGCGAGGTCGTGGCTTTCACACCAGGAAACTTCTGCTCTATCAGCCGGGCCTTTCTTTCCGACGTAACGCAGATGTATTTCAGCGGTACGCCGAGGTAATGAAGAACGGGATAGAGATTGGTCAGCGAGTGCTGCCCCATGCCCACGAAGGCATATTGATATTGGTACGTTTGGCGCAGAAACCGCTCCGTGCGCATCCGTTTGTAACGGTTGATGAGTTGTGGTATCATATTATTCGTGACATTCGTTTAATTCGTAGTCTCTTTATAAGTCTGTTTCGGGTCTGCCGTCCATTGATACGGGCCGTAGAATTTCTCAATGAGCCACTTGGGCAGCAGCCGCTCGAAGTTGCGTACAAGGATGATGTCGTACTTGCGATGGAAGTTAATCCAGCAGCCATTGCACTCCTTGGAATACTGGCATTGCGTCTGACAGGCCGATGCGCCGTTGAAAATCTCGTCAAGCGATTGCTCGTGGATATTCCCCAGCACCACGTCAAGATTCTGGCAGAGTGGCACGTCACCGTTACTATGCACCACAAGGCAACTCATGATGCTCTGGCAGCGC
>FLNV01001666.1_pt1 | contig 16262 bp, 11 predicted proteins | sample 1140351 | NCBI WGS metagenome assembly FLNV01 (sample SAMEA3878207, study PRJEB12797) | bioreactor metagenome | biome: Moose rumen | place: Sweden | collected 2011-10 | reverse complement strand
TTTTTTTTGCCCTTGCTGGCGCATGCCCTGCTGCCGCTTCGCGCAGCCCCGCCTCGCGTCCTTGCTGCCGCTTCGACGAAAAAACATGAGAAAACCATAAAAAAAACCAAAACTGTACTGTTTTTTGGAATTTTTTTCTAATTAATTGCTAACGGTTTGAATTAATTCTTATTTTTGCAACCTATTATGTAAAAGTCTGAAATAGATTATAACAACAAAATAAAAACCACATGAATATGAAAAGAAGTTTACTATGTATGACGGCGGCGTTGCTTCTCTGTGGAGCGGCGTTTGCCCAGACCAACTACTGGGGCAACGACCCCGACTCCCATGCGCAGCCCTCGAACACACCCATCGTGGCAAGCGTTACGGTTGACGACGAAGCCGTGACCGTGAACGACAACATGCGCCTCGGCGCCTTCGTGGGCGACGAGCTCCGTGGCATTGCCGCACCGCACACCGACGGCAAATTCTGGATCCAAGTGTTCTACACTGCCGCCACCGACAACATCACCTTCAAGTTCTATGATGGCACAGACGAATACGCCACCTGCGCCACCACCCTCACCGGCAGCGACGAAGGCTATGGCACACCCTCAACGCCTGAAACGCTGAATTTCACTACTGCTCCACAGACGATTACGCAGACGACAACCTTTGAGCAAGGATGGACTTGGTGGTCATCTCCCTTGGAACTATCTAACAATGGATTAGAGATGTTAGAGGAAAGTTTAGGTACAAGTGGCATAAAAATCCAATCTAAAAATAGTGGTTTTACTGAATACTACGACTTCGGTTCGGATGCCTTCTGGTATGGAACGCTTACTGCTATTTACAATGAACAGATGTATCAGGTCAGCACAAGTAACACCTGTGTTAGCTCAATGACGAGTCAAGTTACCACACCAGAGAGTCATCCTATCACTATCAATAATGGTTGGAATTGGATTGGATACCCGTGTAACAATAGCCAATCCGTGGAAATAGCAATGAGTGGTTTCTCTGCTACTTCTGGAGACCAAATTAAGAGTAAGAACAGCGGCTTCACAGAGTATGTTGATTTTGGCACTGATGCCTTTTGGTACGGCACACTTAATACTTTGGAGCCGTGGCAGGGCTATATGTATTTGTCAAATAGTAATGAATCTAAAATCTTAATATACCAGACTCAGTCGAATCGCGACATGACAGAGTCTGTCAATATCGAACAAAGCAGAGTTTTCGTGCCAAAAGAAGATAATTATCCGAACAATATGACAATTATAGCTGCCATTGAGTTTGGTAAAAATGAGTTACGGAGTTCAGAATTTGAAGTAGCGGCTTTTGCAGGCAATGAGTGCCGTGGCAGCGTTAAATTAATGTATGTAGAGCCAATAGATCGTTATTTGGCTTTCTTGCTCGTATCAGGCGAGGCAAAGGAGAATCTTACTTTTGTATTAACCGATGGAACTGATTTTAGTTGGTCAACTAATCATTTGCTGTATATTACTGACGCTTCCATTGGCTCTGTGACGGAGCCTGCTATTTTACATTTTGCCCCCTTTGGTGTAGATGAGAATAATCAAAGTATTGTTAATGTTTATCCCAATCCTTCAAAGGGAGTCTTTAATGTCAAAGGAAAAGACATCAGAAAGATAGAGATTATCAATGCTTATGGTCAAGTCATCCTTTCCAAGGAAGTGAATGAAGACAATGACCTATTTGTCGACTTAAGCAATCAAGCAATCGGTGCTTATTTGCTGCGTGTTATTACTGACAATGGAATCACAGTTAAACAACTAATCAAAGAATAAACACTCAAACAATTAATTAATAGGTAATAATTATGAAAAAAGCGTTAGTATTTCTAATGATGTGTTTGTCAAGCCTTATTTCGCTTGCAAACCATTATGAACCAGTTGAGTCCCAATATAACATGTCTAATACATTTATTATTCAAATAAATGGCGAAGAGCAGTATTCTGCAAATTTTGAAGTAGGTGCTTTCTGTGGAACTGAATGCCGTGGCTCTCAGATGGCAATAGAATTCTTTTACAATCACCGTTATTTGGTTCAAATGCAGATTTATGGAGATTTTGGTGATTCCTTTACATTCAAACTATACGACCATGGAGAAGGTAAAGAATTAGATTATCTTGTGTCACCAGAGGCTATAGAATACGCGACTAACGGATACGGTACTGTTGGTAATCCTTATGCATTAAATTTCACAGGTTCCGAATCCACCACCTTCCCCCTCCCCATCACCGGCTACGGTGAGCTAAGCAACTCCGGCGGCTACTACCTCATCTCGTCGCCCATCGGCAATGTGGCCACGAGTGAAGTGGAAAACCTAACCACCGGCACCTACGACCTCTACTCCTTCGACCAAGCAGCCGAGATGGAATGGATTAACATGCACGACGGCGGCACGCTCGAGGCTGGCAAGGGCTACCTCTATGCCAACAGCACCGACGTCACCCTCACCTTCACCGGCACGGCCTATACGGGCACGGGTACTTTCGATCTGGAGTATTCCGAAGCCAACCCCGCAGAGGAGATGCGCGGCTGGAACCTCGTAGGCAACCCGTTTGCCACCGAAGCCACCGTCAACCGCGACTTCTACGTCATGAACGACGGCGGCAGCGAGATTATCGCAGGCCAAGGCAACATCGCAGCCATGCAGGGCATCTTCGTCAAGGCTGAGGCAATAGACGAAAGCGTCACCTTCACCCAGTCGGGCAACAGCGACGGCTCGAGCCTCGCGCTCAACCTCGTGCGCACCGACCGCAGCGCCGGCCTCATCGACCGCGCCATCGTCCGCTTCGACAACGGCGGCACCCTGCCCAAGTTCATGCTCGACGAGAACAACACGAAGGTCTACATCCCCAACGACGGCAAAGACTTCGCCGTGGTCAACCGTGGCACCGACAACACCATGCCCGTCAGCTTCAAGGCCCGCGAAGACGGCAGCTACACGCTGAAGACCGAGACCACCAACCTCGAACTCGGCTACCTCCACTTGGTCGACAACCTCACCGGCACCGACGTCGACCTTTTGGCCACCCCGAGCTACACCTTCGAGGCCCGCACGACCGACCACGCCAACCGCTTCACGCTGGTGTTTGGCAACGCCACCGGCATCGAGGAAGGCACCCCCTTCGCCTACTACAACGGCAACGACTGGGAGGTCAGCAACACCGGCGACGCCACCCTGCAAGTGATGGACATGACGGGCCGCGTGCTCGGCACCAAGACCCTCAACGGCAACGCCACCATCAGCCTCAACCAACCCGCTGGCATCTACATGCTCCGCTTAGTCAACGGCAACGACGTGAAAGTTCAGAAGATAATAATCAAATAAAAACCCATACAACGATGAAGAAACTGATAATGACAGCAGCAATCATCCTCGGCTTCGGCCTGACGACCTTCGCCGACGGCGGCGGTTTGTTCCAACGCGGCACCGAGCCTGAAAACGCCACCTATGGCAACCGCGACGGTAGCGTCACCAGCCCGATGCTCCCCGGTCACGGCCAGGAAGGCAACCAAGACGCCAACGGTCCGCTCGGCAGTGGCATCGCCGTGCTCTTGGGCCTCGGCGGAGCCTACTTGATGAGCAAAAAGAACAAAGAAGAATAAGGACACCGTCCTTTTCTTCCCCATTTTTTATAGGATAGTCGGCGACATTAGTCGCCGACTCTTTTTTTTCGTACCTTTGCAGGCTCAAAAAAACCCGAAGAAAGAATGCAACAAATCGATAGGACACAAGAATTGGAGACATTGAAAATCAGCCGTTTGCTGTGGATGTACGCGCTGCCCAGCATCGTCAGCCACATCATCGCGTCGATCTACAACATCGTCGACCGTGTCTTCTTGGGGCAGTATGTGGGGGCCTTGGCCATCGCAGGCTTGGCCATCACCATGCCCATCATGAACATCATCCACGCCTTCGGCTCGCTCGTGGGCGCGGGTTCGGCGGCACGCATGTCGATCATCCTTGGCAAGAAGGACTACCGATGGGCCGAGGACATCTTGGGCAACAGCCTGCTGCTCACCTTCTTCTTCGGCTTCCTCTTCGTCACGGGCGGCTACCTTTTCATGGACAAGATCCTGACGATGTTTGGCGCCTCGGCAGACACCATCGCCTACGCCCGCGAGTACATGGACATCGTGCTGCCCGGAATGTTCATGACCACCTTGTCGTTCAATCTCACCGGCTTGATGCGTGCCACGGGCTATCCCAAGAAGTCGATGTGGATCATGGCAGGCGGTGCGGTGCTTAACATCTTCTTGGACGCGCTGTTCATCTGCGTCTTGGACTGGGGCATCGCGGGCGCGGCCTGGGCCACCACCATCTCGATGTCGTGCACGGGCATCGTCGCCGTGTGGCATTTCATCCAAAAGAGTTCGTTCATCCGCTTCCGCCGTCACGCTTGGAAGCCCAAGTTCTACATTTTCAGGAACATCCTGCTCATCGGCATGAGTCCGTTCTCGATGAACTTGGCCGCCTCGTTGGTGGTGGCGTTGCTCAACAACCAGCTGCTGCGTTATGGCGGCGACTTGGCCGTGGGAGCCTACGGCTTGGTCAACACCTTCGGCAGCCTCAGCGTCATGCTGATGGTGGGTCTCTGCCAAGGCATGCAGCCCATAGCGGGCTACAACTACGGCGCGGGGCATCCGCATCGCTTGCGTGAAGTGTATTCCCTGACGATGAAGGCCAACGTGATCATCGGCGCCGTCGGGGCCGTGTTGGCCTTGGCGTTGCCCCATGCCATGCTGCGGCTCTTCACCAAGGAGGAGGAGCTGATACAAATCGGCATCCCCGCCATGCGTTTCATGATGGTGATGTTCCCCTTGGTGGGCTTCACCATCACCAACTCCAACTTCTTCCAGAGCATCGACAAGCCTTGGATAGCCATCGTCACCAGCCTCTCGCGGCAGGTGCTCTTCCTCGCCCCGATGATCTACCTCATCCCGCCCTTGTTCGTCGACGCGGGCGGCGCCGGCCTGACGGGTGTATGGGCCTCGATGACCATCTCCGACATGTTGGGCGCGGTGTTGGCCTTCGTCTTGATGCTCACGCAACGCCATGTCTTCAAGCCTAAGGAATGATAGCACTCTCAAAAGCCACGACCACCCCGACCAACACCCACATCGTCGACTCGTGTACGGTGACGGGCAAGGACGACATGCGCCGTTTTTTGGCACAGCTCCGTGAGGAGCGTGCGGACGACATGGCGGTCAGTCGGCGCGACCTTGAGTCGCAGGTGCGCGAATGGCGAGCGCACAACTTCTTCTACAAGCTCCATGTGTTTCGCAGCCGCACCAAAGACGTCGACCTTGAGCTGAAGCAATCGTGGTGGCGCGAATGGTTCTGCCGCGTGGTGAGTTTCTTGTATTTTTGGGACTGAAAAATACAGAAAAAGGCCTATCTTTGCACAAAATTCTAACTTCAAACACTTTGATATGAAAAAACTCCCTTTTTTGACCTTATTGGTCCTTTTCCCCGCCTTCCTCTTTGCCGGCGAAGGCATGTGGATTCCCATGCTGCTGCAATACAACGAAAAAGAGATGCAGGAGATGGGTATGCGCATCACGGCTGACGACATCTACAGCATCAACCACAGCAGCCTGAAGGACGCCATCGTGCTCTTTGGCGGCGGCTGCACGGGCGAGATCGTCAGCGACCAAGGCCTGCTGCTCACCAACCACCACTGCGGCTACGGCTACATCCAGCGGCACAGCTCGGTGGAGCACGACTACCTCACCAACGGCTTCTGGGCCATGAACCGTGACGAGGAGCTGCCCTGCCCCGGACTCAGCGTCATCTTCCTGCGCGAGATGCGCGACGTGACGGCACAAGTGCTCGACGGCATCGACATCGAGATGGCCGAAGCCGACCGCCAGGCCAAGGTGGACGCCAACATCAAGAAAATCGTGGCCGCCGTCGAGAAGGAGACCGCCTACAAGGTCAGCGTGAAGCCTTTCTTCTTGGGCAACGAATACTACCTGCTACTCGAAGAGACCTACACCGACGTGCGCTTGGTGGGCTGCCCGCCGAGCAACATCGGCAAGTTTGGTGGCGACACCGACAACTGGGTGTGGCCGCGTCACACCGGCGACTTCAGCATCTTCCGCGTCTATGCCGACAAGGACGGCCATCCCGCCGACTACAGCCACGACAACGTGCCTTACAAGCCTGCCAAGCACCTTGACATCTCGCTGAAAGGCGCCGACGAGGGCGACTTCGCCTTCGTGTTCGGCTATCCCGCCCGCACGAGCGAATACCTGCCCGCCGTGGCCGTCGACCAAGAGGCCAACGTCATCGACCCCATCGTCGTCGACCTGCGCGGCAAGGTCTTGGACATCTACAACAAATATCAGGAGCAAGACCCCAAGGTGCGCATCCAATACGCCTCGAAGCACGCCGGCATCGGCAACGGCTGGAAGAAATGGATGGGCGTCACCGAAGGCATCAACCACTTTCACGGCGTGGAGAAGAAACACGCCTTTGAAGGCGAGTTCCAACAATGGGTCGTGGGCGCACGCAACCGCTACATGTATCTCGACCTGCTCAACCAGTTCAAGAAGAACTACAAGGAATTGGAGCCTTACCAGTTGGCCTACACCTATGTGGCCGAGGCCGGACTGCGCATCGAACTCGTCAGCTTTGCGGGCCGCTTCGCCAAACTCTCGGAAGTGACCAAGGACACCCCCCAAGACGACATCGACAAGAGCGTGGCTTCGCTGAAGACGGCGGCTGAAAGCTTCTTCAAGGACTACTACCAGCCCATCGACCGCGACGTGGCCAAGATGCTGCTCGCGGAATACCTGAAGGCCCAGCCCGCCGACTTCCGTCCGGCGTTCCTCAACGACATCAAGGACGTGGACGACTATGTCGACAAGCTCTTCGACAAATCCATGTTCACCGACGAGGCCAAGGTGAACGCCCTGTTGGACGGCTTCAAGGCAAAAGACGCCAAGAAATTGGCCAACGACCCCGCGATGAAGGTCTACCAGAGCCTCATCGGGTTCTTCCGCAACGAGGTACACGGCCACATCGCCGCCATCGGCAGCGACAACGCCCGTCTGCAACGCCTCTATATGAAAGGCCAGATGGAGATGCAGCCCGACAAACGATTCTCGCCCGACGCCAACTTCACGCTGCGCGTCACCTATGGCAAGGTGGAAGGCTTCAAGCCCAAGGACGGCATGAAATACAAGCATTTCACCACGCTCGAAGGCATCATGCAGAAGGAGAACCCCGACATCTACGACTATGTGGTGGAGCCGCGCCTGAAGGAACTGTATATTAATAAGGACTATGGCCGCTATGCCGACAAGGACGGCACGATGCATGTGGCCTTCACCGCCAGCGTACACACCACGGGGGGCAACTCAGGCAGTCCCATCCTGAACGCCGACGGGCATCTGCTCGGCCTCAACTTCGACCGTTGCTGGGAGGGAACGATGAGCGACCTCATCTACGACCCCGACATCTGCCGCAACATCTCGGTCGACATCCGCTATGTGCTCTTCATCATCGACAAGTTCGCCGGCGCGGGGCACTTGATTGACGAGATGACCATTGTGGAATAAAATGAAAAAAGGCGGTGTTACCGCCTTTTTTCATTTTCCGAAGATGCTGCCTAAGCCGCCAAGGATGCTGCCGAGGCCGCTACTGCTGCTGCTCGATGAGCTGCCGCCGAGGAGACCGCCTAACATGCCAGCCAATCCGGCTGCACCCGAGGTGCCGTTCTGCTTGCCGAGGATGGAAAGCAGGCTGGGGGCGATGTTGGCGAGAATCTTGCTCACCGAATTGGTGGCCACGCCTGTGGCCTTGGAGATGCCACCCAACACATTGTTCAGGTTGCCACCGAAGATGTGGCTCAGAATCTTGTTGCCATCAGTCAGGTCGGTGGTCTTCAAGTTGCTGAGGATGTTGCCCGCGTTGCCGGCATGGTCGCCGAGGGCTTGGGCCAAGGCAGCGGCACCCGCCTCGGTGGAGGCGTTCTTCTGCATGGCGCCGAGGAGCGAAGGCAGGGCGTTGGTGATGACCGACGACACTTGCTTCGTGTCCAAATTGAGGTTTTGTGCAATGGTGCTGACGGCATCGTTGCCCGTCAACGCACCCAAGATATTCGTTAAATCCATACTTGAAAGTGTTTAATTGGTGAATAATGAGCTGCAAAAGTAGAAAAAAAACCGTAATTTTGCAAACTCAAACTTTATCAAAACACATCATCATGAAGAAAATGGCATTTATCATGGCCTTAGCCGCCTTAATCGGCTGCGGAACGGCACAAAACAAGAACGAAAACGACGCTTCGGCAGGCTCGACGACCGACGAGGCGACCGTCACCGAACAAGAACAACCCCAAAACAACAACACCATGAAGACTTTAGTGACTTACTTCTCGGCCTCGGGCGTGACCCGTGAGACCGCAAAACAATTGGCCGACATCATCGGTGCCGACCTTTACGAAATCACCCCCGAAACGCCTTACACCGAGGCCGACCTCGACTGGCGCGACAAGCAGTCGCGCTCGACGCTCGAAATGAACGACAAGAGCTCGCGTCCGGCCCTGAAAGACGGCGGCAAGGTGGACCTCACCAACTACGACGTGGTCTATGTGGGCTTCCCCATCTGGTGGTACACCGCCCCGACCATCATCAACACCTTCATCGAGGCCAACGATTTCACGGGCAAGACCATCGTGCCCTTCGCCACCTCGGGCGGCAGCAACATCAAGAAGTCGTGCGAAGACCTGCAAGCCGCCTATCCCGACTACAAGTTCGGCGAAGGCCGTTTGCTCAACAGCATCGACAAGGCCGAAATAGAGGCTTGGGCCGCTGCGGTGAAATGATTTTAAGTTGTTTTTGCTCCGCTGGGTATGTCATTCCTCGCATTGGCATGTGCGCTTGGAATCTATACACAGCCGAGCAAAAACGTTAGGAAAAGGCTTTTGAAAGCATAGATTCCATTCCCTGCAAGCCTCTGCATGGAATGACATGCTTTCAAAAGCCTTTTTATTCCCCTATCGGCAGCTCCACCCACAGCGTAGTGACCGCGTTGCCGGCCACGACGCCATAGCCGCCGTTCACGTTGCTGAAAGTCTGGATGGGTTCGGCCCAAATCTGCATGAACTCCTCGCCTTGGTCGCGGGTGTACAGGTAGTTGTAGTATTCCTTCGAGAGGTGCTCCAACAGGATGGGCACACGCACGACATCGGGGATGACGCCATCGTCAAACCGTTGGTGGTAGTAAGCCTCCACCTGCAAGCGATAGGAGCCGCCGTCAAAAAGCGCGTCGGTGAACACGCCTTCGGGACGGGTGTCGAGGTCGCTGGCGTCAATGAAGTCGTTTTCCAACATTCCGGTCTCGAAGAGCGGGTCGTCGTAGTCGAAACTGATGTGGCTTTGTTGGCTGCTGACGAGCCTGAAGCAGTCCGTCTTCCCCGGGTTGGGGTCGGTGATGGTGAAGGTCAGCATCAGGTTTCCCGACGCATAAGGCACACTGTCGTCCTCATACTCATAGGTGTTGTGATTATAGACCTGCTGATACCAAACGTCCCACCCCGTCACCTCCACATCCATCTGACATTCCGCAGCCTTGGGCAACGCGCTCGTCGTGCCTTCGGCATCGTCGTAGCCATTGGCCGAGGCGGCTATTCTGACCACGTCGCCCACTTCGGGAAGATAGTCGTGGCCGTAAACGGTGGCGAGGCGATAGGAATGGGTGTAATTGCCCTCGTCGTCAATCATCCAAGAGGTGTTCCAAAGCGTGTCGATGGAAGGCTGCATGGTGCCTTTGAAGTCGTCGTTCACATAGAGCGAAACGACCACGTCCTCAGGGGCTTGCGTGTTGCCCTCGTCGTCCAAGAAGAAATAACTCTTGCTGACGTATGCCTTGACGGGCTGCCCCGCCGCCACGAGGCTGTTGATGACCAATTTCGGGTCGGTTTGCTCGCCACGGAACTCGATTTCCTTTTCGCAGGAAACCAACATTGCCATTGCTGCATAAACTGCTGTAAAAACAAATGCTTTTTTCATTTTGTTGCTTTATTTGTCACAAAACCCGCAAAACTGCCAAAACCTTTTTTGTGGGTTGGGGAAAGCGGCCAACCGGCCCGCTTTCCGGCGGCAACGTGGTTGAGTGCCGCCAATGGCTTTTTTTGGAATCAAACATTGTTTTGTAGGTTTTGTGTGTTTTGTGATTAAAACTTATAACTGTAACTCACTGAAGGTATGATGGGGAAGATGCTGGCTTGCATCAGGGTCTTCTTCTCGGTTTGCGTGGCCTCGTCCCATTTGTATCCGGTATAGACCACCCACGGGTTGTTGCGGTTGTACACATTATAGACGCTGATGTTCCAAGTGCGGATGCCGTGTTTCTTCTGCTTGTGGAAGTTAACGCCAAGGTCGAGGCGATGGTAGCTCGGCATACGGAAGTTGTTGCGTTCCAATGCGTTGATTTGCGTCAAGAAGCCGTTCTCGTTGGGGAGGCCGTCGTAGATTTGCGTACCGAGCGTGCCACAGTTGCCGCTGCTGAAGACCCAAGTGCCGCTCAAGTCGAAGCGGTCGCTGAACTTGTGCTGCACGGTGATGCTCAGGTCGTGCCGACGGTCGTACTTGGCCGGAAACACGTTGCCGTTGTTGATCGTCATACCCTCGCGGTCGAACTGGCGGTTGGAGTGTGCCCAAGTGTAGCCCACCCAGCCCGTCGTCTTGCCGAACGAGCGTTGCACGAGCAGTTCCACGCCGTAGGCCCAGCCACGGCCCATGCTGACCTTGTTCTCCCAAGTGTCGCTGGAGCCGAAGAACGAGGCGCCGTCCTTGTATTCCAAGAGGTTGTCCATCGTCTTGTAGTAGCCCTCGACGGAGATGTCGAACAGGCGCGGCAGCTCGTAGAACGCGCCGAGCGACCACTGGTGGGCGTTCATCGGGACGATGTTCTTGGTGACGGGCACCCAGAGGTCGGTGGGCAGGCTGAGGCTGCTGTTGCTGAGCAGGTGGACGTATTGCGTCATGTAGGCATAGCCCGCCTTGAGCGACAGGTTGGAAGCCAACATCACGCTCGCGCTGAGGCGCGGCTGTACGCTTTGGTAGGTCTTGCCCTCGACGGTGAAGGTGGAGTAATGCAAGCCCGCGTTCACACGGAAGATGTCGCCGAAGGTCATGTTGTCCTCGGCGTAAAGGGCGGTCTCGTGGGCATAGACGTTGGACGCGCTCATCGTCGTGTCGATGGCCGTTTGGTTGCTTTCGGTCATCTTGTACGACTGCACCTCGGGGCGGAACATGTGGTAGGTGTAGTTGCCGCCGAAGCGGATTTCGTGGTTCGGCAGGGGCGTATAGTCGAAATCGACCTTGGCCGTCAGGTCGTTGATGCCCGACTTGTAGGCCATGTCAAACTCGTCCTTTACGGTTTGGTTGTATTGCTGATAAACGGTTTCCTCGCTCATGTCCATGCTGAGGCGGTGGCGGTATTGCGTGTAGTTGACCGAAGCGTCCATGAAGAGCCGTTGCGACATCACATGGTTCCAGCGCAGCGAGGCCACCTTGTTGCCCCAGTGCCAACCGATGCCCATGTTGTCGTTGAATTGGATGTCGTCAGTGGAATAATCCTTGTAGCGCACGCCGAAGTAGATGTTGTCGTCGCCGGTATAGAAGCTCAGATAGAGGCGGTCTTTGTCGGAGATCTTCCAGTTGAGCTTGCCGTTGAAGTCGTAGAAGTTGTAGCCAGCCCGCAGCTTGCTCATTTCGGGGTTGACGGCGGAGGCAATCCACAGCGCGGGCTTGATGAGCAGGTCGCCATAGGTGCGGCGAAACGAGAGGTTGAACGACAGCTTGTCCTTCACAATCGGGCCTTCGAAGTTGAACTTCGACGAGATGAGTCCGATGCTGAAGTTGCCGTGGTACTTTTGCATGTCGCCTTCCTTCATGCGGATGTCGACCACCGACGAGAGCCGGCCACCGAAATGCGCCGGGAAACTCCCTTTATATAAGGTGACGTTTTTCAATGCGTCGGGGTTGAATACCGAGAAGAAGCCCAAGGCGTGGTTGACGTTGTAGACCGGCACGCCGTCCAAGAGCAGCAGGTTCTCGTCGGGACCACCGCCGCGCACATACATTCCCGCCGAGCCTTCCGAGCCGTTCTGCACACCGGGCAACAGCTGGATGGCCTTCAGCACGTCGGCCTCGCCAAAGAGGGTCGGAATGGTCTTGATTTGCTGCACGGGCAGCTCCACCACGCTCATCTGCGGACTGCGGGCACTCACCGTGGCGCGTGTGCCTTCCACAACCACTTCGTCCAAGGTGGTGTTGGTTTCGAGCGCGAAGTTGAGGCTTTGGTTTTCCTTCAGGTCGAAGGTGCGGTTTTGCTGCGTATAGCCCACATACGACACTTGCAGGTCCACCTCACCTTGGTTGAGGGTGAGGGTGTAGAAGCCGTAATTGTTTGTGGCACAGCCTTTTCCTGAGTTTTTGTCGAAAATGGTTGCCCCGATGAGGGTTTCCTTGCTGGCGGCGTCCATCACATAGCCGCTGATGGTGCGCTTCTGCGCGAAAGTGGGCACACAGGCCAACACCAAGCCGACGGCGACGAGCCATCGGCGAAAGAAGTGATGTTTCATAATGATTGGGGTTGCGTCAATTCAAAACTTGATTTTGCCGCTTTAACGCTGATTGCGGCGGATTATTGTATTTACACGACCAAGAAAATGGGCATTTTTATGTTCTTACAGCCAAAAAACAAACTTATAATCCGCGTAAAGTAACATTTTTTTGTCGTTTACGCGGATTATAAACATCAAATGCGAAACAAATCATCCAATGTAACCACTTTCTGAACCCGACTTGAATACTTGTTTCGTTTCAGTCCAACGGTGGTCACAAGAGTGAACATCAATGATTTGCGCGTCTTGGTCGCCGACTTGAACACATTTGCTTTTACTCTAAAGTCATCATCATCGTTCTTGTCGATGGCAAAATCGCCATCCGAATATTTCATCTCGCAGAGATTAATGGTCCTGTCGTTGCGGTCGATCAGAAGGTCGATTTGTGCATGTTCCTCGCCATTGCTGCCGAACCAAGAACAAACCGCGCTCTGTACGCCCGCGATGCCCAACGCGACCTTGATTTGCTCGACATGGGCCAAGCAAAGCATCTCAAAGGCATAGCAGCTCCAAATAGCAAACAGCTGATTACCTTGCAGTTCCGTCCAAAAGTTTGGATTTCCAAAGGTGTTTTGCTCCACCATCTTCAAATAGAAAAGCGTGTAAAAGTCAACCAATTGATACAGGGTTTCACGACTTTTCCGAACAGCCGATGTCTTTTTCCTATTCACCGAAAACGGGGCATAACTTCTTATCAATCCGCAGCTTTCCAATTCCTGCAACTTGATACTCAAATCCCCGTTATTGGTTATTTTTGTGGTTTCCACGATTTCGGAACGCGACAGGCCTTTTCCTTTTGCAGCCAATGCTTTGACAATAGCGATGTGATTGTCGGCCTGCTTGAACAACGAACGATACAAGTTGTTGAATTCGTTCTGCAACTCGCTTCCTGATGCAAAAAACATCCGATCGACATTTTGCGCCACACTGTAACCCCTTTCCATGAAAGTGAAATAATACGGAACGCCGCCCATGACCATATAGCAATCGGCAATTTCCTGATGGGAATAGTCAAAGCCATACGCATCGAAATACTGGCTGCATTCGGCCAACGTGAACGGCTTCAGCAAAATGGAATGCGTGACGCGGTTGTGCAATCCGCCACGGTTATTGATGAGTTTGTTGATCATCCATGAAGTGGCCGAGCCACACACAATCAATTTCACGTCGCCGCGTGCCGAAGCCCAACTGTTCCAGAAATGCTCCAAGGCACTGACAAAGCGCGATTTGGGTGTGTCAAACCACGGCAGTTCGTCGATGAAGATGATTTTCGTGCCTCGGACCTCGTTTTCGAGACATTCAGCTAACAAAGCGAAGGCCTCAATCCAGTTTTTGGCCTGTCGCTTCGTGTGAAAACGCATCCGCAAAGCCATGTTGAAATTGAGCAATTGGTCGCGCATGGAAACATTGTCCATGCCTGTGATGGAAAAACAGTCCCTGCCATTGACGACATGGCGCACAAAGAAAGTCTTGCCGATGCGGCGGCGGCCATATACCGACACAAACTCAGATCTTTCAGATGCAAGATACTTTTCAAGTCGTGCGATTTCTTCCGTTCTTCCGATGAATTGTTCCATGATTCAAGAGTTTATTTTTCGCGCAAAGATACAAAAATTTTGACTTAACGCTAAAAATAAAAATATAATCCGCGTAAAGTGACATTTTTTTGTCGTTTACGCGGATTATAAAGGCATGGAAAACAATGTTTACTGCATGATCCAGTCTGCCGCCGCCTCAATCACATTGTCAAATGATGTTTCATAATGATTTGGGGTGCGTCAATTCAAATTTTGATTATGACGCTTTAACGCAAGGATTTTCGTTTTATTGTTTCCTTTATTTCAACAAATATCCCTATTTTTGCACCCGTTTTCAAAACTATAACATCATGGAATCATCGAACAAACACTTCAAGCGTTACACAGTAACCACGGCCTTGCCATACGCCAACGGCCCCGTCCACATCGGTCACCTTGCCGGCGTCTACATCCCCGCCGACACTTACGTCCGCTATCTGCGAATGCGCGGCGAAGACGTCCTGTTTGTCGGTGGTTCCGACGAACACGGCGTGCCGATTACCATCAAGGCTGAGAAAGAGGGAGTTACACCTCAGGACATCGTCGACCGCTACCACGCCATCATCAAGAAGTCGTTCGAGGAACTCGGCATCAGCTACGACATCTACTCGCGCACGTCCTCGAAGATGCACCGCGCCACAGCACAGGAGTTCTTCAAGAAACTCTACGACGAAGGCAAGTTCATCGAGAAGGAAACGGAGCAATATTTCGACCCGGAGCGACAGAAGTTCCTTTCCGACAGATACATCGTGGGCACTTGCCCGAAATGCGGTGCAGAGGGTGCCTACGGCGACCAATGCGAGAAATGCGGCAGCTCCCTGAGTCCCGACGAGCTGATTAATCCCCACTCGCAACTCAGCGGCGCGGCCTTGGTGAAGAAACCGACCAAACACTGGTACCTGCCCCTCGACCAATACGAAGGCTGGCTCCGCGAGTGGATCCTCGAAGGCCACAAGGAATGGAAGACCAATGTCTATGGCCAGGTGAAGAGCTGGCTCGACGGCGGCCTGCAGCCCCGCGCCGTCACCCGCGACTTGGACTGGGGCGTACCCGTCCCGATTGAAGGTGCCGACGGCAAAGTGCTGTACGTCTGGTTTGACGCGCCCATCGGCTACATCAGCAACACCAAGGAACTGTGCGAGCAGCGCGGCGACGATTGGGAGAAATGGTGGAAAGACCCCGAGACCAAGTTGGTGCATTTCATCGGCAAGGACAACATCGTGTTCCACTGCATCATCTTCCCCTGCATGCTGAAAGCCTACGGCGGCTACATCGTCCCCGAAAACGTACCCGCCAACGAGTTCCTCAACCTCGAAAACGACAAGATCTCGACCTCGCGCAACTGGGCCATTTGGCTGCACGAATACCTTGAGGAGTTCCCTGGCAAGCAGGATGTGTTGCGCTACGTGCTGACCGCCAACGCACCCGAGACCAAGGACAACAACTTCACTTGGAAGGACTACCAAGACCGCAACAACAACGAGCTTTTGGCCATCTTCGGCAACTTCGTCAACCGCACTTTGGTGCTGACGCACAAGTATTACGAAGGCGTCGTGCCCGCCTTGGGCGAACTGAACGACACCGACAAGGCCGCCATCGCCGAGATGAACGCCTATCCCGAAAAGATTGGCCACCTCATCGAGAGCTACAAATTCCGCGAAGGCTTGGCCGAGCTGATGAACTTGGCCCGCCTCGGCAACAAATACCTCACCGACAACGAGCCTTGGAAGCAAATCAAGACCGACCCTGAAAGGGTGAAGACCGTGATGGCCGTGAGCTTGCAGATTGTGGCGCATTTGGCCATCCTCAGCGAGCCTTTCCTGCCCTTCAGCGCGAAGAAGCTCCAAACGATGATTGGACTCGAAGTGAAAGGCTGGAACGATGCCGAAAACACCGTCCTCCTGCCCGAAGGCCATGTCATCGGCCAGCCGGAGCTGCTGTTCGAAAAGGTGGACGACAGCGTGGTGGAAGCCCAGCTGAAGAAACTCGACGACATCAAGAAAGCCAACGAACTCAACGCTTGGAAGCC
>FLNV01001665.1_pt1 | contig 16350 bp, 13 predicted proteins | sample 1140351 | NCBI WGS metagenome assembly FLNV01 (sample SAMEA3878207, study PRJEB12797) | bioreactor metagenome | biome: Moose rumen | place: Sweden | collected 2011-10 | reverse complement strand
TTATCATAAAGCTGCCGCATGGCAAGGTCGCGCTCCTCGATGTCGTCCTCAGTGAAGTCCTCGTCCATCAGCCGCTTGATTTCGGCAATCATCTGTTCGGGTTCGTCGGCAACCACGCAAAGGTCATCCAAGGAAGTGCCGCGCACCATGTCCCCGTTGACCAAACAAAAACGCCCGTTGTAAAGCGCGTTCAACAGCTTCAGTTTCAATCCCGTAGGCTGGTTCGTCACCAAAATATTCACCTGCGCCTGCCGCAAAAGGTCAATCATCTCCGCGTCATCGGGATTGGCCACCAAGGTCACGTTGGAATGCCTTTCGGCAAGTTTCAGCAACTTTTCCGAAGGATTCAACCCGGCCACGATGCAATGCCCGTCAAGCTCCGAAAACACATTGTCAATCAACCACTTGGCTGCTTCTTCGTTCTCCCTGACCGAAAGGTTGCCGTGATAAAGCACATAGTCGCCCCTACCCGTTTCCGAACACACCGAATCGGTGGCATTGAAGCCCGGAACGAGGATGACATTTTCGTATCGCCGAGCAAAATAATCCGCATCCTTCTGCGAAATGGCGAAAATGCCCGCCGCCTTGCACAAAACCGGCTCATAACGCCTTAGTTTCCAAGCCTCTGCCAAATAGAACCATTTCTTTTTGCCCCATTTCTCGGAGTCGGCCAAGGCTTGATAATAGTCGTGTTCAATATTGTGGGCGCGGACATATATCTTTCTGCTTTTCAGTCGCTTGTCGTTCAACACAGCCGTTGTATGCAACCCTTCACAGAGAATGGGATAATCGTCTTTCAGCAAATCCTGCACCAAAGCCTCCGACTGCCTCGAATTGACGATATAAGGCGTTAGGCTTAGTTGTTTGGCAAAGAAAGTATCACGTTTATAATACTTTACATCGTAGCAACGCTTCAGAATCTCCTGCTCGCCCCTGCCGTATTCAAAGCAATGCAGATGCACCTTGACGCCCGCCTCTATTAGTGCCTTCACGCGATAGAAAACGTCAATCACGCCGCCGTAATTGGCAGGATACGGCACATCGAAAGCGATGATATGTAGATGATTTTCAGTCATAATGGCTATAGATTTCGAGCAGTTTCTGTTCCTCGTTTTCCCAACACAAATCCAGTGCCGCAAGAGCCAAGTTGCGTTTCCATTGCCCCCTTCTCTCCTCATCCGACAAGGCCTCTCGAATCGTGTTAGCAATGGTCTCAGGCTCATGGTTCTCGATGAACAGGCCAAGGTCGTAATTATTGATAATCTTCTCTATTTCAGTCAGATGCGATGCCACAATCGGAACGCCAGCCTGAATGAAGTCGAACAGTTTGTTGGGCAGGCTGAAACGATAATTGAGGTTGGTGTCCTTGTCTAAGCAGAAACCCAATTCGGCCAACTGCGTGTAGGTCATCATCTGCTGGTAAGGCATCCTCGGAAAAAAACGCACACGTTCTGTAATCTTCAGTTCCTCAACCATTTGCTTCAAAATCGACAACACATCTCCCCCTCCGATAATCATCAGGAAGCAATCGTCAAGCAACGCCATCGCCTGCACCAATTCCTCCGCCCCGCGCTGGATGTTGATGCCGGAGCCTTGCAATATTAATAGGTGCTTGTCGGTTGGCAAGCCCAACGCCAACCTGTCACCCTTGGGCGGCAACGCCTTTCGAGGCGGGATATTCCTGATAACGTAGCACTTAACACCGTATTTCTCGTGGAACAAGTCGGCGATGGAATCGCAAACGGTGATCATCTCGTCCAACTTCGGGACTACGAAGCCCTCGATCCTTTTCCAGACGCGCTGCACCCGTGGCCTGTTGACCAACTCGGGCGTCTCGGTGAAATACTCGTGGCTGTCGAAAACCAACTTTTGACGTTTCAGCCGAGAGACGAAATAGCATGGCAAAATCGTATCCAAATCATTGGAAAGCAATAGGTTGGCACGATGAAACAGCAGGAAGAGAAACAGTCGGATGTTGTATTCGGCATAAAAATGCGGGCCTTTCTCGAACAGCAGTCTCATCCGATGCGAGGCGTAGGGCCTTTCGTCCATCGGCGGACTTTTGCGTTGCTGGCGTCCCACCAAAAGCACCTCATACCCAGCCTTTTGCAAAGCCAAGCACGACTTGCTGACCCGCTGGTCCGTGACCAAGTCGTTGATAACCGATACGATGGCGCGTTTCATGGGGGCAAAGGTACGAATGTTTTCCATGAAACGCAGAAAATTCGCAGGTATTGTGTATTTTTGCCCCCATGAAAACCAATGTCAACCTCAAATCCTACAACAGCTTCGGCTTTGATGCCGTGGCAAAATTCTTCATTGAAATCAATGACATTCAACAACTTGAAGCGTTGATTCAAAGCGACATCTTCAGGAACGAGAAACGCCTCATCCTCAGCGGGGGCAACAACATCCTTTTCCAAGACGACTTTTTCGACGGCCTCGTCGTGTTCATCAACACGAAAGGCATCGAAATCTTGCAAGACGATGAAAACGAGGTCGTTGTGCGTGCCCAAGCGGGCGAGGACTGGCCTGATTTCGTGCGTTTTACCGTCGGGAAAGGACTTCATGGGTTGGAGAATTTGGCGCACATCCCCGGAAAAGTTGGGGCGGCACCTGTGCAGAACATCGGGGCCTACGGCATGGAACTGAAAGACAGCTTCCTGCAATGCGAGGCCATCGAAACGGCGACGGGCAGAGAACGGGTTTTCACGAAAGAGGAATGTCGTTTCGGCTACCGCGAGAGCGTCTTCAAGAACGAACTGAAGGGACAATACATCATCACTTCGGTGGATTTCCATCTCCAGAAAGACGCGCCGCTGCATTTGGAATACGGCAACATCAAAGCCTATTTGGAGCAAAACGGCATCGAAAACCCTGATTTGCAGCAACTTCACGACACCATTTGCGCCATCCGCGATGCCAAGCTGCCCGACGTGAAGCAAATCGGCAGTTGCGGCAGCTTCTTCAAGAATCCCGTCGTCGAAAAGGGGCGGTTTGAGGCTTTGCAAAAGGAATATCCGACCATGCCGCATTACGACGAGCCTAACGGAAAGGTGAAAATTCCTGCGGGATGGCTGATTGAACATTGCGGCCCTTCGACAAGCTCAGGGACCGCAAGTTGGAAAGGCTGGCGCGACGAGCATGTGGGCGTGTATGAGAAGCAAGCCCTCGTGTTGGTGCATTACGGCGGTGGCAAAGGTCGCGACATCGTGGCGTTGGCCCGAAAAATCCAAGACTCCGTGGAGGCGAAATTCAGCATCCGCATCAGCCCCGAGGTGAATTTCGTATGATTCATGCGCAATTTTTCAGCTAAAATGGTAATGGCTATTACGGTAATGGCCATTACTATTTTGAATTTAGCAGAATAAAACATTACATATCAACACATTACATATCCTCCATTGACAGCGAACCGTAATGTGTTTTCATTTTCCGAAACTCAGGCGTTTGGGCCAATGCCACGCCCATTTTTTCCTTCAGCGTCTTGGCGCTATACCGCTTGCCTTGCTTCTTCAGTTCGTAGAACCACGCCTCTTTCGCGATGGGGTCAACGACAATCAGGTCAATCTCATTCTCGCCTTTCCGATCCCACCATTGGCCGATGACGTATTTGCCTTCCTCCTCGAATTTCTTGGCAAAATAACGCTCCATCATGAAGCCCGAAACGGAGCTGTAGTCGCGCTGGATAATGTCGTTCAAGGCACTTAGGGCTTTGTTCTCGACCAAGGACTGGTACTTGTAGAAAAAGCGAAACCAGAAAATCAGGAAGCAGTCGTTCAGTTGGTAGCGCACCTTTTTGCTGGTCTCCTTGGCGAAAATGGGCAACGACTTGGAAACGAGGCTGTAATAGTTCTCCAAACGCGCCAAATAGCTGCCTATGTTGCCGATGCCCAACTCACCCTCGATTTCCGAACGGGTCTTCTTGCCGCTCGCGATGCAGGTCAGGATGGAGAAATAGGTGATGTAGTCCGTGCCAAACTCCTCGATGAGGATGTTGCGCCCTTCGTTGATGAACGGCGAGTTTTCCTCCGTCAAGGCAGAAAGCATCTGATCTTTAGTGACATAGCCCTTGTCGAGCAATAACGAGACATACCACGGCACGCCGCCGGTGATGCTGTACAACGCCAGCAAGTCCTCGTGCGTGTAGTTGGGGTTGAAGTCGGCCAAAATCTCCTTCAGGACGCTCGTGGAAAAAGGCTGGAGCAGCAGCTTTTGGTTGGCGCGACCGAACAACGGTTCCTCGTAGTCCTCGAAGATGCGTTTCATCAGCGTGAAGACGGATCCGCTGATAATCAGGTTCAAATGGCTGGTCCGCTTGTGCAAGTCCCAATCGCGCTGCATGTCGCCAAAGACCGTCGGGTTCACCTTCAGGAAATTCTGGAACTCGTCGATGACCAACGTAAACGGCTGTTTCTCAGCGCAATGAAGCACCAACTTGAACACCTCCGAAAACGACAGCAGTTGTCCGTAGATCGGAATCTCCAATTTGTTGCTGATTTCGTCGAGATAATCGCGGCACAGCAAGGCCTCGGCTTTCTTCCCGACGAAGAAATACAGCACTTTTTCGTCGCCGCATTGCAACGAAAGCTCGGTTTTCCCAATGCGCCTGCGACCCATCAGCACGGTCATCTGCGCTTCTTCCCTACTCTTTTCGAGCACTTTACGGAGCTCTTCACGCTCCTTTTCCCTGTTGTAGAATTTCATGGCAAAATAGTAATCGTCATTACGGTAATCTCCATTACCATTTTGCAAAAGTACACATATTTTCTGGAACTGCAAGCGTTTTTTCAAAAAAAAAAAGTAATCGCCATTACGGTAATGGCCATTACTATTTGAACTACGATTAAAAAATTTGGGAATCTATTATTGAAAATCTTGGGAAGTTTTTATTGAAAATCTTATGGAATTGATTTGTTTTTTGTATTTTGCAGCTTTTGGACGGGAGGCAAAGACAAGCATTCCAACCAACCTCGGACGGCAAGGGAGAGATTATTTTCTCTTTCTCATGTTTTGAGGGTAATTATTGACCCTTCCAAACCTCCCGATAAAATTGCATTAATTAGTTGAATTTAGGCTTTTTAAAGTGGACTCATCATTCTAGTTTGCCACAAGCTCTCTTTAGCCGTAGTTCTCAGCGTTTGCTCGTATTTCTAAACTCCGATTCTTCAGAATGCTTTCCAGCTTTGTCCTCCCATTTAACCTCATATTTTATTGAATATTGATTGTCTGACCAATGAAAACCTATTTCCCTGTTCTCGGTTGGTTTGAGTGCTTTAGGTAAATCTTGTGCAAAGCCATGATAATATGATGATTCACTTAGGATTGTTACTTCTATTTCTGTTGCTTCACATTCCCCATAGTTCTCAATTTTAACAATCATGTAATTGTTCGGAACAGCTTTTTCAAGAGATGTTATTCGGATCTTTGCGTGTTTTTCTTCTTCTCGTTTTTTCTTCTCATTTTCAATGATATAATTGTTTATAACACGCTGTTGGTTAAACAATCTCCAAGAAATAATTAGGGCAACGAGCGAAAGTCCGATTCCTATTAGTCCAACAACAACTCCCAAATCAAAATTCCAATTAAATTGTAGTAAAATCATAAGTAACTGTTCATATTTATAATTAGATCCATTCTTCCTTTATTGTTTACTCATAAATCTGTTGCAATCTTTCTTTAGCAGTCTCATCCCCATTGTCTGCTGCTTTTTTCCACCAATATTGAGCTTGTTCAATATCTGGTGCGAGAATAGTCTTATAATCAGTAACCGTTTTTGTTTTAGCATGTTTATGTTTCCCATAATTGCCATACTCGTCATCGTCCCAATCCCAGTAATATCCAGTAATCACTTTATGAGTTCCAACTTCAACTTTAATGCCGTCACGATAAAAATCACCTAATACTCGTTGATAATAAGCATTGTCAAGTTTTGCTGCATTTTGAATCCATTCCAACCCTTTTTTCTCATCTTTAGCAACACCTTTCCCATACATATATGATAAACCCAAATTTCCCATCGCAGAAGTGTGTCCTTGACTTGCAGCCTGAAGATACCAATACGCTTGTTTTGCATGATCAATACTATTGCCATCAAAAGTGCGGTAATTATTCCAACCAGCATCTTTATTTTTATTATATTCAGCACCGCCATAATAACAACCTAATGTAAATTGAGCATTAACTTCTCCTTTTTCTGATGCATACTTTAATATTTCTATTCCGGTCTTGTCGTATAATTCATCACAAAAGCCATCATGTTTTAAAAACATGTCTTTTGCTATGCTTGCAGATTGTGAGATGTCGTTTTCTGCTGAAGCAACACAATATTGACAGTACCATTGTGCGGCATCCTTTCCTGTTTTCAAATGGTCGAAGTTGCAAACACCATGCTTGCCTGTTAGGAAATCTTGATACCCACTCAAATGATCGCTTTCATCTCTTTTGAACATCTCTTGAGCGATTTCGTATGCTTTGGATGGATTATTACTTGCTTCTTGAATCAGCTTTTCATCATCAGCCTTTGCTTTTGACGGATAAACATATCTTATATACACAAAACTCGTCAACACACCAAGGCCAAACATAATTCCAAGCGAAAGAATTACAATCAATAATAATTTCAGATACTTTGATAGCTTATTATCGTGTTCTTTCTTTGTCGTTTTTACATCAGTCTGAATAGTATTTTTCTTGTTTTCCACACTTTCTTCCACAACAATAGTTTCCTGAGGGCTTGATTCTTCCTCTAACAAGTTCCTTACAGAAATGTCGTTTTCTTCAACACCTTTGTGCGCAGTAGGTTCTGAATCGGTTGTCAACAATTCTTTTCCAATTATCTCTTCTTGTGCAATATCGTTTTCGTTATTATCAGCATTTATCTTACTTCCATTGTCAGTGTTTTCTTCAATGATAAGATTGTCATTGTTGTCATTCTGTGGGCCTTCATCTGTCTTTTTTCCAACTATGCTTCGCCAAACAAAAGCCATCAAACCCATGAAAACAATCATCACAATTGCTCCTCCACCATGTTTTAGTCCCAAGATAGTAGTTAATGCTGAGAATAGGATAAACAACACGATGCACGCAACGATGGCCAATATAATCCTAACACTTCTTTTCATCTTAAATATGTGAGGTTTCTCTGAATCCTTTTCTTGATTTAAATTCCCTTCTGTTCTTTTTTCAGTCCGTATTTCATCAGCAAGTTTCTTGTTTGTTATTAAACCTTTTGGTGCAGTTGGGTCTTCTGCGGTAGTATCCGTTTCAATAGGATTATCTGTCAATAATTCTGGGTTCTGGTCTTTGTTATCATTTTCATTTGGCTTGCCAACATTGATTCCATTTCTTACCGCTTTGACTAACTCCAACTCATTATCTTTCCATTTTTCCGGGTCTTGTTCGCGCAATTTGGCCATTTGCAAGATTTCCTTTTGAGTGAGACAGACCTCGAAATCAACTCTGTCTTCACCAGTTCCATAATGGAGCTTCATTGTTGAGGTATCGTTCCAATCCTTTTTCCCGCCTACTTTTAATGAGATGAACAAGGTTATCATCAAGGCAACTGCTGGAATAGCAACAAAAACAAGCGTTGAGCCAAGATCAAACGCAAAGCCATATCCTGAATTCTTGCAGGCTGCGACCAACAAATTGATGAGGATTCCTCCAATTAAAGGAATAAGGATTGATGTCCATATCTTCTCTGATTTTGTTTTGGGCGCATAATACCTCGCAATAATAACGCCAACAATTATGGCGATGGGTATGGTTATTATAATCATAGCTTTATCTATTTTTTATTTGTGGTGGTGAAATTTCAAAGAACTTTTCATCATATTGAAATCGTCACTTGACAAGGTTGATGTTGAATGTGCTATCGGATTGATGATTACGGTTTTACCTACTGTAACGAATCCTATTATTTCGGCATGATAAGCCCTGCCTTCGTGGGTATAGGAATAGTCTACTGCTTTGGCGGGAATGTCATTGAACGTTGTTGTGTAGATGGCGCTGTATTCGACGTTGCTGAATTTGTTGGAATTGGCATACCCGATTACAATATCGTCAATGGCAGATTCTACAGATGCGTCTGTATTCTCCATCCAAAACACACCAAATTCAGAATCCGATTGGTCGCGACCGCCTACCATATACACTCCATCCGATAATTCGTATGTCGTAAAATTCCAATTTCCGGGATGATTCAAGGTCAGTCCTTTGTATTGGAGTGTTTCGACACGGTTGTTCAAAATGTAAGGAGCCATCATCTCATCTGTTTTCTGTTTTACAACACTGTTGAATATCAGGAAAGCAACAAACAACAACCCAAAAACACCGAGTGCCCACCACAGCCCTTTATTGTTGCTTTTAGCAGGATCATCATTTTTTGCAGGCACTTGCATGGTCTCTTGCTCATGCGACTGCTTTTCGGGTTCCTGAGATTGTTTTTCCCGTATGACTTTTCTTGCCTCTTGAAGTAATTCCATGTCTTTGCCTTCCCAATTTTCGGGGCTGAATCGACGGATTTGCTCCATCTTGTCAAGTTCCTCTTGGGTGACTTGTACTGATATCTCAATTGCATCATTTCCAACACCCTGCCTGATGGTAATGGTCTTCTTGTTTTTATCCTCTGTCATATTATTCTGTTTAGTTAAACTGCAAACCTTTAATTAGTTCGTTCACAATGTTTTTATTCTTATTATATTCGACTTCAGGAACATGGAAGTCAATGGTGTAAAACCTGTCTTTGTGGAACACTCGATAAGTCGTATAAATGAAGACAGTGCCATACACATTGTTTTTCGCCATGCTCATTAAAGCCTCCGTATTGCCGATTTTCACTTTCTCGCAACTCTTTATTATATCACTCAGAGTGTTCTTTTCCCGTTGTTTCATGTCCTCTACAATTTCATCTTCATGAATCGAAAAGTCCTCCGTTGAATCCTCTAATTCCCATACTGAAAGCAAAATGGTCGCCCCATCGCTTGATTCCAATTTAAAGAAACAATGCGATGAATTGTTTCGCTTTTTAACCTCTGAAAACCTCTTTGGATCATAGGCGAAACTAATATGATATTCGTCTGACTTGAACAATCCTTTTGGGCTTTGGCCAACTATATCAGGAACTTCATCATTCTCTATTTTCAAGAATTGCATAAAGGTCATAAAATCGTCTCGATATTTATCTTCCTGACTTAAGTTATAGCTTGTGGTTATCCTCAAAAATCTACCCCCGTAGAAAAACTTATATTCCCGTACATGTGTTTCGGCTCCTGTTCCTGGCCGATTATATTCCGTTACCAAAGCCGATAGACCGCTGTAGTTTTCTTTTCTTAGTGGAAACCAAGAAAATGAACCTTCAAATTCCCAGAATTGCCCCATACAATCCAAACCTTTTTTCGTTTCATTTCTCCACAAAGTATCTAATATGGTCAATTCTGATGGTGCCACAGCGGCTATGTCTTCTTGCGTGAGAAAATCATCATATGAAAACTTAAAGATTATTCGTCCATAACTGTTGTTGGCCTCTTTGTACTCATCGCTAAACGGATCTTTATTCAATCCTTTAGGCTGAAGTACTATTTGAGCTTCCTCGAAAAACAAGTCACACTCGTTGCAAAGCATCTCATAGAAAGACGACTGGTGAAAGGACTTGGTGAATCTACCTTGAAACGAGTCTTCAAGACGTACCTCCATCGTGCTTGGTATCGCAAAAGAGCACACACTTGGTATGGAATAAGTTTCCCATCCTGTTGGAGTTGTTTGAGCATATAGTTTGTTTTTTGTTACGAGAAGCCAAACGACCATCAATAACAGAATGACTAATCCTTTCTTTGTCATAACAATAGTTTTATTCATTGAATTATTGAATTCATAAAATGTCAAAATGGTTTTCTAAAACACCCCTTGCCGTTACACTCGACGCAAATCTTATATACTTTGCCCTCACCCTCGCATTCATCACAGCTCTTGGTAATAACACCATCTCCATTACATAACGAGCAGGCCAAGCGACCTTCTCCAAAGCATAAACCACATTCGGTATATCCAGTGTTATCACAATAATAGCAATTCTCATAACCTCGACCACCACATTGTGAGCAATCAACATAACCTCTCCCTGAACAATGGGAACATGACTCGTAGCCTCGTCCCCAACATGAAGTGCAAGTATTACCCCATGAATCCATCCCAGTCCTATTACAAAACATACAATCACTTCTTCCATCTCCCCAACACCAAATACACTGGTCTTTTCCTTTCCCATAGCAAAAAGAGCATTCGATTCGACCTTCCCCAAAACAATTAAGGCATTGTTCTCGTCCTTGACCAGAGCACGACCAGCATACTACTTTGCCAATACCGTTGCAGATATAACATTCTTCTTCAATTTCACCCATTCCATCACAAGCAATACATTCAACAGCAATCTTACCTTCACCCTTACATTTGTCACATTCTTGATACCAAAAAGGGTTCTTATTGGTACAGCATGTAAGAAATAACGAGAGCATTAAGACTGCTATACTTTTGATTGAACGGCAATTCGTGAATTGCATTTATTTCAACGCATTTTTATGCCTATAGTTCCCCCGATTCGGCAAATCTACACATAAGAAGGCTAGGAAACTTGAATTGCACCTATTTTCATATGTACAGGCTCTGGAAAACACCCTTGGAAGTAAAAACAGATACTGTTCACCTAGCCTATATGCACCAAAATAGATTGAATGCAAAATAGACAGGTCAACCCGTATCTTGTATCTTCTTCCAAAATTTTCCAGACTTTGTACATAAAGACACAAGCACAAATTGCCTTCAACTGCTCGGATTTCTCTCCGAACAATCAGCGGCAAATATACAAAGAATTATCAATGGGAAGCCCTAAAAAGCTATTTTTGACAAAAAAACGTTCCCAATAACATCATGTCACGATAATACACAGCCTTACAAATTTCCAGTTATAAAGGAGGCAATTCAATAATAGCCTTACAAATGTCCATTAGATCCATAAAAAAAACAAAGAAACGTACCACCCGGATTGGATGTGCAATGCCAGCGTATATCATCTGGAAATAGAGGGTGATTCACGACGTTTTTGGAATCAATCCCGTAGACAGTCTATAGGCACTCCAACGCCCCAATCAATTCCGTAACATTTTGGAAACCATGCCGTTGGCAATAATCGGTTATTCCAGCGGCCACCTTGACGGAAACAGCGGGGTCGATGAAATTGGCCGTCCCGATTTCGATGGCTGAGGCACCGGCGAGCATGAACTCCACGGCGTCGGTGGCGTTGCTGATGCCGCCCAAACCGACGACGGGAATCTTCACCGCCTGGGCCACTTGCCACACCATCCGCAAAGCCACGGGTTTTACGCAAGCCCCTGACAATCCACCTGTTATCACTGAAAGTTTCGGCTTTCGCTTCTCCGCGTCGATGGCCATGCCCATCAAGGTGTTGATGAGCGACACCGAGTCGGCACCGGCGGCTTCGGCAGCCAAGGCAATCTCGGCGATGTTGGTCACATTCGGCGACAGCTTCACCATCAAGTGTTTATGATACACCTTGCGCACCTCCGAGACCACTTGCGAGATGCCCGCTGTAGTCACGCCGAAAGCCATGCCGCCTTGCTTCACATTGGGGCACGAGACGTTCAGCTCGATGGCGGGAATCTTCTCCAAGCCGTCCACCATCGCCGCGCCTTTCACATAATCTTCAAGCGTGGAGCCGGAAAGGTTGAGCAACACATTGGTGTCAAAATCCTTGATGCGCGGATAAATCGTGTCGATAAAGTACTGTACGCCTTTGTTTTGCAGTCCGACGCAGTTGAGCATTCCCGAAGGCGTTTCGGCCATGCGCGGATAGGGGTTGCCCTCGCGCGGATGCAGCGTCGTGCCTTTCACGATGATGCCGCCGAGTTGCGACAAATCGACGAAATCGGCGTATTCCTCGCCGTAGCCAAAGGTGCCCGAAGCCGTCATTACGGGGTTGCGCAGCACCAAGCCGCGCCCCAAGTCAATCGTTGTGTTCACCATTTCAACCTCCTTGTATTAAAGACGGGGCCTTCCTTGCAGACGCAGACGTGGCCATCCACGGTGTCCTCCACGCAGCAGAGGCACGCGCCGAGGCCGCAAGCCATCAGGTTCTCCAACGAGACCTCGCACCAAGTGTCATTTTCAGCCGCCAACTTCGCCACAGCCTTCATCATCGGCTTGGGACCGCAGACATAAATCTTGTCGAATTGCCTTTCGGCCCACACCGAGTGCATGGTCACGAAGCCTTTTTCGCCCAACGAGCCGTCCTCGGTGGTGACGAAAGTTTCGCCAAGCTGCTGGTAATCCGCCAAGCGAAGCAAATCGGACTTTGATTTTCCGCCCAACAGCAGAACGGGGCGGACACCTCTGTCGTTCAGCACTTTGGCGAAATAAAACAAGGGCGCGATGCCGATGCCACCGCCAACAAGCGCCACCTTCTCCCCGCTTTCGGGAAGCGTGAAGCCGTTGCCGAGCGGCAATACTATATTAATAAGGTCGCCCACGGCGGCAGCGGCAAGATGTCGTGTGCCCTCGCCCACCTGTTGCACTAACAGCGTGATTCCGTTCCGCTGAAAATCAACATCATGGAGGGAAATAGGACGGCGCAGATAGGTGCTCGGCGAGCCGTCAACGCGCACTTGGACGAACTGTCCGGGCGCGATGTCGGGCAAGGGCTGTTCGCAACGCAACCGCAGCAACACGGAACGCCCGAAGTCCTGTTTCTCGGCCAAAGTGAAGTCTGTAATCTGTTTCATAACCCAAGATTAGTGCCACAAAATTACAAAAAAAGCTGCCGAAGCAGCTCTTTTTTCGTCATTCTTTGGAATCACTCCGCTTTCTCGGCGGGTTCTTCAGGGGTTTCTTCCGTAGCCTCGGCCTCTTCGGTGAAGTCAAGCAGGTTCTTGTCCATCAGCATCTGATACCATGCGAATACCTTCTTCATGTCGGAGGGATAAACGGCGTCCTCGTCGTAGTCGGGCATGACGAAGGCGAACTTCTCGCGCAACTCGTCGTTGGTGGCTTTCTTGAAATCGAAGTCCACCTTGTCGCCCATCTTTTCGTGGATCATCTTGAAGACTTCCTTCAGCGGACGGTCTTCGTCGGTCGAGAAGATGGAGATTTCCTCAAGGGAACTCATGCGGTCGCGGGCGAAGGCGGGGATGCACTTGCCGTCGACGACCGATTCAACGATGATTCTTCCAACGGCTTGGGACTTCACTTGATAGAGTCCCGATTTGCCGGATATCGAAACAATCTTGCTTAAATCCATAGTCAATTCTAATTTTAGGTTTTCAAAAAGCGGCTGCAAAAATAGGAAAAAGATTGATTGGAAGTGCCAAAACGCAAAAAATCCGTCAATATTCCAACCTAATATTGTCCACCCACAGCACATTGCCAACGGCCCCGACAAAGGCTCCTTGGCTGCCTGAGGTGATCATCATAATGGCATGGGTGACAGGGCAATTCGCATCGGCCCAAGCCTCCTCCTGGATGGCTTTCTTCTTGCCCTTGCTGTTGAGGGCATACATCGTCCTGTCGCCTGAAACCAAGTCCATATAAGACTTGTAATCCTTTGATTCTCTGGCATCTCCATAAACAACAGGGATACGAAAATCCTTCACCCAGCCGTCGGACGACTGCCCGATGTGATACACCGCCGTCCCCACCCGTTTCGCGTGGATGTTGCCTTTCTCGTCCTCCCAACGGTATTGCAGGATGAACAGGATTTCGGCAGGGTCGTAGCCGTCGAACTCGGTGGTGCGAAACGTGGTGCCTTTCACCAACTTTCCCGTGTTGGGAATCGTGGCTTTATAGTTGAGTACCAATGCCTTAGGTCGCTTTGTAAAGGGAATGCCCCAGTCCATGAAGGCGTAGGGGTCGCTGACGCCCGTGATGGGTTCCAACATCTTGCCCCAATAGATGGAACCGGCAGCCAACACCTTGATGTTCACCAAACCCGCCACCTTACATGAGGCAAACTGCGTGGCAAGTCGGGCACAACGCCCAGTAGGACCACGGTCGGGCGTGACGTTGTTGCTGGTCTTCACCACGCCTGCAACCTTGGCGAAGGCGTTGGAAGTGGACCAAATCGTGTTCTTGTAATCGTAAGCCTCGTTGCCCCGAATGGTGTCCGTCGGGCCGACCACATACAAGGTTTTCTGCTGTCCGCCAATGATTTGCGACTCGGTGACATAGCGCACCGTCCACTGTTCGAAGTCGCCGAAAGGCACGCGCTCGTAGCGTTGTCCGAATGCCGTCAGCGTCAACAGCAAAGCCAATAGGGTCACTTGAACTTTCGCCATAACTTATCAACCAATCTTTTGGGCAGGACGGCTATCAAAGGCGGCAGATAGACATTCATGAAACCGGGTTTCACCACCCGTTTCTTGCGCATCATGCCCCGCAGAGCCTTCCGTACCAACCATTGCGGCGTACCAATCACTCCAATTTTCACGCCAAATTTCAACAATTCGGGTTTCAGTTTGTAAAGCGGTGTGGCGATGGCTCCTGGGCAAACCGTGGTCACGCCGACGTTGTAAGGCCGCATCTCGAAATAGAGCGACTTGCCGAAGCTCTTCAGGTAGGCTTTCGTGGCCGAATAAACCGTGATGCCCGGCATGGGCAGCTTGGCCGCCATCGACGACATATTAATAATGTATCCGTAGCCGCGCCGTTTCATTTCCTCGCCGAAGAGGATGCAGAGCCGCGTCGGGGTGAAGATGTGCAGCCGCATCATCGTCAAGGCCTTGGGTTCGATTTCGGTGGTCAGTTCCTCGAAAAAGAACATGCCGGCGTTGTTGATGAGGATGTCGATTTGCAGTTGTTCGGCCCGACAAAACGCCAACAACTCGTCAGCGGCCGTTTCCGTAGCCAAATCTTGGTAATGCGGCACCACGCGGACGGCATCGTTCCCAAGTTCTGTAGCCACTTTTGCAAGTTCCTCTTCTTGGTTGCTGACCAACAGCAGGTTACAGCCGATTGCAGCCAACTGGCGGGCATACTCCATGCCCATGCCCGAGCTGCCGCCCGTCACCAAGGCCCAAGGCTGATGCCCGTGCGCCTCCCGAAACCGTTCCATCCACTTCGCGCCGTTCATTCCTTTCCCTTCGCCATCTTCTTTTCGTCCTTCTGTATCTTCTTTTCCGCCTTCTTGATCTCTTTCTGGATTTTCTTCGGCAGTTCCTCGTCGAGGCAATGGTTGCATTGCATGTCGAGCGTGTACATGCGTCCGATGCAATAGTTGGAATGCTTGCACTCGCTGCGCGTCACCTCGCCGCTGTGCAGCTTGTTGACGAAATCGGTGTCACGAATCAAGGCACGGGCCATCTGCAAGGCGACAAAGCCCGAGTCGAGCACCTCCTCCATCTTTTCCTTCGACACCATGCCACCGACGTAGATCAATGGCATCTTCAGCGCGGCGCGAAACTCCTTCGCTTCCTCCAAGAAATAGGCCTCGCTATAAGGCACTGTAGGTATCACTGCACGGCCAAACACAGCCAAACCCGCCTTGAGCCACCAGAACTTCTTCGGGTCCATGTAATGGCTCATGGTCTTGATCGGCATGGCGCCACGCATCACCTCCATCGGGGCCTTGCTGACGAAGCCCGCCGTCAGCACGAGAGCATGGGCGCCAAGCTTCTCCAACTCCTTGGCCACGATGATGCAGTCGTTCTTGTCCAAGCCTTTCTTGAAACCGTCGTGCATGTTCACCTTGACGACCACGGCCATGTCGTTGCCCGCCGCCCGCATCACCTCCTCCATGACCAAACGCATGAAGCGCATCCTATTGTCAAGCGTGCCGCCAAACTCATCGCGGCGGTGGTTGGTGTAGGGCGACAAGAACTGGCTGATGAGGTAGCCGTGCCCCGCATGGATCTCCACACAGTCGAAGCCCGCTTTCCGGGCCAAGTCGACGGCCCTGCCGAAATCAAGCACCAATTCGTATATCTCCGACTTCTTGAGTTTCCTGACGAAAGTGGGCGAATAAAGGTTGAAGCCGCCCGAGGCGCCCACGGGCTTGCAGCCGCAGGTGGAGCGGTGCGTCATGTTGCCGCAATGTCCGAGTTGGATACTCGCCTTCGCGCCAAAGCTGTGTACCGCGTCGGTGAGGCGTTTCAGGTCGGGGACGATTTCCTCGCGCATCCAGAGCTGTCCGTCGAAGGAAAGCCCTGAGCGGCTGACGGCAGCGTAGGCCACCGTCGTCATGCCGACGCCGCCACGCGCCACCGCCGTGTGATAGTTGAACAAATCGTCGGAAGGACGGTTGCCGTAGGCCATGTTTTCAAACGCCGCCGAGCGTATCACCCTGTT
>FLNV01001081.1_pt1 | contig 16359 bp, 10 predicted proteins | sample 1140351 | NCBI WGS metagenome assembly FLNV01 (sample SAMEA3878207, study PRJEB12797) | bioreactor metagenome | biome: Moose rumen | place: Sweden | collected 2011-10 | reverse complement strand
CAATTCTCGAGAGAATTGGATGTTGCGTAGCAACAAATGGAAAATGGATAATGGATAATTGCAAATTAGTGTAGGGACTTACTTCATGTATGTCCGTTAATACCAACACAGAGGTACTGAGTTTCAGAGAATTAATAATTATTTCCTCCCCCCCTTCGGGGGAGTTACAGGTGTCCATTGTGTGACAGCCTCGTGACAACCTTTGACAACCTCCAACAGATTGCACGCCCTTTGCCACAGCGGGATGTGACAACCTTGCAACCTTTTTTGAGGAAAAACTATGATAGGAGTTTTTTTATGGTAGGGGGGACTGAGTTACTGTCAGATATTTAAGTGTAATTAGATAGCCGATAACGATATTTTCAACTTATGGGCAAAGAAAAAAGCCACCCTTTGGGGGGTGGCTCAATGATTGAAAAGGGTTATCTTAGTACTCCATCATGCCGGGGAGCTCGGCAGCCTGAGCCACCATCTTCACCACTTCCTTCAGAGAGGGCACGCGGCGAACGAGGTGCTTCTCCTCATTAACTTCCTCGAGTTTCGGCTGGAGGTTCTCTGGCTTGCGGTGTTTCAACTCCTTAACGGTGTCAACGCCGGCTGCCTCAAGGAGTTCTGAGAACTGAGGACCTACGCCATGGATGCGCATCAAGTCACAATGGTTTGCCCAAGTGAGTATCAGCTTGTCGCTGATGCCCGTCTCTTCCGCCAATGCCTTACGGCCTGCCGGTTTTGCACATTTCTCAAGGAGCAGCTCAGTATCAGCGATACCGACAGCCAACAATTTCTCTCCATACACAGGGCCGATTCCCTCAACGTCTATAATTTTGTACTTCATAATTTATAAGATTTTAGTAAAACATACTCATTTGATAGAAAATCATGCTAAGATAATAATTAATTTCTTAAAAAGCAACCATTTACTATCATTTTAACATATTTTATTTATCATTCATCAGCCACGAAGAGGGGATCTTCCGGCATCAGCATCACCGGTTTCTGAGCAGCCTCTTTCAGGAGTGTCTCAGATACGTACTTCTTGTTGACGACCAGTCGGAACATATACTCACGGAACCACTCATCGGTCATGATGAGATAACCTTTCTGTCCTGCATCGTAACCCCAGGAGTTCTCCACTTTCCATTTCTTTGCCTTACCGTCAGCGGTAAGATCCACTGCACAGAGGGTCATGGCATGGGTGGATCCACTGTCGAAGGTAGAGATACGCTCCGCCTTGTTCATGCCGAAAGTAGTGCCGAAGAGCGTCTCATAGTCGAAATTTCCCAAGTCGTTATACCCTACCTTACGGTCAGACTGTTTGTTCACATCATAACTGCTGTATAGTTTCCGTCCGTCTTTCAGTGATGCGATGGCCATCGCCTCGATCTCGTCTATCGGCAGATTGAGATACACCCAGTTATGTCCGTCATAGACATGACGGTCATATTCCACCTCATAAGTCTTATGATACGGGCGACGAGGGTCGTTCATCACCATAATGAAAGTGCCGTTCAGCTTATCAGCGCCTATCTTCTTGGCAAACGTTAGCGGAGTATATGTCTGAGGCTCACCGATTGTCTTACCATTCTTATCCTTGAAAGCATAGGTAAACTCCTGCACGGGAGCGCCATAAACCATGGTAAGCATGTGGTAGATCACACCCAGCATCTCCTGCTTCTCCTTACGCACCGCAGCCTTGCTCTTTCCGCTGCTTACCATCTCGCGCAGCTTAAGCCCCTGCTCACGCAGCTTACTCTTCAGCAGCTGACTGGCCTTACTGGTATTCTCGGCAGAGAAAGTCTCGGGCATCACATCGGAGGGCACCACGCCATATTTCTCCACCAGGTCGGAAACGCCGCAGAAGGTACCTCCATCGTTGAGCGGACTCTTGAAGAAGAATCTCACACGGGTGTCTTCGAGGGGCTTGTCAGCGGTATCGATCACACCCTGCAGGAAAAGGTTAGCTTTCTCCAGCTGATCCCAGAAGAAGGTGTAGTTCTGCGACAGCTCCAGTCCGCCGAAGTCCTTCATCTCCGGATTATTCTTACATTGATTGGCAAAGTTGGAGCGCAGCACGTTGAATCCGCTGAACATCCAGCAGCGTCCGGAGCTGCGCTGATTGGTGATGCTCTGCTTGGGCGTCTCTACGCTGAAATACATGTCACGAGTACTTTTCTTACTGAAATTCTGCGCCAAGTCATCAATCTTATTACTTGCCAGGGCGTTGAAGACAGCCTTGTCGGAAGTGGAAGGAGTCTGTGCCTGCTGTATCTCCTTGAGCATCTGCTGAGAGATGCCGCCGTCTTTTGTCTGGGCATTCATCGAAAGAGCCAAGGATGACACAAATACGGTTGCTAAAAACAAAATCTGTTTCATAATTATTTATTTTTAATGATTATTCGATACACTTATGCAAAGTTACAATATATTTTCTTTATTTCCAAATAAGAAATGGGGTTTATTACTCTTTTCCGGTAGTTATGAAGTGATGTATTATCACCGCGTTCGACTTTGGGGACAATAGTTTACCCGTACCTTTGACTTCGTTGAAGAGTGCCCCGCACCCGGAAATAAAAAGAAAAATAAATTTTCATTTTGTATTTCGCTCATTTATCCGTACCTTTGCAAGATAGTATTTATTTGTAATAAATAAGAAATCAGGAATACACCGTGAATAACAGTGGTCAACATATATTAGATAAGGTGAACCTCCCCGAGGATCTGCGCCGACTGAAAGTGGAAGAGCTGCCGCAAGTGTGCAAGGAACTGCGACAGACCATCGTCAACGAACTGTCGGTGAATCCCGGACATCTCGCCTCGAGCTTGGGAGCCGTAGAACTGACGGTTGCCCTCCACTATGTCTTCGACACCCCTCACGACCGTATCGTATGGGACGTGGGACACCAGGCATACGGACATAAGATTCTGACAGGTAGAAAAGAGCTGTTTCACACCAACCGTAAGCTGCACGGCATCATGCCCTTCCCCTCCCCTCTGGAAAGCGAGTACGACACCTTCACCTGCGGACACGCCTCCAACAGCATATCAGCAGCCTTGGGAATGGCGGTGGCCGCCACACAACACCAGAAAGACAACCCCAAGCGGAAGAAGACACATGTAGTGGCGGTGATCGGAGACGGGGCCATGTCGGGAGGACTGGCTTTCGAAGGACTCAATAACGTGTCATCATCGCCCAACGACCTGCTTATCATCCTCAACGATAACAATATGAGTATCGACCGGTCGGTGGGTGGCATGAAGGAATATCTCATCAACCTGAACACCACCGAGACATACAACAAGCTACGCTACAAAGCCTCACAGATATTAAAGAGACATGGTTATCTGGAGGAAGAACGGAGGAAGGGACTTATCCGACTGAGCAATGCCCTGAAGTCGGCTATCAGTCATCAGCAGAATATCTTCGAAGGAATGAACATCCGCTATTTCGGACCTTTCGACGGACATAACATCACCCAACTGGTGAGAATGCTCCGACAGATGAAAGAGATGAAAGGCCCGAAACTGCTGCACCTCCACACACAGAAAGGACATGGGTATAAACCAGCCGAGGGAGAGGATCCCGTATGGCATGCCCCCGGACGCTTCAACGCCGCTACCGGCGAGCGGATAAAAACTGACAACAGCAACCTCCCTCCTAAATTCCAGGATGTGTTCGGGGAGACCATCATCGAACTGGCTCGGCAGAATCCGAAGATAGTAGGGGTGACACCTGCCATGCCTACAGGCTGCTCGTTGAACAAGATGATGGAGATGATGCCCGACAGAACCTTCGACGTGGGAATCGCAGAGGGGCATGCCGTGACCTTCTCCGGTGGTATGGCGAAAGACGGGCTGCTGCCCTTCTGTAATATCTACAGCGCTTTCTCGCAGCGTGCCTACGACAATATCATCCACGACCTGGCGATACTGAACCTTCCCGTGGTAATCTGTCTTGACAGAGCCGGACTGGTGGGAGAAGACGGTCCTACACATCATGGCGCCTTCGATATGGCAGCCTTGCGGCCGATTCCAAACCTTACCATTGCCTCTCCACTGAATGAGAAGGAACTACGTAACCTGATGTTTACCGCTCAACTGCCCGACAAAGGGACGTTTATCATCCGCTACCCACGGGGACGCGGCATGCTGACCGACTGGCACAGCGACTTCGGAGAGATTCCCGTTGGGAAAGGACAACAAATACAAGAGGGAAAAGATATCGCCATACTCTCCATCGGTCCGATAGGCAATAAGGTGACAGAGGCACTCCGGATGCTTCAGGAGGAGTCATATCCCCACTCCATCGCACACTACGACATGCGGTTCCTGAAACCCATCGATGAACAGATCCTGGAGGAGGTGGGAAAACAATTTAAGCATATCATCACCGTGGAGGACGGCGTCCGTAATGGAGGACTGGGAACCGCCGTGGTAGAATGGATGAACGACCATGGCTATACACCCCACGTGAAACGTCTGGGGCTCCCCGACATCTTCGTGGAGCACGGAACCGTGAACCAGCTGCAGGCACTCGTCGGCATCGACAGTGAAGCTATCATCAAAGCCATTAAAGAGATAAAACAGTAACATTATGAGAATAATCATCTACGGTGCCTACGCCATCGGAACGCATCTGGCAAAACTTCTGTCTCGTAACAATCACGATACCGTCTTGATTGATGATGACGACGAGCGCCTCGCGAACATTACGAATGATTACGACCTGATGACGGTGCTTGCCTCCAACAAGAAAATCAAGACCCTGAAAGACGCCGGTGTACATAACGCCGACCTCTTCATCGCCGTTACCCCGGATGAGAATTTCAATATGAATATCTGTATGATGGCAAAGGCGATGGGCGTGAAACGTACCGTCTCGAAGGTTGACAGCTTTGAATACAACGAACCAAGATTCAAGGAGTTCTTCGAGAAACTCGGTATCTCCTCCATCATTTATCCTGAACATCTGGCAGCGCGCGATATTGCCAACGGACTGAAGATGTCGTGGGTGAGACAGCGATGGGATGTACACGACGGTGCCTTGGTAATGCTTGGAATCAAACTGCGTGAGAGCTGCGAGATCCTCAACGAGCCACTGAAAGAGCTGTGCAAACCGGAGTCACCCTACCACATCGTTGCCGTAAAACGTGGCGATGAGACTATCATCCCCCGTGGTGATGACGTACTGAAGATCTATGACTTAGCCTACTTCATGACCACCCGCAACTATATCCCCTATATCCGAAAGATCGTGGGAAAGGAGCACTACGTGGATGTGAAAAACGTAATTATCATGGGTGGCGGCGCCACTGCCGTACGGGCAACAGCCCTCCTGCCGGAATATATGAACGTGAAGATCCTTGAGCAAGATGAGACACGCTGCGAGAATATTAACGAAGCCATAGAAAACGAGCGGGTGATGGTAATCCACGGGGATGGCAGGGATATCTCCCTGCTGGCTGAGGAAGGAATAAAAAACACACAGGCTTTTGTCGCTCTTACCGGCAATGCCGAGACGAATATCCTGGCATGCCTCACCGCCAAACGCTTAGGGGTACGAAAGACCGTCGCCATGGTGGAGAATCTGGACTATGTGAGCATGGCAGAGAGCCTTGATATAGGAACCATCATCAACAAGAAAGCCCTGGCCGCCAGCTATATCTACCAGATGATGCTGGATGCGGATGTCAACAACATACGATTCCTCATGACAGCCAATGCCGATGTGGCGGAGTTTACCGCTCAGCAAGGCTCTCGTGTGACGCGGAAGAAGGTATATGAGCTGGGATTACCTGCCGGTTCTACCATCGGAGGCCTGGTACGCCATGGGGAGGGTATTCTCGTTTCAGGAGGTACACAGATTGAAGCCGGTGATATTGTCGTGGTCTTCTGTCACGGTGTCAATATGGATAAGTTGGATAAGTTCTTCAAATAGGAAACATAAATATAATAAGGATATACTGTGCTGAATCTCAAGCTGATATATAAGATTATCGGATCATTGCTATTCTTAGAGGCAGTGTTCTTGCTTATATGCCAGGGAATATCATTGTTTTACATGGAGGATGATATCCTGGCGTTCCTCCTGTCATTCATCACGACAATTATCGGTGGAATCATCTTCCGCTACGCAGGGAGAAACGCCACCAACTCTTTAGGCAGAAGGGATGCCTATCTGCTGGTAACACTCACATGGATCATCTTCAGCATCTTCGGTGCACTACCCTTCTTGCTAAGCGGATACGTGAACAGCCTCACGAATGCCTTCTTTGAGACAATCTCCGGCTTTACCACGACAGGATGCAGCATCCTCGATGATGTGGAATCCCTGCCTCATGGACTCTTGTTCTGGCGTACGATGACGCAGTGGATCGGGGGATTAGGAATTGTATTCTTCACCATCGCCATCATCCCGTCGCTGGTAGGAGGAAATGTCAAGGTGTTCTCCGCGGAGGCAACAGGACCGATACGCGCAAAGATGCATCCACGACTGAGTACAACAGCCAAATGGATATGGACTATCTATATCTTTCTGACAGTGGGATGCGCAGGTGGTTATTACCTTGCGGGCATGGATGTCTTCGATTGCGTGAACTATGCGATGACGACAACTGCTACAGGAGGTTTCTCTACACACAATGCCAGTACCGGATATTTCCACAATCCATACATCGATTATACTGCCATCATATTCATGTTCTTGTCAGGCACAAGCTTCACATTACTCTATCTAACGGTCTTTAAAGGCAGATTCAAACAGTTTGTCAAGAACTCTGAATTTAAGTTCTATGTATATGTTATTATAATCGCCACAACCGTTATTGTACTGCTACTAATACACGAGAATCACTACCAATGGGGTGATGCCGTCAGAGTGGGACTGTTCCACGTCATATCCTTCCTTACGACGACAGGTGTCTTTAATGACGATGCGGCAAAATGGCATCATATCACCTGGGTGATCCTGAGTATCTGTATGTTCCTCGGAGGCTGCTCCGGTTCTACCAGCGGTGGATTCAAATGTATAAGAAGCGTGATGGTGCTGACCATCCTTAAGAATGAGATTCGAAAAATCCTACACCCCAGAGCCGTCCTACCCGTTAAGGTCAATGACACGAATATCCCTTATTCCTCTCAAGTGACGCTTCTGGCATTCCTGACGGCTTATATGTTGCTGTGCTTGTTTACGTACTTCGTCATGATCCTTACGGGTATCGACAGTACTAACTCCATTACTATCGCTATCAGTTGTGCCAGCAACGCAGGACCTACATTAGGATTGGAGATCGGGCCTACCATGTCGTGGAACGCATTACCTATTATCATAAAGTGGCTTCTGTCAGGCCTTATGCTTATGGGACGTCTGGAGATATTCACGATTGTGGTACTCTTCACACCTTCATTTTGGAAAGATAATTGAGAATATACAATGCAAGCTATTAAGTTTATCCCCTTACTCAAACAAACAATATGGGGAGGTGAAAAAATCAGTGCTCTCAAACATCGGCATCTTACGATCAACAATATCGGTGAGAGCTGGGAGATATCTGGAGTTGAGAAAAATGAGACCATCGCGGAAAACGAACCTTACAAAGGGAAGACGGTCAACCAACTGATTGAAAGATACAAGGAGAAGCTGGTCGGCCACGATAACTATCAGCGTTTCGGTGATGAGTTTCCCCTGTTAATCAAATTCATCGACGCCCGACGTGACCTATCCATTCAAGTGCATCCCTCTGAAGAGATCGCTCACCGACAGGGTAAGCCACACGGCAAAACGGAGATGTGGTATCTGATGAATTCCGAAGAAGATGCCCAGTTATATAGCGGACTGAAGAAAAAAATCACTCCGGAGGAATATAAGGCGATGGTAGCAGATGACACCATCTGTGACGCCCTGGCTCAGTATACAGTTAAGGAGGGGGATGTCTTCTTTCTTCCCGCAGGACGTATCCATGCTATCGGCGCCGGCTGTTTTCTGGCTGAGATTCAACAGACATCAGACGTCACCTATCGCATCTACGACTACAAGAGAAAGGACAAGAACGGTAATTACAGGGAACTTCACACCGAACAAGCCGCCGAGTGCATCGACTATCACACAGAGCAGGACTACAGGACTCACTACAATGCGAGGAAGAATGCAGGCGTTTCATTGGTGAAGTGTAAATATTTCACCACATCAGTGTATGATATAAACAAGCCCATGACTATTGAGTACAAAGATCTTGACAGTTTCGTCATACTGATAGGACTCTCCGGGAAAGGAACGTTCACTGACAATGAAGGAAATTCCTTTACATTACAAGCAGGAGAAACGATCCTTATCCCTGCTACAACGGAAGAGATACGTTGTGACGGTACGGTGAAATTCTTAGAAACATTTGTATAGAATCATGAACAAACTACTGTTTTCTGCTTTATTGGTTTTGGGATCGTTCAACGCCAATGCCATAGCTAATGACACTATCCGTGTTGTGGGTGCCTCCATGACACCGGGTGCTAATATGCGAGCCAAGAGCAACGATGGCGGCATATTGGAATTCGTTATGCAAGACAGAGACGTACAACCCTTCTGCCAGTCGTCTGTCTTACAATCCACTCCTGCCAAGCAAGGGCCGTCGGCTGAAAAGCCCTTCTTTCATGTACGTTGCGCACTACCGATTCCACCAGTATATACCAAGACGGATGTAGCAGCACTGACGGGTATCGATTACGGAGTCTTCCGACACAACCACTCTCCGGGTTTCGAGATTGCCGACAACGGAGATGCTTTAGCCGTTTACTTCAGCACACCGGCAGGAAAAGCCGAGAAAGACACCTCTACGACCTTTGTTCAAGCCCGTCTGAGATATGGTTGTGAAGACTGGGATATGCCGGAGCTCTTCTTTGCCACCGACAGACAAAACGACCAATCGGGACTGCTCTGGAATGATAATGGCACACTCTGGTTCTTTGGCGGTGGACGCGACATCTCCGACTATGTGCCCTTCCGCATCGCAAAATCGAAGGACAATGGTGCCACATGGTCTTTCTCTGTACCTGTGCTCAACAGTCCTGCCACCGACTATACCGCTCAGCCTATCTGTAATGCTTTCCGTGGTAACGATGGGGCTATCTATATGGCAATGGATGCCAAGGGCAGCCAAAGTTTCCTTTGGAAAAGTACCGATGAGGGCAAGACCTGGACGGATATGGGAGGACGTACTGGGGGACGTCACTCTACGATAGTACCACTTGATAATAAAGGCACACTGCTGTCTATTGGTGGCAAGAACGCACAGGTGGACGGCTGGACGCCCCAAAACATCTCCCACGACTGGGGTAAGACCTGGAACGAGTCCACCAGTATCGCTTTCCCACAGCTGAGTAGCGGTCAGCGTCCTTCCATGATCCGACTGAAATCCGGCAGTCTGGTATTTGTCAGCGACGGTTATCTGCACAAACAGAAAATAGCACCTCCTTCATCTTGGAAAAACACCTATGATGCCTTTATCGCCATCTCGAAGGATAACGGTAAGACATGGCGTATCAAGACCTTGCCGGTAGGACTTCCACAAGATGGCAGACCGCAATATACCTCTTTGGGCTATTCCACTGTACGGCAGGCTCCTAACGGCATCATCCATATCCTTACCACAAAGGATTACCCTGGCATCCACTATGAACTGAATGAAGCATGGATCTGGTCTGATGAAGGGGCTGGGAAACCGGAGCAGACAGGCGGTGTCATTCGTGACTACCAAGAGACATACAGTAATGGAAATCTAAAATCGAAGTGGTCGGCACGTATCTGCAAGAACGGTCGATACCTGTTGCATGGTATGCAGACTGACTACTACCCCAACGGAAGAATCCAGCATCAAGTAACTTATGTCAATGGCCGTAAGAGTGGTATGGAGACCTTCTGGGATGAGATAGGAAGAAAGGTATGGTCATGGAATCGTGACTTGAAGACAAACAGAGGCACATGGACACATTACTGGGAGAACGGCAACAGGAAGATTGTTTCTGAATGGGATATCTATCCGCAGATGCGTGACCGCGATTACCGTTTCTTCGGATATGTCGCCGACGGTGATGCCTGTCACTATGACAAGCAAGGGCAACTCACCGACACCTATCATTTCTCACACGGTGTCATCCAAGAACAATAACGGTCAACTGCTTATTCGTCAGGCTTATCAGATGTCTCGGCAACAGCCGGGGCATCTTTTGTGTCAGCGACTACCGACGTAGATCCTGACCTGTTCTCGTCGTTTATGAAACGCTCCAAGTCGGCAACAATATTTCTATAAGGCTTGCTCAGAAGGTATCCCGTGTTTTTCTTCAGCATCTGTGAGATATCCTGCAAGCTATGACTATAACACGACAGTTCATTGCGCATCTGCGTACTATGTACCGACTGCCGGCGAATCTCCTGCTCACGGTCGTGTGTCAACCGGCTACAGATCTTATTCAACACCGGCACAATCGTCTTGTCGAAGAGATGATGCCCCTGTATATATAAATAGGTGGTGTCGGGGGTGATGCCATATTCCTCTATCAGCTCCCGTTTCAACGCCAGATAACTCTCCTTGGCATCCGGGTGGAGGCGCTGCAAGGCTGCAATACGTTTACCTACCTTATACCTGACATTCTGAATACACGCCTCGGGATTCCCAAGATTAAAACCTCCAAGCTCTATCACTTTATTGAAATCAGATATCGTAAACTCAGTATAGATGGGGCGACGGTAATGCCAGATGCTCCACACAAAAAGGGGGAAGATGACTGTACTATACTGCCGGACAAACTCATCAAGATTAATAATAGAACGATCGTTGAGGGTTACTGCCACACACACATTATGCAATGAACTGGCATAACACTGCAGATTCTCTATGGAATAGGCATAGGTATGGAAGACATACGGATTACTGAGGATACGCCTGCTGGTGTCGGTGGCTCCCTTTAACAGATAGTCGTAGTCAGCATCTACACAAGCTATCATGTCTTTCCCTGTCTTTCCATCAAGAAGACGCATCAGTACAGACTTCTTTCCACGCTCAAGTGTCTTACGCGAAGGGAGCATCACCTCAAAATAACGGTTCTGATCTTCAAACTGCCCTAAGACCGTACGCCAGAAAAAAACATCATCATAACTCTCGACGTAAGCGACAATCTTACGCCGGGATCTCGTTGAGCGCAACTTGTTAGCCGCCTCAAGGTATTGAGATGAGATATTCCCTGTCAGTCGCTTACTCATGTATTGTCTGTTATATCTGAGACCTCCGTTACATGATCCATCCAACCGTTCATGACAACGGCAGGACTGTGGGTGGTGAGGATAATCTGTACCTGTGGATTCAGTTCAAGAATCAACTCAATAAGTCTCTGTTGCCATTCAATATGGAGACTCACCTCCGGTTCATCCATAAAGAGCACATAAGGTTGTGCGTCTTCCACCAAGACCGTAAGAAGGATGACAAGCATCTGCTTCTCACCACTTGACAGCTGATAAGGAATGAGCGTCTCCCCTATCTGAGTGAAACGTATCTCATTCTCTTCCCGGACAATCCTCTTGCCGGTGTCACTGAACAAATCGTCAATAAGATCCTGGAAACGGGTCTTTGGCTGCGAATACTCCTGGGCTTTCTCAGGATGTCCATTGGTCAGGGCCGCGATAATCTTGTTTCCGACATTTACCTGATAGTCAAGATACTTACGCTGCAACTTGTATAACTGCCAGTCGAGCTCGGTAGCAAGACTCACATCCATCCTACTGATAACATCAGAATTGATAAGTGGACGGTCGAAAGAACGGATAACATCAAAACGGATGTGGGTGGCATCGGCAGGTACCGTTCTCAGATGAACCCCCTTGAGAAGATGGTTAAGGACATCCCCCTTGTTATCCACGCTACGTACCACCTTGTTAAGAATCGTACTCTTACCGACACCGTTGATACCGCTGAGGATATTTACCTGCCGGTCGAGACCCCACACGACATGGCGTTTCCCGCTCCACAGGGAGTCTATCTCTATCTGTTCAATATAATCCGCATACTTGATCATAGTCGTTCTTCATTTATTCATTGGCAAATATAATGAAAAAAATGATATCTACCACCTCCGTTTTGCATTTTTAATATAAAAAAAGAGAAACAGACGGTATCTGCTTCTCCTTTTTATAGGCTCATGATGGTTTTACCAGATAACGACGCGGTCAGACGGCTCTCTCCACATCTTATCACCATTCTTGATATCGAAAGCCTTGAAGAAAGTATCGATATTCCTCAGGGTGGCATTCACACGCCAACGGCCCAAGGAATGAGGATCACTCTTGGTCTGCCGATAAGCAGCCTGATTGGTGATATTCTCTGCCCAGATACGTCCATAGCTGAGGTAGAAACGCTGTGCGGGAGTGAAACCATCGATTTGCTTTTCATCCTGACCTTGCTCTGTTGTCATGAACGCATCGTAGGCGACGCGCAGCCCCCCTTGGTCGGCGATATTCTCTCCAAGGGTAAGCTGACCGTTTGCATGCTCGCCGGGAATGACCTCAATCTCGTCAAACTGCTTCGCAAGCGATTGGGTAGACTGGGCGAAACGCTCCTTGTCCTCAGTCTGCCACCAGTTGATCATATTTCCATTCGCATCAAACATACTGCCTTGATCATCAAAGCCATGCGTCATCTCATGACCAATGACGACACCGATAGCGCCATAGTTTACGGCATCGTCTGCCTCCGGATTGAAAAATGGAGGTTGAAGAATGGCTGCAGGGAAGACAATCTCATTATTCTGTGGATTGTAATATGCATTGATAGTCTGAGGTGTCATACCCCACTCCTCACGATCGACGACCTTACCATTCTTGTTCAGGTTCCTGCGTGTCTCATAGACAGAGGCAGCCTTTAAGTTCTCATACAATGACTTTTCAGGATCAATCTGCAACTTACTGTAGTCACGCCATTTGTCAGGGTATCCCACTTTTACGGTAAAGGCGTTAAGCTTTACCAGGGCATTGATCTTCGTTGCCTCGCTCATCCAGGTGAGTTCGGAGATATGTTTTGCCAATGACTTACGAAGATTGGTGATAAGCTTCTGCATACGTACCTTTGACTCCTCAGGAAAATACTTCTTGACATACAACTGTCCCACAGCCTCTCCTAACAGACTATTAGGATAAGCCTGGGCACGTTTCCATCGTGGCTGACGCTGCTGCTGACCGGTAAGTGTACGGCCAAAGAAATCGAAAGCGGTCTCCGCGAAGTCATCGCTCAGGCAATTAGTGGCACCACAAACGATATCCTTGACGAAGTAGTCTTTCATCTGCTGCTCCGTCAACTTGGTCATGAAGTCGTTAGCTACCTCCATCACCTTTGGCTGCCCTAAGATCACCTGCTTCAACCCCTTCAGACCCATGCCGTCAAAATATGCACGCCAGTTGATGGCTGGATAGTCGTTCTGTAACTGCTCAACAGTCCTGATGTTATATTGCTTTGTATAATCCCTGGCCTCAGCCCTTGACATCATAGCCTCAGCAAATTTATACTCCATGTCATAGACGGTCTTGACGATACGTTTGGCTTCCTTAGCCTTAAAACCAGCCATTACGAGCAGTTTCTGTACACAGTCACGATAGGCCTGCTGGATCCTCTTCGACTCAGCGTCTGTCTTCAGATAATAGTCACGGTCGGGAAGAGATCCTGTTCCTGCATCCATATATACAACATTGATATTGCTGTTGATCATATCAGCACTGACACCAATACCAAAGAAAGGGTTCCCCAACTCCAGATGCATCTTTACCAAGAAATCAGTGAGGTCACTCTTCCTGAAAGCACGAACCATATCAAGATCCGCCTTCAGAGGAGCAGTACCCTCATTGTTCAGACGGACACTGTCCATAGCCAGATTATAAAGGTCAATAACCTTCTGTCCATTACTGCCTTTAACCTGTCTCTCCTTCCCTAAGGAGGTGAACAACTCCTGCAGTTGTTCGCGATTTAACTCATTCAGATGGTGAAAGACACCGTAGCTGGAATACTCGGCTGTCAGCGGATGGGCTTTCATCCACCCCCCACCGGCATACTCATAAAAATCATCACCAGGTTTCAACGTTTCATTCATGTCGGCACGATTCAGTCCTTGTGCCATCAGCATTGCGGGAATAACCATCAGCAATGCCGTCAACAACTGTTTTTTCATTCTTTAAAAGGTATGATTATTAATTAATGGTACAAAGATAGCAGAATTTAAAGGAATACAGATAACCTGTTTAGGATAATTAACTAATTTACACACATGAAAATATACATATCAGAACAGACATAATTACTGACACTTTGGCAGACAATCTTCTGTCCTTTACCATTGGCACATGTTTTGTTTGACGAATAGTGACGTTATGTCAGAGTTATATCATTATTAATGAGTAAAATAATAAAAAAAATAAAACTATGGGAAAAATTATTGGTATTGACTTAGGAACAACTAACAGTTGTGTTGCCGTATTTGAGGGCAACGAGCCTGTTGTGATTGCAAACAGTGAAGGTAAGCGTACAACTCCTTCAGTGGTTGGATTCGTACAAGGTGGTGAGAGAAAAATTGGTGATCCTGCCAAGCGTCAGGCTATCACGAATCCGAAGAACACTGTTTACTCTATCAAGCGTTTCATGGGTGAGAACTGGCAGCAGACAGAGAAAGAGATCGCCCGCGTACCTTATACGGTAGTTAATGAGAACGGTTATCCTCGTATCGACATCGAGGGACGTAAGTATACTCCCCAGGAGATCAGCGCTATGGTACTGCAGAAGATGAAGAAGACCGCAGAGGATTATCTCGGACAGGAGGTGACAGAGGCTGTCATTACCGTCCCTGCTTACTTCTCCGACTCTCAGCGTCAGGCCACAAAAGAAGCCGGACAGATTGCCGGCCTCGATGTAAAACGTATCGTCAATGAACCTACAGCAGCTGCTCTTGCCTATGGTGTCGACAAAGCAAACAAAGACATGAAGATCGCAGTATTCGACCTTGGTGGTGGTACTTTTGATATCTCTATCCTGGAGTTTGGCGGCGGTGTCTTTGAGGTACTTTCCACCAATGGTGATACTCACCTGGGTGGTGATGACTTCGACCAGGTTATCATCGACTGGCTGGTACAGGAGTTTAAGAACGATGAGGGAGCTGACCTGAAGGGAGATCCTATGGCTATGCAACGTCTGAAGGAGGCTGCTGAGAAAGCGAAGATAGAACTCTCTTCTTCCACAAGCACAGAGATTAACCTTCCGTATATCATGCCGGTAGGTGGTGTTCCAAAGCACTTGGTAAAGACCCTTACCCGTGCAAAGTTCGAGCAGTTGGCACATCATCTGATTCAAGCTTGTCTGGCTCCTTGCCAGAAAGCCATGGCAGATGCAAAACTGTCAACCTCCGATATCGATGAGGTAATCCTCGTAGGTGGATCCAGCCGTATTCCTGCCGTTCAGACATTGGTAAAGAACTACTTCGGCAAAGAGCCGTCTAAGGGTGTCAATCCTGATGAGGTGGTGGCTGTAGGTGCCAGCATCCAGGGCGCTATCCTGAATAAAGAAGGTGGCGTAGGAAACATCGTATTGCTCGACGTTACTCCGCTTACCTTGGGTATAGAGACACTCGGTGGCGTGATGACCAAGTTGATTGAGGCAAACACGACCATTCCTTGCAAGAAGAGCGAGACCTTCTCCACCGCAGCTGACAATCAGACAGAGGTGACAATCCACGTCCTGCAGGGTGAGCGTCCCATGGCCAGTCAGAACAAGAGTATCGGTCAGTTCAACCTTACCGGCATCGCACCGGCCCGTCGTGGTATCCCACAGATTGAGGTAACCTTCGACATCGATGCCAACGGTATTCTGAAAGTATCTGCCAAGGATAAGGCTACCGGTAAGGAGCAAGCTATCCGCATCGAGGCTTCCTCCGGTCTGAGTCAGGATGAGATCAACCGTATGAAGGCAGAGGCGGAAGCTAATGCTGAGGCTGACAAGAAAGAACGTGAGCGTGTTGACAAACTGAACCAAGCCGACTCTATGATCTTCCAGACGGAGACGTTCCTCAATGAGAATGGCGACAAGCTGGGCGCTGACAAAGCAAATGTAGAGGCTGCCGTACAGCAGTTGAAGGATGCCCACAAGAGTGGCGATATCCCTTCTATAGACAATGCCATTGCCAATCTCAACAATGTCATGCAGGCCGCATCACAAAGGATGTACAGTCAGGCAGGTGCACAGCCAGGTCCCGACGCAGGTTTCAACGCCGGACAGCAAACAGGCTCTCAGCAGCAGACAAACAACGACGACACCGTCCAGGATGCTGACTTTGAGGAGGTGAAGT
>FLNV01002129.1_pt1 | contig 16381 bp, 29 predicted proteins | sample 1140351 | NCBI WGS metagenome assembly FLNV01 (sample SAMEA3878207, study PRJEB12797) | bioreactor metagenome | biome: Moose rumen | place: Sweden | collected 2011-10 | reverse complement strand
AAACTGAAATGCCAGGATTAATTGGAAGAAAAATCGGAATGACATCCGTTTTCAGTGCCGACGGTAAGAATGTACCGTGCACTGTTATCGAAGCTGGTCCTTGTGTTGTAACTCAGGTTAAGTCTGTCGAGAAGGACGGTTATAAGGCTGTTCAGCTCGCCTTCGGAGAGAAGAAGGAGAAGAATACCACAAAACCAATGATGGGTATCTTCAAGAAGGCTAACACAACACCAAAGGCCCACTTGGCCGAGTTCAAGTTTGATGCCGAGTTGAATCTCGGTGACATCGTTACAGTCGACGTTTTCGAAGGCGCTGAGTTTGTTGACGTTGTCGGTACATCTAAGGGTAAGGGATTCCAGGGCGTTGTGAAGCGTCATGGTTTCGGTGGTGTAGGCCAGAGCACTCACGGTCAGGACGACCGTCTGCGCAAGCCAGGTTCTATCGGTGCCTGTTCTTATCCCGCTAAGGTGTTCAAGGGAATGCGAATGGGCGGCCAGATGGGAGGTGACAGAGTGACAACTCAGAACCTCAAAGTGTTAAAGGTAATTCCAGAGCACAATCTGATTCTCGTGAAGGGAAGTTGCGCTGGTTGTAATGGTTCAACAGTATTAATCAACAAGTAAGATGGAAGTTAGCGTATTAAATATCAAAGGTCAGGAGACCGGACGCAAGGTAACTCTCAGCGAGGCTATCTTCAGCGTTGAACCAAATGATCACGTTGTATATCTGGATGTAAAGCAGTATCTCGCTAATCAGCGTCAGGGTAATGCTAAGTCAAAGGAGAGAAGTGAGATCTCCGGTTCTACTCGTAAGCTCGGTCGTCAGAAGGGTGGCGGTGGTGCGCGTCATGGTGATATCAACTCACCTCTGTTGCGTGGTGGTGCTCGTGTATTCGGTCCTACACCCCGTGACTATAGCTTCAAGCTCAACAAGAAGGTGAAGGCACTCGCACGTAAGTCTGCTCTGACATACAAGGCTCAGGAGAATGCTATCGTGGTGGTAGAGGACTTCACTATGGATGCTCCAAAGACCAAGGAGTTCGTTGCAATCGCAAAGAACCTGAAGCTCGATGGCAAGAAGACACTCTTCCTGATGTCAGACACTAATAATAACGTATATCTGTCAGCTCGTAACCTTAAGGGCTCTGAGGTTATCGAGGCTTCTAAGCTCAACACCTACAAGGTGATGAACGCTGATGTGGTTGTTATCACAGAGAAGTCTCTCGAGACCATCGACGGTATGTTAAACAAGTAATAGGAGGCGTAGTATATGGCATTCATTATAAAACCAATGGTCACTGAGAAGATGACCAAGATTACAGACAAGTCATCTGTTGAGCGCACCTACAAGGTGAAGGGTCAGGAGAGAACCAAAAAGGCTGAGACTAAGTATGGTTTCATCGTTAAGCCCGAGGCTAACAAGATCGAGATCAAGAATGAGATCGAGAGTCTGTATAATGTGACAGTGTTAGATGTGAACACGATTCGCTATGCCGGCAAGCGTTCATCACGCTATACAAAGGCAGGTCTGATCAAGGGTCAGAAGAACGCGTTCAAGAAGGCAATCGTTACTCTTAAAGAGGGCGACGTAATTGATTTTTATAGCAATATTCAATAAAAAATGGCAGTACGTAAATTAAAGCCCGTAACTCCGGGTCAAAGACACAAGATTATTGGCACGTTCGAGGATATTACTGCATCCGTGCCAGAGAAGTCTCTCGTTTACGGTAAGCGTTCTACCGGTGGTCGAAACAACACCGGTAAGATGACTGTCCGCTACATGGGCGGCGGTCACAAGAAGAAGTATCGTCTGATCGACTTCAAACGAGAGAAGGATGGTGTTCCAGCTGTAGTAAAGACAATCGAGTATGATCCTAACCGTTCAGCTCGTATTGCACTCCTTTTCTACGCTGATGGTGAAAAACGTTATATCATTGCTCCTAATGGACTGCAGGTTGGTGCAACCCTGATGTCTGGTGCGGATGCAGTGCCCGAGGTGGGTAATGCACTTCCACTTGCCAACATCCCCGTAGGTACAGTCATCCACAACATTGAGATGCGTCCTGGACAGGGTGCCAAGCTCGTTCGTTCGGCTGGTAATTTCGCTCAGTTGACTTCTCGTGAAGGTAGCTACTGTGTTATCAAGCTCCCTTCAGGTGAGACTCGTCAGATTCTCTCAGCTTGTAAAGCTACAGTAGGTAGTGTAGGTAACTCAGACCACGCTCTTGAGCAGTCTGGTAAGGCAGGTCGCAGCCGCTGGCTGGGTCAGCGTCCTCACAACCGTGGTGTTGTTATGAACCCACACGATCACCCAATGGGTGGTGGTGAAGGCCGTCAGTCAGGAGGTCACCCACGTTCTCGTAAGGGTCTGTACGCTAAGGGTCTCAAGACTCGTGCACCTAAGAAGCTTTCAAACAAGTACATCATTGAAAGAGCTAACAAGAAGTAATCACGAAGTTAATTAGAGTAAATTATGAGTCGTTCATTAAAGAAAGGTCCATACATCAACGTATCACTCGAGAAGAAGATTCTCGCTATGAATGAGAGTGGTAAGAAGAATGTTGTCAAGACATGGGCCAGAGCATCAGTGATCTCACCCGACTTCGTGGGACACACAGTTGCAGTTCATAACGGTAACAAATTTATCCCTGTCTACATTACTGAGAACATGGTAGGCCACAAGCTGGGCGAGTTTTCTCCTACCCGTCGCTTTGGTGGACATGCCGGTAACAAGAAGTAATCCCAGGGAGAATTAAACATTAAAATCAAGAATTAACAATGGGAGCAAGAAAACATATTAAGGCTGAAGAAAGAAAAGCAGCACTTAAAACACAGTATTTTGCCAAGCTGAAAGGCTGCCCCTCTTCACCCCGCAAGATGCGCTATGTCGTGGATATGATCCGCGGTATGGAGGTTAATCGCGCACTGGGTGTGCTTCGTTTCTCGAAGAAGGCAGCAGCAGCTGATGTAGAGAAACTCCTTCGCTCTGCTATCGCTAACTGGGAAGCTAAGAACGATCGCAAGGCTGAGGATGGTGAGCTGTTCATCACTCGCGTATTCGTTGACGAGGGTGTTACAATGAAGAGAATGAGACCGGCACCTCAGGGTCGTGGCTATCGCATCCGCAAGCGTAGTAACCACGTTACCCTGTTCGTTGACGCTAAAACTAATGACGTAAAAGAATAAGTATGGGACAGAAAGTAAATCCAATTAGCAACCGTCTTGGAATCGTTAGAGGTTGGGATTCAAATTGGTTCGGAGGCAAGAACTTCGGAGATAACCTGGTAGAGGATCAGAAGATCCGTAAGTACCTGAACGAGCGTCTTGCAAAGGCGAGCGTATCGAAGATTGTCATCGAGCGTACACTGAAGCTGGTTACCATTACTATCTGCACAGCCCGTCCGGGTATCGTCATCGGTAAAGGTGGTCAAGACGTTGACAAGCTGAAGGAAGAGCTGAAGAAGCTCTATGATAAGGAGATTCAAATTAACATCTTTGAGGTGAAGCGTCCGGAGCTCGACGCTACCATCGTGGCTAATAACATCGCTCGCCAGATAGAGGGTAAGATTGCTTACCGCCGTGCTATCAAGATGGCTATTCAGAACACGATGCGTGCAGGTGCCGAGGGTATTAAGGTACTTATCTCCGGTCGTCTCAACGGAGCTGAAATCGCACGTAGTGAGATGCTCAAGGAGGGTCGTACACCACTGCACACCTTCCGTGCCGACATCGACTACTGCCACGCTGAGGCCCTTACAAAGGTTGGCCTGCTGGGTATCAAGGTGTGGATCTGCCGCGGTGAGGTTTATGGAAAGGTTGACCTTGCACCAAACTTCACTCAGGAGAAGAACAGCGGCCGTGATCGTGGTCAGGGTCGTGGCGGTGACAGAAAGTTCCGTAACAAGAAGAAGTAATAACTGTTAAAAGAAAGAAACTTATTATGTTACAGCCAAAAAGAGTTAGATATAGAAGACCTCAGGATGGACGCGGCAATAAAGGCAACGCCCACAGAGGTACAACACTGGCCTTCGGCAGCTTTGGTATCAAGACCCTTGATGCAAAGTGGATCGACAGCCGTCAGATTGAGGCAGCTCGTGTTGCCATTAACCGTTATATGAACCGTGAGGGTCAGGTATGGATCCGAATCTTCCCTGACAAACCAATCACTCGCAAGCCTGCTGACGTGCGAATGGGTAAAGGTAAGGGAGACCCAGCAGGATGGGTTGCTCCAGTCACTCCCGGTCGTATTCTCTTCGAAGTAGAAGGTGTTCCTTTTGACATCGCTAAGGAGGCTCTCCGTCTCGGTGCTCAGAAGTTGCCTGTAAAGACCAAGTTTGTAGTAAGACGTGATTACGATAAAAACGCTTAATTAGAGTATGAAGATCAAAGAAGTAAAAGAGCTCGAGACCAAGGACTTGGCAGAGCGCATCGAGGCTGAGGTTGCAAAGTACAACCAGATGAAGTTGAACCACGCTATCTCACCACTGGAGAATCCATCTCAGATTAAGGCTACTCGTCGTGATATTGCACGTATGAAATCAGAACTTCATCAGAGAGAACTTAACAAATAACAATGGTCCAGATGGAAACAAGAAATTTAAGAAAGACAAGACAGGGTGTCGTTATCAGCAACAAGATGGATAAAACCATTGTTATTGCAGCCAAGTTCAAGGAGAAGCACCCTATTTATGGTAAGTTTGTCCAGAAGACAAAGAAGTATCACGCACACGATGAGAATAACGAGTGCAATGTAGGTGATACCGTACTCATTATGGAAACCCGTCCTCTGTCAAAGACAAAGAGATGGAGATTAGTTCAAATCGTAGAAAAAGCTAAGTAATTATGATACAGACAGAATCAAGACTTACTGTTGCTGATAATAGCGGTGCACGCGAGGCTCTCTGCATTCGTGTACTGGGCGGTACCAAGCGCCGTTATGCCAGCGTAGGTGATATCATCGTTGTGTCTATCAAGAACGCGATCCCTACAAGTGACGTGAAAAAGGGTGCAGTATCAAAGGCTTTGGTTGTTCGCACAAAGAAGGAAATCCGTCGTGCAGATGGTTCTTACATCCGTTTCGACGACAATGCCTGCGTGCTGCTGAACAACGCTGGTGAGCTCCGTGGCAGCCGTATCTTCGGTCCCGTGGCACGTGAGCTCCGCGCCGTGAACATGAAGGTCGTTTCTTTGGCACCTGAGGTACTTTAATGGAAAAAAGGTAAAAAAGTAAAAAAGTAAAGAAGAAATGGCAAAGTTCAATATTAAGAAGAATGATACAGTCGTTGTTCTGGCCGGTGAGGACAAGGGCAAGACTGGTAAGGTGCTGAAGGTCTTGACCGATAAGCAGCGTGCCGTTGTTGAGGGTGTAAACATCATCAACAAGAGCGCAAAGCCAAGTGCCAAGAATCCTCAGGGTGGCTTCGAGAAGGTAGAGGCTCCTATTCACATCTCAAATATTAGTTTGATTGATCCGAAGAGTGGCAAGCCTACCCGCGTTGCTATAAAGCGCGAGGGCAAGAAGGTTACACGTATCGCTAAAAAGTCAGGGGAGGAGATTAAGTAATGGCAAATACAGCACAGTTAAAGCAGGTTTACAAAGAGCAGATTGCTCCAGCCCTGCAGAAGCAGTTCAACTATGGTTCAAAGATGGAGATTCCCGTTCTGAAGAAGATCGTCATCAACCAGGGTCTGGGAGATGCAACTCAGGACAAGAAGATCATCGATGTAGCCATCAATGAGATTAGTGCCATCTGTGGTCAGAAGGCCGTTGCTACATATTCCAGGAAGGATATCGCAAACTTCAAGCTCCGTAAGAAGATGCCTATCGGTGTCATGGTGACACTGCGTCGTGAGCGTATGTATGAGTTCCTCGAGAAGCTCGTTCGCATCGCTCTGCCACGTATCCGTGACTTCAAGGGTATCGAGAGCAAGTTTGATGGCCGTGGTAACTACACACTGGGTATCCAGGAGCAGATTATCTTCCCTGAGATCAATATCGATTCAGTAGACCGCATTCAGGGTATGAACATCACCTTCGTAACCACAGCAAAGACTGACGAGGAAGGTTTCGCACTGCTGAAGGCTTTCGGTCTTCCATTCAAGAACAATAAAGACTAAGAGATATGGCAAAAGAATCAATGAAGGCCCGTGAGGTCAAGCGCGCTAAGCTCGTTGCCCGCTATGCTGAGAAGCGTGCGGCCCTGAAGAAGGTGATTGCTACATCTGAGGATCCCGCTGAGGCATACGAGGCTGCTCGTAAGCTCCAGAGCATTCCAAAGAACGCTAACCCCATCCGTCTGCACAACCGTTGCAAGATCACAGGTCGTCCAAAGGGATATATGCGTCAGTTCGGTCTTTCTCGTATCCAGTTCCGTGAGATGGCTTCCAGCGGTCTCATCCCTGGAGTAAAGAAGGCCAGCTGGTAATTAACCGCTCAAGCAAAGAGAGACATTTTTTATTATTAATATTGTCGGGGCAGTCCCGATCAATTAAAAACTTTATTTTATGACAGATCCAATAGCAGATTATCTGACCAGACTCAGAAACGCCATCATGGCACACCATCGTGTCGTTGAGGTTCCTGCGTCTAACTTGAAGAAAGAGATCACAAAGATCCTCTTCGAGAAGGGTTACATCCTGAACTACAAGTTCATCGAGGATGGTCCTCAGGGTACTATCAAGGTAGCTCTGAAGTATGACCCAGCAACTCGTGAAAACGCCATCAAGTGCCTTAAGCGAGTATCAACACCAGGTCTTCGCCAGTATACTGGCTACAAAGACATGCCGAGAGTAATTAACGGACTTGGAATCGCAATCCTTTCCACGTCTAAAGGTGTAATGACAGACAAAGAGGCTGCTGCCCTGAAGATTGGCGGTGAGGTTCTTTGCTACGTTTATTAATTGGAGGATAGAATATGTCAAGAATAGGAAAATTGCCAATTAGTATTCCCGCTGGCGTTACAGTTGCTCAGGACAAGGACGGTGTAGTTACCGTAAAGGGTCCTAAGGGAGAACTTTCACAGAAGGTTGACGCATCTATCAAGATGAAGGTTGAGGATGGTCACATCACATTCGAGATCGATGAGAACAGTCCTGTAAACATCAAGCAGAAGCAGGCTTTCCATGGTCTGTATCGCGCACTTGTTAACAATATGGTTGTTGGTGTGAGCGAGGGTTATAAGAAGGAGATGGAGCTCGTAGGTGTCGGTTACCGTGTTTCTAACCAGGGTAACATCATCGAGTTCTCACTGGGTTACACTCACCCCATCTTCATCCAGCTTCCTCAGGAGGTAAAGGTTGAGACCAAGATGGAGCGTAACCAGAATCCTCAGATTATCCTCGAGTCTTGCGACAAGGCGCTCCTCGGTCTGATCTGCGCTAAAATTCGTTCTTTCCGTATGCCTGAGCCTTACAAAGGAAAGGGTATTTTGTTCAAGGGTGAGGTTATCCGTCGTAAGTCGGGTAAGTCAGCATCAGCTAAGTAACTTTAATTGATTGAAGATTATGACAACGAAGAAAATAGAAAGACGAATTAAGATCAAATATAGAATTCGTAAGAACGTATTCGGCACAGCCGAGCGTCCCCGTCTGAGCGTATTCCGCAGCAACAAGCAGATCTATGCTCAGGTTATCAATGACTTGGAAGGTAAAACACTCGCATCTGCATCTTCACTGGGTCTCGAGGCAATGCCGAAGATCCAGCAGGCTGAGAAGGTTGGTGAGCTTGTAGCCAAGAAGGCCCAGGAGGCTGGCGTAAGCGCCGTAGTCTTCGACCGTAACGGTTACCTGTATCATGGCCGTGTAAAGTCTCTGGCAGACGCAGCTCGTAAAGGTGGACTTAAATTCTAAACGATTATGGCAATGAAAAATGTTAAAGTAAATAGTGACGTAGAGTTGAAAGACAAGCTGGTTGCCATCAACCGTGTAACAAAGGTTACCAAGGGAGGTCGCACCTTCACCTTCGCAGCTATCGTTGTTGTCGGTGACGGCAACGGCATCATCGGCTGGGGTCTTGGTAAGGCAGGTGAAGTTACTGCTGCCATCGCCAAGGGTACAGAGGCAGCCAAGAAGAATCTTGTGAAAGTTCCCGTGCTCAAGGGTACAATCCCCCACGAGATGGAAGCCCGCTTCGGTGGTGCTCAGGTGTTCCTGAAGCCCGCAGCAGCCGGTACTGGTCTCGTTGCCGGAGGTGCTATGCGTGCCGTACTGGAGAGCGTAGGTATCAAGGATGTGCTTGCAAAGTCAAAGGGTTCATCAAACCCTCACAACCTGGTAAAGGCTACCATTCTGGCTCTTAGCCAGATGCGTGATGCTTATACAGTGGCAGGTACACGTGGTATCAGCATGGAAAAAGTATTTAAAGGATAAAGGAGAAACATATTATGGCAACAATTAAGGTTAAGCAGATTAAGAGTAAGATCGGTTATCCGGTAGACCAGAAGCGTACGCTCCAGGCTCTCGGCCTGCGTAAGATCTCTCAGGTTGTTGAAGTAGAGGATACTCCTTCAATCCGTGGTATGATTCGCAAGGTACGCCACCTGGTGACCGTAGTTGAGTAATTAACAATTAAAACAAGATTCGATTATGAAACTGAATAATTTAAAGCCAGCTGAAGGCTCAACCCATTCACGTCGTCGTATCGGTCGCGGACCTGGTTCAGGTCTGGGTGGTACTTCTACCCGTGGTCACAAGGGTGCCAAGGCTCGTTCCGGTTATAAGAGAAAGATTGGTTTCGAAGGTGGTCAGATGCCTCTGCAGCGTCGTCTCCCGAAGGGTGGTTTCAAGAATATCAACCATAAGGAGTACTTTGCAGTTAATCTCTCTACACTCCAGAAGCTTGCTGAGGAGAAGAACCTCACTAAGATCGGAATAGAGGAGCTTGTAGCTGCAGGTCTCACCAACGGTAAAGAGCTTGTAAAGGTTCTTGGCAATGGTGAGCTTAAGGCCAAGATCGACGTTGAGGCCAACGCATTCTCAAAGACTGCCGAGGAAGCTATCAAGGCAGTAGGTGGTAACGCAACAACTATCTAAAGAAAATGAAGAAGTTTATAGAGACACTGAAGAACATCTGGAAGATTGAGGATCTGCGTATGCGTCTCCTCATCACTCTCCTGTTTGTAGCGATTTATCGTTTCGGCTCGTTCGTGGTACTTCCTGGTATCAACCCAGCCATGTTGGATAAACTCCAGTCACAGACCTCTGGCGGTCTGATGTCGCTGCTCGATATGTTCTCCGGTGGTGCATTTTCCAATGCGTCAATCTTCGCTTTGGGAATCATGCCTTACATCACAGCTTCTATCTTGATGCAGCTGCTCGCAGTCGCTGTACCTTATTTCCAGAAGATGCAGCGTGAGGGTGAGAGCGGACGCAAGAAGATCAGCGCATATACCCGTTACCTGACAGTGGCCATCCTGGCCTTCCAGGCTCCGGGTTACCTGATCAACCTTAAGATGCAGTCAGGAGCAGCCCTTGCTTCGGGTATCTCCTGGCCTGTATTCATGGTTCCTGCTGTTATCATCCTCGCTGCTGGTAGTATGTTCATCCTCTGGTTGGGTGAGCGCATTACTGATAAGGGTATTGGAAATGGTGTCTCGCTGATCATTATGATCGGTATCATTGCCCGTCTTCCACAGGCATTCATCCAGGAGGTAACCTCTCGTTTCACTGCCATCACTGGTGGTGGTCTCGTGATGTTCCTCGTTGAGATTATCATTCTCTATGCTGTGGTATGTGCAGCTATTGTTCTGGTACAGGGTGTCCGCAAGATTCCCGTACAGTATGCAAAACGTCTTGTAGGCAACAAGCAGGTAGGCGGTGCCCGTCAGTACATCCCCTTGAAGCTGTTCGCTGCCAACGTGATGCCAATCATCTTCGCACAGGCTATCATGTTCATCCCGCTGTCACTCGCACAGTGGATGAATCCTGAGAATACCTCTTGGTTCCTGCGCACGATGCTGGATCATCACAGCTGGCTGTACAACAGCATCTTCGCTGTACTGATCATCGCATTCACCTATTTCTATACGGCTATCACTCTGAATCCGACACAGATGGCAGAGGATATGAAGCGCAACAACGGTTTCATTCCAGGTGTCAAGCCAGGTAAGGAGACTGCAGAGTATATCGACACCGTGATGTCACGCATCACCCTGCCTGGTTCTCTGTTCATTGCCTTCATCGCCATCATGCCGGCTTTCGCAAGCCTGTTGAACGTACAGGATGCTTTTTCTCAGTTCTTCGGTGGAACATCACTTCTGATTCTCGTCGGTGTAGTGCTCGACACACTTGCACAGATTGAGTCTCATCTGCTGATGCGTCACTACGACGGTCTGCTCAGTTCTGGTCGTATCCACGGCCGTGGTATGGCAGCTTACTAAATCTTCTATGAAGATATTTCTGAAGACTGAAGATGAAATAGAGCTAATGCGCCAAGCGAACCGACTTGTCGGTAAAACGCTTGGCGAATTGGCTAAACATATAAAACCGGGTGTTTCGACCCTCCAGTTGGATAAGATTGCTGATGAGTTCATTCGTGATCACGGGGCTGTTCCTACATTCAAAGGTTTCCCCAACCCCTACGGAGGACCGTTTCCTGCCAGCATCTGCACATCTGTGAATGATGTAGTGGTGCATGGTGTCCCAAATGCAGAGACAGTACTAAAGGATGGAGACGTCATCTCCGTTGACTGCGGTACACTGCTAAATGGCTTCAATGGCGACTCTGCCTATACTTTCTGTGTCGGAGAGGTTGCCGATGATGTCAGGCAGTTGCTCAAGACCACAAAGGAAGCCCTTTACCTTGGTATCGAGGCAGCTCAGGCAGGAAGACATCTTGGTGATATCAGCTATGCGGTGCAGAGCCACTGTGAGGCACAGAAATACGGTATCGTACGTGAGTTGACCGGTCATGGCATCGGTCGTGAGATGCACGAAGACCCGCAGGTGCCCAACTACGGCCGCCGAGGCAACGGTGTGATGCTGAAGGCCTCGATGTGTATCGCCATAGAGCCGATGATAACGATGGGAAAGCGCGATATCTGGCTTGACCAGGACCGTTGGACCATCCGCACTCAGGACGGCAAGCCCGCTGCTCATTTCGAGCACACCATTGCAATCCGCAGGGGAAAGGCTGAGATTTTATCATCGTTTGAGGAAGTAGAGGAAATAGAAGGTAAACTATATTAAAGTAAGAATGGCAAAGCAAGGTGCTATAGAACAGGACGGAACAATCGTAGAGGCATTGTCTAATGCAATGTTCCGCGTAGAATTGGAGAACGGTGTGCCCATCATCGCCCATATCTCGGGTAAGATGCGCATGCATTACATTAAGATCCTTCCAGGTGATAAGGTGAAGGTGGAAATGAGTCCTTATGACCTGACAAAGGGTAGAATTGTGTTCAGATACAAATAAACAAGAGACAACAATATGAAGACAAGAGCATCATTGAAGAAGCGTACCCCAGACTGCAAGATCGTACGTCGCAAGGGACGCCTGTTCGTTATCAACAAGAAGAACCCAAAGTACAAGATGCGTCAGGGTTAACAAGATTTTATGTTAAATAAGCATAAAAAGGTATCGGAATCTCAGAAATTCTGTGTACCTTTGCATGCTTTTTAGCAGAAATTCGAATTTTATTTATTTATTTTATCACATTTAGTTTAACAAATGGCAATAAGAATTGTTGGAGTAGATTTGCCCCAGAACAAGCGTGGCGAAATCGCATTGACCTATATCTATGGTATCGGTCGAAGTAGTTCAGCAAAGATATTGGATAAGGCAGGTGTCAGCCGCGACCTGAAAGTAAGCGAGTGGAGTGACGACCAGGCAGCCAAGATCCGTGAAATTATCGGTGCTGAATTCAAAGTAGAAGGTGATCTCCGTTCAGAGATCCAGTTGAATATCAAGCGACTGATGGATATTGGTTGCTATCGTGGCGTACGTCATCGTAACGGTCTTCCCGTTCGCGGTCAGAGTACCAAGAATAATGCTCGTACCCGTAAGGGAAAGAAGAAGACTGTTGCCAACAAGAAGAAGGCTACGAAGTAATTCTAGGTTAAACCATTAAAGTAGATTAAGAATTATGGCAAAGAAAACAGTCACTTCTAAGAAGAGAAACGTGAGAGTAAACGCTATCGGCCAGCTCCACGTTCACAGTTCTTTCAATAATATCATCGTATCACTTGCCAACGACGAGGGTCAGGTTATCTCTTGGTCTTCAGCTGGTAAGATGGGTTTCCGTGGTTCAAAGAAGAACACTCCTTACGCTGCTCAGATGGCAGCAGAGGATTGCGCAAAGGTTGCATATGACCTGGGTCTGCGCAAGGTTAAGGCTTATGTAAAGGGTCCCGGTAACGGACGTGAGTCTGCTATCCGTGCTATCCATGGTGCAGGAATCGAGGTAATGGAGATTGTTGACGTTACTCCACTGCCACACAACGGATGTCGCCCTCCAAAGCGTCGTCGCGTATAATAGAAACAATACATTATTATTTTATAGAAGATTATGGCAAGATATTTAGGACCGAAATCAAAAATTGCCCGCCGATTTGGAGAAGCCATCTTCGGCCCGGACAAAGTTTTGTCTAGGAGAAACTTCCCTCCTGGACAGCATGGCAATAACCGTCGTCGTAAGATGTCGGAGTATGCTGTCATGCTGGCAGAGAAGCAGAAGGCCAAGTATACTTATGGAGTACTTGAGCGTCAGTTCCGTAATATGTTTGAAAAGGCTGCAAAGGCTGAGGGTATCACCGGTGAGGTGCTGCTGCAGAACCTCGAGAGTCGTCTCGACAACGTAGTGTTCCGTCTTGGTATTGCTCCTACCCGCGCTGCTGCACGTCAGCTCGTTGGTCATAAGCATATCACTGTTGATGGTCAGGTAGTAAACATCCCATCTTACGCAGTTAAGCCTGGTCAGATAGTTGCTGTTCGCGAGAAGTCTAAGTCTCTCGAGGTTATCGAGGCAGCACTCGCCGGCTTCAATCACAGCAAGTATCCTTGGATCGAGTGGGATGAGAACTCTAAGAGCGGTAAGTTCCTGCACAAGCCAGAGCGTGCCGACATCCCTGAGAACATTAAGGAGCAGTTAATCGTTGAGTTGTACTCTAAGAACTAAATCATTAAATTAATGGCGATATTAGCATTTCAAAAACCTGATAAAGTCGTAATGTTGGAGGCCAACGACAAGTTCGGCAAGTTCGAATTTCGTCCATTGGAGCCAGGATTCGGAGTAACCATCGGTAACTCCCTCCGTCGCATTCTTCTTTCATCACTTGAGGGCTATGCTATCAACACCATCAAGATTGCAGGTGTTGAGCACGAGTTCTCTTCTGTACCTGGTGTAAAGGAAGATGTAACCAACATTATCTTGAATCTCAAACAAGTGAGGTTCAAGCAAGTTGTAGAAGAATTCGAGAACGAGAAAGTCAGTATCACGGTCGAGAATTCTACCGAATTCAAAGCCGGTGACATCGGCAAGTATCTGACTGGATTTGAGGTGCTGAATCCCGATTTGGTGATTTGTCATTTAGATTCCAAAGCCTCGATGCAGATTGACCTTACGATCAACAAAGGTCGCGGATATGTACCCGCTGATGAGAATCGCGAGTTCTGCACCGACGTTAACGTAATCGCAATCGACTCTATTTACACCCCTATCCGTAATGTGAAGTACACCGTTGAGCCTTATCGTGTTGAGCAGAAGACCGACTACGACAAGCTGGTGATGGAGGTCACTACGGACGGTTCCATCCACCCGAAGGATGCCCTTAAGGAGGCTGCCAAGATTCTTATCTATCACTTCATGCTGTTCTCTGACGAGAAGATCACTCTCGAGAACTCAGAGACAGAGACAAACCAGGAGTTTGATGAGGAGATCCTGCACATGCGCCAGTTGCTCAAGACACGTCTTGTTGACATGAACCTCTCTGTTCGTGCTCTCAACTGTCTGAAAGCTGCTGATGTAGAGACCCTCGGTGATCTCGTGCAGTATAACAAGACCGACCTTCTTAAGTTCCGTAACTTTGGTAAGAAATCGCTCACCGAGCTTGATGATTTGCTCGAGAGTCTGAATCTGTCGTTTGGAACTGACATTACAAAGTATAAACTGGACAGGGAGTAAGTCTGCGAAGACATGCCGAATGCCCAATAAAAGAAAAGAACAAAAATGAGACATAATAAGAAATTCAATCATCTCGGTCGTACTGCCAGTCACCGTAGCGCCATGCTTGCCAACATGGCCATCTCACTGATTGAGCACAAAAGAATCACTACGACCGTAGCTAAGGCAAAGGAACTGAAGAAGTACGTTGAGCCCCTTATCACAAAGGCAAAGGATGACTCTACGAACTCTCGTCGTGTAGTATTCAGCTACCTGCAGAACAAGGAAGCCATCAAGAAGCTCTTCGGAGAGGTGGCTCAGGCTGTAGGCGACCGTCCAGGCGGATACACCCGTATCATCAAGCTCGGAACCCGTCAGGGTGACGCTGCTCAGGTTTGCTTCATCGAACTCGTTGATTTCGATCCCGATATGGCAAAGGACGGCGGCAAGAAGAAGACTCGTCGTAGCCGTCGCGGTGGTGCTGCTGCCAAGGCTGAGGCTCCTGCTGCTGAGGCACCCGTTGCTGAGGAGGCTGCTCCTGCTGCTGAAGAGGCAAAGGCTGAATAAGTATAACACTTATTTCATATATAGAAATCCCTGGATCACTAACGATTCAGGGATTTTTTATAGTGGGGTAATTTTTCGGTCGTTCCGATAGTCTCTTCGCGCTATCCGGATAGTCTCTATGACTTGTTCAGATAGTCCCTATAGGGGGTAAGGAATAGTCTGAATGAGTCGTCCGAGACGTCTGAACAAACCGTGGAAACCACCACATCTCACTCGTCATCGGTGCCATCTTCCAGCTGAAGTCAGGCTGTATCACGAGAGCCTTCAGCTCAGCGCCCTTCGTAAAGCTCAGACCGGCAATAGTACCGAACATCTCCACGTCATCGCGCAGTACCGAACGGTCGGTGGTAGTGGCTGCGATGGCCACATTCTCCGCGCTCAGGTCTATCGACGCACCTGCCCTTGTCACCTTGCGTGACTTGTTGGCATCGTCGACGCCTACCACGTAAGGCTCACCGGCCTTCACCTCACGGCCTCCGGCCTGGAACTCTGCCACACCGTCTATGCCCTTCTTAAGCGTCCAGGCGGTATATCCCTCAGGCAGCTCGAAGTCGTACGGCAGGCACAGCGTGAAGAAGCCTGCTGCTGTGCTGCGCTGATATGTCACCTTGTCGGCATGAACGGTCTTCGGTCTCTTCGTCTTGACGGTCAGCTTTCCTTTCACATAGCTGAAGCTGTTGCTGATGAGGCCGTCACCGATACTTGTCACGCGGCCGAAGTCCTCATACTGTGTCAATACGAAACTCACCAGGGTAACGATGCTCATGAGCACCTGATTTACCATCATTCTTGTCTTTGCCATAATCTTTTTATTTTTAATTGTTTATACTTTGAACTTCATTCGAAGCCGCTTCCGCTCGAAATAGCTCGAAATTCTTTCGGCTCTTTGCTCGCTTAATCGCGACTTTGTTTCTTAATCACAATGCAAGGACTGTGCAAACCGAAGGCAGAGAGCTCGCTCTTTGCTGAGGTGCAGCCTGTTCTCGCGATTTCTGAGTGCAAAGTTACGACGATTTCCGGCTCTTTCCAACAAAAGAGAAGATTTCCGGCAGAGAAGCATGCGGCGCATATACAAGATTTGCGACAGAAATGGCAAACCTTGCCATAACTGCCGCAAAACCCACAAAAAAGTCAGCCTCACTGCCCGGACGACGGGCGGTGAGGTTCTTTTTTTTGTCGTGAGTTAACTCGATTTGCCGTTTGAGTTAACTCAACGGGACTTTTGAGTTAACTCACGGTTTTTCCAGAGTGCGGAGGAAAACTTTTTCCCCTGCACTGGAAAAAGTTTTTGAGTGCACTCCCCTTGATTTCTTTGCTCCAAAAAACAGCGAAGGGGCCCGCATCCCTGCGAGCCCGATATGCATCATAACAAACCTAAAACCAAAATACAAAGTATGAAAAAGAAAAACTATCAACCTATTTTATAACTAACGTTCAATTTTTAATTCTGATGCAAAGGTACGGCGAGTTTCGGAATATTCCAAAAATTTAGGCGAAATCTTCCTAGAGTTGTTGCGACAGGGTGGGAACGAAACGACAAAAGGAGGCCTGAGGGCAAAATCTTGTCGTTTTCTTTTGAATTACGCATCGTCCTTATCCTTCGGCTGGATGAAGCCGATGGGACGACGGGGCTTCTGCTCTGATGGCTTGGCCTGAAGCTCGGCAAGGGCGGTGCTGATGGCATCGAGTTGGGTACGAGTACTCTCATTGATGTCGTTC
>FLNV01000032.1_pt1 | contig 16419 bp, 18 predicted proteins | sample 1140351 | NCBI WGS metagenome assembly FLNV01 (sample SAMEA3878207, study PRJEB12797) | bioreactor metagenome | biome: Moose rumen | place: Sweden | collected 2011-10 | reverse complement strand
GCAAAAAACACTAGCCACTGGCTAGTGTTTTTATATTTTACTAATTTTTTTCCCGGACACTACTGCATTATTAATTATTAATTCATAACTATTAATTCTATAAAATGTCAAATTAATTTCAAAAAAAGTGGTCAAAAATTTGACAAAAATTTTGTTTTTGGTTATAATAGATTTGTTAGAATTTTATTTAATAATCTATTCATATGGAAAACAAATGATTAGACATTGAAAAAATATTGCCTATCATCGAGCAAAATCCTAATATTTCAGATTTACATCTATCAAGTGGAGATTGTGTTTCTTATAGATTAAATTGAGAAATTATAAAAAGGGAAGATGCTGGTATAATGACAACTGAATGAATGGAAATAATTTTGAAACAACTTTTTCAATGAAATCCTCAAAGATTTGAGAAGTTTTTGTGAGATAAAGAAGCTGATTTTGCTTATGTATCCAGAGACAATACAGCATATAGAGTAAATGCTTTTTTGAAAACAGGAAGAATTTGAATTGTTATGAGAAAAATATTAAAAACACCTTTAAAACTGGAAGATATTATGCTTGCAAATATTTCAAATAGTGTTAGAGAAAATATTTTAAAAAAGAAAAAATGATTATATTTGGTTACATGACCCACTGGAAGTGGAAAATCTACATCAATAGTTTCTATGTTGCAAGAGATTAATGAAACTAGAAATGAAAATATAATCACAGTAGAAGATCCTATTGAATATGTTTTTAAGCCAGATAAATGTATTATATCTCAAAGGGAAATATGACACGATACTTGGTCATTTCCAAATGCATTGAGAGCAGCTATGAGACAAGATCCAGATATTTTATTTATATGAGAGATACGTGATAGTGAAACAGCTGCAGCTGTATTGGAATTAGCTGAGACTGGACATTTGGTTTTCAGTACGTTACATACAAATTCTGCATCAAATACCATCAGTAGATTTATGGGGTTTTTCCCTTCTGATATCCAAGATAGTGTCGCTGAAAGATTATCTGATGCTATAGTTTGAGTTCAATCACAAACTTTGGTAAAAAGTAAAGATTGAGAAAATAGAGTAGCATTATTTGAATTAATGATTAATAATAGTTCTATCAAAAATAATATTAAGAAAAAAGATATAAATCAACTTGATAATATTATTTGAACATCAAATAATTATGGTATGATTACCATGAAACAATATGCTGAATTATTGATTCAAAAAGGAATCATTGATAAAAAAGATGTCGAATGGCTTTATGATTTATGATTATGAAATAAAAATATTTAATTTATAAATTAAAAACAAAATGACAAATTTACAACTTGTACAACAAAAACTACCACAAGATTTATGGAATTTAGCATGACAATTAAATATTCCTGATAATTTTTTGGATGCCGAACCTGATTTAACTGTATTAATTTTGAGATCTAGATCTTTAGCTAAAAATGAAGAAAAACAGAATTGGTTTAATCTGATTCCTATGATGAACCAAGAGCAAATTGAAAAACTTAGAGATATTTTGACCAGAGAAAGAGATAAAATAGCTGAAATTGAAGCTAAATATGAGCAAAAAAAACAAGAAATTAGAGCTAAATATCAAATGAAATTTGATGCAGCAAATTACAATAACAAAGTAGCTCAAATCCGTACTAATGAACAAAATAGTATGGAGCAAGATGCAAAAGAAGCTGACGATTTATTAAACAATTTATAATTATGAAAAAAATTTTTAAGAAAATATTTTTATTTTTATTATTTATATCCTCTATTTTTTCTTATAAAGTTTTAGCATGAGATTTAATGAGTGAGGTTTTTCAACCTGCTAAAGAAAAACAAGGTATTATTTATGTTTGAGATGATAAACAGACTGTATGACGTAGTCTTTTGAGAGAGTCTACAGTATTTTCTTGGATGTGAGGTAGTTGAGAATTTTATAAAAATGCACCGTTGATAGTAAAAATTGTATATATTGTGCTTAGACTTACTGTAGTTTTATCAATTACTATGATTATATTTTATAGTATAAAATTTATGATACAAGTATTTAGCTGAAGTGACTTAAAATCAGCAACTGCTAAAAAAGATTTAATAAATGTTTTGATATGACTTTTGATAGCTATGTTTAGTATTACAGCAGTAACTTTGGTTATTTCATTAGCAAAAAGTACTTTTAAAACAAATGATTTTTGATTTATAAACTCATGATCTTATTGAACTTTAAAATATAACAAATTAACAAAAAAATTAATTTAAAATTTAAAATATTTATTATGAAAAAGATTTTTAAAAACATTATATTATCATCTATATTATTGTTAAACATTATACCGTTTTTTAGTTTTTGAAATTGAGAAGTAACTTTATATGGTCCTGATGCTATATGGCAAGAAGATGTTAATATAGAAAGTACACAAATACAATGAAATGAAAATACTATTTTTACATACATACAGATTATTAATAAATATTTATGGTTTTGAATTGCATGAGTGGCTATGGCTGTATTAATTTATGCGTGAATAATGATAATAACAGCATCTTGAGATAAATCAAAACTTGGAAAAGCTGGAAAATTAGCTTCAAGTTGTATAATAGCAATAGTGGTAGCTATGCTTTCTTACAATTTAGTGAGATTAATTGTTAATTTATTTTAATAATTATTATACTAAACATTCGTTTATCATATCTGACATAATATTATATCATTTATCTGTTGGATGTTTATTATTTCACATTACTATTTGTCAGTTATTATATTTTTTGGCAAAATCCATAACTGGTCGGTTTTTTTCTTTTCACATTTGTTTTAAATTTTCATTTAATTGTGTTAATCGAGGATGATTATCTTCTCATATACATGTACACAAAACTGGCTGAATTCATACTTCCTCCATCCATTCAGATCGTTGTTTTATGTCTTTTAAAGTTTGTTCATTATTACTTGTATTCCCTCAAAAATAAAACATAAAACTTTTTACTTCAGAATGATTATTTTTATAATTAATTACATCTTGTTTTGATTTAAATTTTCTTGGATGAGTTTGTGTGCTTTTTCATTCTACTCAATCCATATTTGGAAATTTAGTTTTTTCATAATATCACTGAAAACCTGTCATCATAGAATTTCATAATCATCATAATTGTAAATTGTTTGTTGCTAATAATTCTGGTCAAATTAATATATTATTATGATCAAGGTTTTCTTTACTCCATTTAAACTTTCATAAATCAACAAATATATCATCAGTTGATGATGAATTATGTGTTAATAAATTTTTTGTAATATTTTCTATATATTTTTTAGTTTCTTCTGGTATTTTTGATAAATCTCAGGCTGTAATATTTTTGTCTCATATTTTCTTTTGATAGTTTCAAATTCACCAATTATAACAAGCTAAAGATGTTTGTAAATTATAATTATATTTATGCATAAATTCTGAATACATAATTCAAGCAGCTCGAGCTGAAGCTAAGGGATCTTTTAAAAAATCATTTCTATATGTAAATGTTTTTCAATATTTTTCTTTTAATGTATTATTTTTCATATAAGTATCGGCTGTACCCGGCATAAATTGGAATAATCATTGAGCTCATGCTGATGATCATATTATTTGTCAGTTACTATACAATTTTCACATACTTTCTTGATAACATACACATTCCAACGTATATTTTGGTAAATTTAAATCACGTTCTATTATATTTAAATATTTTTTATATGTAGAATTTTCTAGATAATTAATGTTGTTTATATTTTTTGATTGCTCAACTAAATCTTCCATATCTTTATTTTCTTGAGATGTTAAATTTCATAGAATACTTACGTTATTTGATGTATTATTAGATTCATTTGAATTGTTATTTCATGAAATATTATCTTGTAAATTATTTAATTCAGTATTTAAAGAATCTTTTAATTCTTGTTCTGATTTTGCTTTTTGTAGATTTTCATATAATAAATCTAAATTTTTTTTTCACTCATCTGAAATCATTAAATACATCGGATTAATTAATTTACTTGCTTCATATCATATTTTTGTCCTTTGTTTTCATTTATCATTAAACAATATTTTAATAATATTGTCTAATCAAAAAATTTCATCAGTTTCTGACTGTGATTTATTTTCTGTTTGTGGTTTTTCTCATCAAAGAATATCTGAACCAATATTTTTTATTGACTCTATTTCTTTTTTTAAAGAATTTAATTCTCATAAAATAGATCATTGTGTTTCCACTAATTCCTTATTTAAGACATTTTCTTTTATAAATTCTTTAGCTATATCTTTTTTTCGATCTTGTGTTTCTGTCATTTTTAAATATATTAATATTTAATTATTCTATTATTTCTTGCTCTATTTCAGTTTTTAACCTGTTTATAATATTTTCTTTTTTTATTTTAGAAATATCTCAATTATTTTCAGATAATAAGTTATTATAGATTTCTAATATTCTTGTTTTTGTTTTTTTATCGTCTGGTATATTTTTTATATCTTCACTTGATAATACTTCATCACATAATTTCATTTTCTTTTGTGCTTTTTCTCAAATTTCTTTTAATTCTTGTTCTGTTAGATCTGTTTTTGTATTATCTGTATCATTATTTGATATTTCTTTCAGTGAATATAGTATCGTTTCTATTTCTCGAGATCTAAGATCTTCATCATCTATTATATAATTTCAAGAATTATCTTTTTCTAAAATCCAATCAAACCAATTTTTAATATCTTCATTATTTTTTGCCAACATTCACAATATCGTATTCTCATCATCCAGTTTTCATTCTATATTTTCTTCTATTTCTTTGTCTTCTAATTTTGAAAATTCTATTTCTATTAATTTTTTAGCTAATTCATCTAATTTTTTCTGTGAATCTGAAATTGTTTCTTGGATAGCTTGCTCTTTTTCTAATCATATTTTCTTCATTAATTCATGCCATCAATTTTTTATTTTATCCCACAATCACGTTAAATCATTTTTAATACTATCAATCCAATTATTTCACTGTTCTATTGTTTCTCATGCCATTTTTTTAATTAATAATATAAAACTATAATTATTATATTATATTTTCTTAAAAATACAAAAAAAAAGACCACTTTTTGTAGTCTTTTTATTTACTTTTTTATAATATATTTTATAATATTTAAGCTTCAATAATTTCAACCTTTTTAGAATCTTCTAATTTTTTTGTTGTCAGTAGTTTTGTAGGTCAAATTATAGTCAAAATAACTCAAATTAAACAAAATATATCTCCATAATAAATTCAATCAATTCATGAATTTGCTAAAAAATATTGGCTAATATATATTACTATGATTCATATTACTGTATTTATCACTCTATAATATTTTATATATGTAGGTCTGATAGCATAAAATATTAAATAATATAAAAATATAATAAATAATGAAATATATATGATAAGATTAATATCTTTTATATCTTCTCTTACAATTATTACTCAATTTACATAAAAATAAACTAAAAAACAAATTAATAAAGAAAAAACGATTCAAAATATAATTCTTTTTATGTCTTTCATTTTTATAAATTTAAAATATTAAAAAACCGGATTATATTATATAAATTAACTTTATATTTTCAACATAAACATTTTTTTATTTTATTTTTTTATATAATAAAAAATTTAAAAATAATTATAATATTTTTTATTATGTTAAAATGTTAAATTTAATTTTATTAGTTTTTAATTTATATTTTATCAAGAAACTTTTATGTAAATTTTATGTTAAAATGTCAAAAACTGACAAAATTTGTCTATTTATTGTATAATATGTTTGTGGAAAAGTAAAAAAATTGTTAAATTAAAAATATTTGACAAATTAAAAAATTTATATAATATTATATATGTTTAAATTAATTAATATTTTACATATGAATGAAAAAAATTTAGAATTAAAAGTAAGATTTAAAGATTATTTAAATCAAAAATGAGAAAATGTAAAAAATTTAGATGAAACTATAAAAAGATTTTGAAATAGTATTTTTGATGTTTTTTTTGATTGATTAGAAGATTATAGAAAAAATCCAAGAAACTATAGACAAGTATTTTATAATATTGTTTTACCTCAACTAAAATTTAAAGCTGAAAAAAATTTTTGAGATATTTATTTTAAACGTGATAGTTATGAAAAATATGAGTTGTTATTTGTAAATTTTATGGTGTTTGTGAAAAAAAACAATAATTTTATAAATTCAATAATGTTTGATAAAAGAAGAGAAAATATTGAAAATTTAGTTGAGTGAAAATATTGAACAAATTTTGATAAAAAAAAGTTTATAAAAGCTTGGCATAATTATATAATGGAAGATAAATGAAAAAATTGAGATAAACTTCGTGAATATTTGGCTGATATTTATTGATATTTAAATTTTTGATTATTAAATAATTTATATGATATTTTTTTTAATTCATACGAATTATGTAGTGAGATAAATAGTAAAAATAATAAAAATAAATGAAATAAAAATTATAAAAAAAGAGATTCTTTTTATGAAAGTTTTTCTAATTTAAAAAATAAAATATCTTATTATGATTGAGAAAAAATAAGTGAAATTAAATCATTATTTTGAAAATATTTGAATTTTATACCAAAATATAGAAATATTATATTTAAAACTATTAATAATAGTTTAGATTGATGAAAGGTTACTCAAAAAAATACTGAGATAAATTTAATTGATAATTTATCAGAATCAAATAAAAATAAATGAATTGAATGAGATTGATTTTGACCAATTGAGATAATAGAAACATCTCGTGATGAAAATTTATGATATTATGATCATATAGCTCGTTGAGATATAATAGCACCTATAGATTATTGAATATATCCTGATATCCAAAAACCAAAAAAAAATAAAAAGAAAAAAAATAATGGTCAAACTGAAATAAATTTTTAATAAATTTATTTAATCATATTAACTCAATTTTTTAAACCTCACCATATATTATTTAAAATTCATTTTGTATTAAATATCTTTTCATGTTCTATTTTTTCATCTAGATTTATATTTAATATTTCAATATAATTTTGTAAATTTTTTAGGTTCTTTTCATATTTTCAAGGAAATATTTTTGATAAGATTTTTAGTGTTGTTTGTGATATTTTTATTATAGTTTTATTTTCAAGAACTTGTGATCATAACTGTTCTTTTATATAATATTTTAAATTTTCATTATACCAATTTTTTACAATATTTATAATATTTTCTGAATTTTCTAAATTTCCATGAATATTTCAAATAAAAGAGAAATTATTTGGATTATTTGGATAATATTTTATATTTCATGTTAATATTTCTATTTGAAAATTTGTATCAATATTTATAGCAGATTGTGGTAAAATTTCTACAAAATCTCATCATTTAAAAACAATAAAACAGTAAATATTTTGGTATAAATCATCAGATTTAAAAATTATTTGTGATCAAGAATTTGGTAATTTAAAATTATATGTATTTAATCAATTTATAATATTATATTTTTTATTATTTTGTGTAATTTGTGCTCTATCTTCATTTATATCTATATTTGAATATATTAATATTTTTTCTTCATATTTTTTTTCAAATCATTCAAAATCTGGTCATTCATTGTAAAGTGGTATTATTGAAAGAAATAGTATAATTAAACTTCATAAAATAGATAATCAAATAATAATATATCCAAACCAATTTTTTATATAAATTCAAGCAAATCACAAAATTAAAAATCATAAAATTATTAATCATTGTATATTGTTTAATCCAATATTTCATTTAAAAAAAAGAAATAATAAATATAAACAATTAATACAGATTATGAAATATAACAAAAATTTTGATTTAGTATCAGTTTTTCCATATATAAATAAACAAATAATGATAGATAAAAATAAAAAAATTAAAAAATATTTATTTGCTATAATTCGATTTATAGTATTTCAGTTAAAATCATACCTTTTGATTATAAAAAAAGTAATAAAACAAAAGACAAATCAAATAATTGAATAAATTAAGAATTTAATTAGATTTTTTTTCATTTTGTAAGTTTTTGGTAAAAATATGATAAAATATATATTATAAAGATTTTTTTAATTTCAAGATTATTTATTTATGAGAAAAATTATTTGAAATTTCTTTCAATATTGATAATTATGAAATTAATATTTATTTTTTGTGAAAATTAAAATGGATTTGATAAAAAAAATTAATGCTGATTATGTATGAAAAAAAGTAAATTTAGCAGGTCGGATAGTACATATCAGATTTTCTGGAAAAATTGGTTTCGTAGAATTTAGAGATGGAACAGGTTATATCCAATGTATTGTAGAAGAAAAAAATATATGAGAAAATAAATTTAATGAGTTAAAAAATTGTGGAATAGAATCTTCAATTAAAATTTCTGGTACTGTAAGTAAACATCCAAAAAAAGATGAATACGAAATTCAGACAGAATATTTTGAAGTAATAAGTTTAGCAAAAGATTATCCTCTTTGACAAAAAGACCACGGAGTAGAATTTTTGTTTGACAATAGACATTTGTATTTGAGATCTAAATCTCAATGGGCTATCCAGAGAGTTAGAGATGAAATAATCCATGCGACATATGATTGGATGCAGGAAAATGATTTCACAAAAATAGATTCTCCAATATTTACATCTACTTGTGCTGAAGATAGTACTTCTTTGTACGAGACTACCCATACAAACTGAGAAACTATGTACTTAAATCAGACATGACAGATGTATATAGAAGCAGCTATCGCTGCTCATAGAAATGTATATGATTTTTGACCAGTATTTAGAGCCGAAAGGAGTAAAACAAGGAGACATTTAAATGAACTTTGGATGATGGATGCAGAAGAGGCATTCACAGATAATGAATGAAATATGGAATATCAAGAAGATTTGATTTATTATATTGTTCAGAGAGTTTTGAAAAATAAGAGAGCAGAATTGGAAATTATTGGTAGAGATGTTTCAAAATTAGAGAAAATTCAAAAGCCATTTATCCGCAAAACTCATGCTGAAGTAGTAAAAGAATTACAAGCAATGTGATCAGATATTAAAGAATGAGATGATTTATGAGCAGATGATGAGACATTACTCATGAATAAATATGAGCAACCAGTATTTGTGACAAACTTTCCACTTGAGATAAAAGCATTTTATATGCCAGAAGATCCAAAACATCCTGGTACAGCAAAATGTGCAGATCTTTTGGCTCCAGAGTGATATGGAGAAATTATTTGATGATCAGAAAGAATTTGAGATTATGAGACTTTGAAAAAGAGAATATTAGATCACTGATATAAATTGGAAGATTATGAATGGTATTTGGATATCAGAAAATATTGATGAGTAACTACATCTGGATTTGGTTACTGATTAGAGAGATTGACTATGTGGATTTGTGGACTTCAACATATCCGTGAAGCTATTCCATTCCCAAGATATCATAATAGAATTAGACCGTAAAATAATTAAGAATTAATAATTAAGAATTAAAAATGTAGGGAATTCAGAAATTATTAATTCTTAATTTTTCGTTATTAATTAATAAAACTTTATACTTGTTTTTTTAGTTTTGTTTTTTATAAAGTATTTAGTTAAAAATAAAAAAATAACAAACAAATAAAAATTTTTAAAATTATGTCAAAAACAAAAGAAGAAAAAAAGATTTTTGTACTTGATACAAATGTCTTGATTATGGATCCTTTGGCTTTTCGCCATATGGGAGAGCATGATGTAGTTGTGCCATTGATTGTGTTTACAGAAGTTGATAAAATAAAAACAAAACAAACATCAGCTGCTGTATCTGCTCGTCAAGTTTCTGCTAATCTTGATTCTTATTTCTGCTCTGATTTGTACAAAGATGGTGTATCTCTCGGAGAAGGAAAAGGAAAACTCTCAATTTATATTGTGAGAGAATTACATCCAGAAGTAAAAAAAATATTTAATGAAGATTCCCCAGATAATCGAATTATCTCTGCGGCTTTGTACATTAAGGAAAAAACTGATCAAGCAGAAAAAAATCATAAAAAGTATTCCAAAAGTGGAGATTTATCAACATCAGTTGTTTTTGTTACTAATGATATTAATTTGCGTTTTAAGGCTGGAGCACTTGGTCTTAAAGTGGAAAAATATCGAAACAATACATTTCAAGATGTTGACTCTATCTACACTGGAATAAAAAATATCGAGTTAAGCAAGGAACTTGAGATGAAATTTAAAAAAAATGAAGGAGTCCTGGAATATTCTCTATTCAGTAAAAACATTACCGTAGAGACAAATCCAAATCCTTATGAGTTTTTTCTTCTCCATGCTAGAAATGAACAAGTTTTTTTAACTTATTACTTGGATGGTTTTTTACACGAGATTCAAGACTGTGAAAAAATTTATAATACTGTCATGGTCAGAAATGATGAACAAAAGTTAGGAATGAGTGTTTTACTTAATCCTGATGTAACTTTGGTGACTCTGTCTGGTCCTGCTGGTACCGGAAAAACTTTGTTAGCAATTGGTTCTGCTTTTAGACAATATAAAAAGTATGATCAAATTTTGATTGCTAAACCAATTGTCGCACTTTCAGAGAAAGAAAATGGTTTTCTCCCTGGAAATGCAGTAGACAAGATTCGTCCATACATGAAATCTCTGTATGATAATATCGATTTTTTGAAGTCTTCATTTAAAAATCCAGATGATAATCAAGTGGTTATGTTATTAAAATCACAAAAAGTGGTTGTAGAGCCGTTAGCATATATCCGTGGTAGGACTTATGCAAACACAATTCTCATCGTAGATGAAGCTCAAAATTTAGATCCATCTGAGGTAAAAACTATCGTTACTCGTATGGGTGAAAATTCAAAAGTCATTTTTACGGGTGATATCTATCAGATAGACAATAAATATCTGGATTCTTCCAATAATGGTTTAACCTATTTGATTGAAAAATCAAAATCCTATCGACATTCTGCTCATGTTAATTTGATTAAGGGTGAACGCTCTGAATTAGCTGAGTGGGGTGGATTATTTTTGTGAATATGTGTAGCTCCCTATTTTTATTAGGGAGCTTTTTTAGAATTAATTAAAAATTAGTGAGAAAAACAAATTCTTATCTATACTTTTACTTAATTTTAGCAACCTAAAATGTCCATTAAGCCAAAAATTAAGAATGAGTAGATATTTCGACAAAGTTTTTAATTATTAGTTTTTTGTTCTTAATTTTTATATATTTTTTGCGATAATTCATTTCAAATCTTCCAATCAAATTTCATCACGAACTGAAATGAAAATAGGATTTTGGTCTTTATAGGTATTTTTTAATTCGTTTAATTTATCTTGATCTATCAAATCAATTTTGTTGAAGATCATAATTCTTGGTTGATTTGCTCAGATGTCATCTAATATTTCATTTACTACATTTATCCTTTCGGATACAAAAGGGTCTGAAGCATCTATGATATGTAATAGAAATTTGCTTTCGATACTGTCTTCCAAAGTACTAGAAAAAGCATCGATTAATTTTGGTGGTAAGTCGCGAATAAATCAGATTGTATCGTTTAAAAGAACCTCTTTTCAAATTCATTTTTCTGGATCTGTGAAGACATACATTTTTCCTACATTCGTTCCAAGTGTAGCAAAAAGTTTATTTTCAGCGAGGACTCATTTTTTTGTCATAGCATTCAAAAGTGAAGATTTACCAGCATTTGTGTATCATACAATTCAAATTACAGGCAATCATTTTTTTATCCTACTTTGTCTATGAAGGTCTCTCATTTTCTCAAATTCTTTGAGTTTATCTTTGATTTTTTGCTGTTTGTCTTTTAAATGTCTTTTCATCCTTTCTGTATTTGTTTCTCCGAGTCACCTTGTGGCTCCGCTTCATCATCCACTATTTCATCATTGTCTACTTAATTCCATTCACATACCAAAAATTCTTGGTCCCATATGCTTGATTGCTGCAAGTTCTATCTGTAGTTTTGCTTCAACACTATCTGCATGTTTATCAAAAATTTTCAAAATCAAATCGATTCTGTCCCAAGCTTTTATGTGTTCTTTTAGTCATACTTTTTCGCTTTCTGTACGCAGATATTCATTTATTTCAAAGATTTGCCCAGGCTTCAAAACATTTCATATAATTAAAAGATTTGCTCAAGTCCTAATCATTTCTTTTGTGATTTCTTCCAATTTTCCTGATCAAATGTATGTTTTTGTGTCTGGTTGATCTTTTTTCTGCAATTTCGTTAAAATTACTATTCATCAAAAAGTCTCTACTAAATTTTCCAATTCGTTCATTCTATCTTCCAAAATCTCTTTTGGCAGATTTTTGGGTGCAATATCAGCGAGAAAGACTTTGAGTTCTTGTGATTCTTCTTGAAGTGAGTCCAATGAATCCATGGAATTAATTAATAATTAAAAATTAATAATTAAGAATTAAGGATTTTTTAATATTATTCAATGAGTTTTTGATTATTTTGTCCACATTTACAAAGGTGGTGTCGGTGCTGTACCCTGTTTTAGTAGGTGTGGAGAATTTTTGGACAAGTGAAAGAAATTTTGGCTCATTCGAGCCGTTTTTTATAGAAAAAAATACAGCTCAATATTTAAGCTGTATTCTCATCCTTTTGAGTTTGCATGTTTTACAAGATTCCTGAGTGTTGCAATGCTTTTCAACATCCATTACATAATCAATATCATCATGACGGCGATCAATCAGCATTTGAGCACATTCAGATTTGAAATGTGATTTGATATTGTTGAATAAAAATTCGATTGATTTGAAATAATGTTTTCTTTTTTTTCTGGACAATTTATCTACATTTTTTATTTCAAAAGTATCAGCACCACATTCTTTTAAAATTTCAACTAAATCTGCGTTGTTATTTTTCTTTAAATTTTTTAGAATTTTGTTGTCGGTATACATTCTATTGAAATTCCAATTTAATGTATTTGCCCAATAGTACAAACTCAAAAGCGTTGCCATGATAAAGGTTAACCAAAATGTTGCCATAATTTGTTATTTTTTATTGTGTTTCTATCTTATATGGTTTTATTTCTTAAAATCAAATATTGATTGTTAAAAAATTTTTTGGCTTATTCGAGCCGTTTTCTTTGTGTTTATTCAAATAAACTTGAAAAGATAAAATCTTTGATTATGTATATAATGCTTTTATATCTTTTGCTATGCTTACAATGATATTGGAATACATACTTTCATTTTTGTTTATTTTATTGATTTTTGCTATCGGTTGGTATTATTTTAAAAAATGGAAAGTGCTGGATAGACCGGGAGCTGATTTGAAATGAGTGAGGTGACCAGTGCCAACTTTGATGGGAATTTTTGCATATTTGAGTTTTGTTTTAGTTGTTTTTGTGTTGTTCCCTGAAACATTTTCAAACAAAGTTTTTTTAGGTCTAATTTTGTGAGTTTTGCCGATAATTTTAGTTGAGTTTGTGGAAGAATTGGGTTACATGTGAAAGATAAATTTTAGAGTTCCGCAGATTGTCAGGCTTTTGGCACATATTTGATGAGCTATTTTAGCGGTGTATATCTGAAATATCTGAGTATGACAAGAATTTGTTTACTGAGATTTTGTTTGGAAGATTCCACAATGGATTTTCGTGATATTTTTTGTAATTTGGTCGATGCTTTGTATCAATGCAATCAACCGAATAGATGGAATAAATGGGCAAGCAAGTGGAGTTTCAGCAATTTGATTTCTGACAATATTTTTGCTGATAAAATTTGTGGTGATGAGAGTTTATACTACATTCACAAACCGAGATATGCTTGTACTAGTATCAAATCTTTCGTTAATTTTGTTCTTTATATCACTGATTTCTACGATAATAGAGTTTAAGCCATTTGGACTTTTGAGAGATGTAGGAATTATGTTTTTTGGTTTTGCACTTGCTTATTTATCAGTTGTTTGATGAGCAAAAATAGGGACATTAGTTGTCTCTTTGTCGCTTGTGATTTTTGATGCTATTTGGGTCTGATTGTACAGAATTTTTGTGTTGAAAAAAAATCCTATGAAATGAGATTATACTCATATACATCATAGACTTATGTGACTTGGTCGAAGTAGATGAGAAGTGAGAGCATTTGTACGAATTCGATCGTTAGTTATGATGATTTTGATGCTTATGCAATCTGGAAATAGACTAAACAAACTTATAATTTTCGTGATGATGGCCTTGATTTTCTTTGGAGTGAATGCCTATGTTTTTTTGGTAAAAAAGAAACCATGCTGATTGCAAGGTCTCAGGAAAGATTAGTTGTTTTGATTACTTCAAATAGCGGTCATCACTCGAGTTGAGTAAAGGACTCATCATTTTTCTTTTCGTACAATTCACAATCATATATTTTCAATGGATTCTTCAAGTAATAATTTATTGTGATCTTTAGAATTTTTTAAAGCATCAAAGGCTTTTTTTATTGTCATTTGTCATGCACATAAATTTTCTCCTCATGATGTACACTCAATTCAAAAATTAATCAATCTGTTTTGTAAATTATCTGTTCATTCTCCGTGTTCTAAACTGGAGTTATCAAATAAATATTGTGCACGATTTTGGGAAAATATTTTCAATCTTCCATCTATTTTTAGTGGCTTTTTTCAATTTTCTACTCTGTATTTATTTAATTCAATCAAAAAATGTTTGTTAATTAATTCAAGACATTCTTGTCTGCTATAAATTTTTTCTAATTCAAATAGATTTGTTTTTATAAATTCTTCGTGATTTTCTATTTTTTCTGGTAAAAATTCTTTATTTCTGACAAAAGTTTCATTTGGCTTTAGGACTTGTGCAATGTCTTGTGATTTAGAATCAAATTGTCTTTGTGCTTGTGTTTCATTTATTCAAGAAATGGCGAGGGATCCGGCTAATACTAATCAAAATTTATTTAATTTCATGAAAAATTTTTTGTAGTAAAGTAAAAATAATTATATAAATTATTTTATATAAGTCAAGGTTAATTTAATAAATCATTGTTGATATTTATTCTTATTTTTTTATTGTGTTTTGTGCTCATTTTATGAGAAGTTGTTAATTAAAAGATTATAGCTTTGTAAACAGTAACCCTTAATAAATTATAAACCTATAAAAATTAATTGCTTTATGTTAAAATCTGTATTAATGTGGTGTATGGCAATGGTTGTTGCTGTAACCTTAGCTTCTTGTGAAAAAAGTCAGCAAGAGTTTGCACATGAGGAATCTCCTTTTGTTACTGAATCTGTTGATTTTGAACTTCCTATCGAGTTTGATACCCGTATAAATTATGATCCATGGGGTAGCTATACCTTTATTTCAAGTACAGGGTATAGTCAAGATCATTTTGATCCCGGATATTATGCTGTGAAAATTTCAAGATCGTGGTATAATCAAAACTCATTAACTTTTCATTTAGTGGTTGGTAATTATTCTACCAATTCTAATGCTTATGCTTGGGCTTTTAAATATAATGCAGATGGTAGTACTGCATATGTGTCTGGGATGCAGACAATATCTCCTGGTGATGGAGGTTATGCATTTCCCAACATTACCATTTCTGGGTCGGAGTATATTGTATATGTATTTCGGGTTGTTAGTGCCGCTGATTATATCTTTTGGTATTCAACTTTGTAATCTAAATAATTAACAAAATGCGGCATTATAATTAATATTGCCGCTTTTTTATTTAATTATAATTTAGTTCCATGAAAAGAAAATCAAAAATTTGTTTGTATATTGTTTTAGTTTTTATTTTAATTGTTTTTTTGTTTGTATATTTTTCTAGGAGGATTATGTCAAAACCATATTCTTGATTGTCAGATGTAAGTGAAATTAGTTGAAATATTTATGAGGTAGAGAATACAACATGATACATTTCCAGAGTTTTTATTCCTATGACGAATTCTGTTTTTAAGTTAAATGTTAAGTGATGAAATTTTGTTGTCTTTTTTGTATATAAGTTTTTTGGTAAACCAGAATATAAACTTTTGAGTAAAAGTTTTGGTTTTACAGGTGATGTTTTTGAAGTAAAAGAGTGAGAAAAATTATATTTTACTTATGATTGAAAAGGTTGAATATCATCGTTTCCAATGGTAATTAGAAACACATTTTTGGATAGGTGATGAAAATTTTTATGAATAATTGTTCAAATATTTCATTGAGTATGAGAAAATATTTATTTGGAAGTGGTAGAATAATAGAGATATAAAATTATTTTTATTTAAAAATGGAGTTTGAATAAAATTATTATTAAGTAAAAATACTCTGTTTGTATAATGGATTTCTCACGAAAAATGTTCTCCTCTTGAAATTAAAAATGAATTTCTTATATTGTTGTCAAGTATCGATTTTATGTATTTCTTTATATGTTAATTTTAACCCATGTGGCATTTTTGAAAAATGTTTTTTATTC
>FLNV01001080.1_pt1 | contig 16468 bp, 14 predicted proteins | sample 1140351 | NCBI WGS metagenome assembly FLNV01 (sample SAMEA3878207, study PRJEB12797) | bioreactor metagenome | biome: Moose rumen | place: Sweden | collected 2011-10 | reverse complement strand
GGTATCACTGTTGACAAGTGCAACCTGCGTGCCGGCGATACTCGCACCGTAGCTGTTCCAGCTGGTGTCTATGTGATCAACGGCGTGAAGATGGTTGTGAAGTAAATAATCAACGTTAACGTTAACGATAACGTTAACTTACCCCGCCCACAACCCCTCCCCTAAAGGGGTGGGGAGTAAGGGGAAGGATAAAAATGTAGGGACTTAGTTTATCTATGTCCGCATACTGAAAAGATTGAGATAACGGACATACATGAAGTAAGTCCCTACAAGATACAGAATTTAAAAGTTCATTTAATAAAAGGAAGTACAATGAAGAAAGAATATAAGGCACCGGTACTGGGCATCGTCAAGGTTGAGACTGAGACACTGATGGTCAACGCGTCGCAGCAGCAGGACAACGATTGGGCTAACGGCAAGAAGAACGGTCAGGGCTTCGCAGACGACGAGGCTGACATCGCTCCCGCCGCTCCCAAGAAGTTCTGGGATGATGAGGATTGATTGAACATTTTTATGTTATAGCGTCATATTAGGTGGGGACAGGTCTCTTTATGGGCCCTGTCCCCGTTGTTGTTTATCCCCATTTCTCAACAATAAAAAGAGCCGGAAACACACCATATAAACCTCAACGTGATTGAGCAAAACTGTTAAATAGAGCATAAAACTGTTAAGAAACAGCTTGTCTTATAGGAATTTTTACTATCTTTGCAAGTGGTTATCGTGAGAATAGGCCCTTTTTGGTAGGTGAGCCTGTTTTTATACACCGTACTGCCGGCGTAATCGCTTGGTTTACATCGGCTTCCGGTGCATAGGAGGATGTGCCGGCATTTTTTAACGAAATAAACATCTATGCAATTAAAGAAAGTACTGAAGAGTTTTTCCATAGCAGCGCTGTTCCTCGCTGCGGCTACTCCCGTATGTGCCCAGGACCTCCTGGCCCGTCAGGCTCCCGTTGACCGTAAGATGAAAGCATTGGATACCATCGCTCTGCGTCATATCATCGACAGGGAGTTGGCAGACAACCCCTCCGCGATCATTTACGAGGAGTGGAGTAACAAATATGCCCATCAGGCTACAGCACTTCCCGATTCTTTCACCATCGACTTGCGTCACTTCGCCATGCCGACCAACAGCAGAGTGATCACCAGTAATTTCGGTCGTCGGTGGGGACGTATGCACAAAGGATTGGATATCAAGGTGTATATCGGTGATACCATCCGCAGCGCCTTCGACGGTAAGGTTCGTATCGTGAGATATGAAGCCGGTGGCTACGGTAACTTCGTGGTGATACGTCATAAGAACGGACTGGAGACAATCTACGGACACATGTCGAGACAGCTGGTAAGAGAGAACCAGCAGGTGCGTGCCGGCGATCCTATCGGACTGGGTGGTAATACCGGACGCAGTACAGGTTCCCATCTGCATTTCGAGACCCGTCTGGGAGGTATCGCCCTCGACCCCGCACTGATGTTCGATTTCCGTAACCAGGATGTGACGGGCGATTTCTATACCTATCGTAACAAATCGAAGAATAAGGGTGCCGGCGGTAACAGCCTCGCCAGTAACAACAGCGGGTTTGAGCCGGCAGCAGTGGAGGGGGCGGCACCTGTGAGCACTACGTCAAAGGCAGCTCCCGTTACGAAGAAGTCCTCTAAGAACAGTCGTGACAATGCCCGTTTCCATAAGGTGGCCAAGGGCGAGACCCTCTACTCTATCGCCAAGCGCAGAGGGACGACCGTTGACAAGCTCTGTAAGATCAACCATCTTGGGAAGAATGCCAAGATTCGTCCGGGGCAGATTATAAGATTCTCATAAGAGACGTCGGATCCGTCTTCCTATCGCACGGAAGACAAACCAGATATGACAACATAGGGTGGTGAGCAGTCCATAATGACGGCACATCACCCTAAATCGTTCTGTCAGTGAGGCACGACGGTGGCGTGTTGACAATCCTTCCCTGAGATAGTTCGCCACAACCATCCGTGTGTTGTGCAGCGTCAACTGCTGCTCCTCTGCTTTTCTCATCACACGTATGCACCAGTCAACATCGCCGGAAAGCTTCAGTGTGTCGTCATAACGGATATCCTTCGCAATGTCCGTACGGGCATAGAAAGCCTGGTGGCATACCAGCATCCCTTGGCGGAAAGAGCGCCATGTCAGCGTCTCAGGTGCCGAGTGATGGCGTTTGCCAAGGTAGTTGCCAGCATCATCCACGATATCCGTATCACCGTAGATCACCCCGGGCAGATGATCTTCATCTATCTGTCTGACAATCTTTCGCAAGGTATCCGAGGCATGGAAACAGTCACCGGCATTCATAAAGACGATATAGTCGCCGGTGGCACGCACCAATCCTTTGTTCATGGCGTCATAGATGCCTGTATCAGGCTCTGAGCTGACGATGACAGGATAGTCACACTGCTGTCGGTAAGCCTCCGCCATCGCCAGTGTCTCATCAGTGGATACCCCATCGATGATAAGATGCTCGATGCCGCGGTAGGTTTGTGACGCCACGCTGTCGAGCGTGCGCTGCACACAGTGGGCGGCATTCCACGTGATGGTAACGATAGTGAAACGTATCATGGTCAATTCTCCGTTGGGCGTAACACCTTATTATATATAGATAGGTAACGGTTGGCGACACTCTGCTGGGAATAATGCTGCGCCACCTTCTTCAGACAGTTCTTGCTGAACAGGTCGTAATCAGCCTCCCGCAGCACATAACGGATACCGCGGGCCAGGTCGTCAGCCTGACGGAAGGCGGCCACATAACCATTCTCCTGATGATCGATCATCTCCGGAATGCCTCCCACACGGAATCCCACACAGGGCACGCCACAGGCCATCGCCTCCATGAGGACATTCGGAAGGTTCTCCTCCAAGGAGGGTAAGACGAAGACGTCAGCGGCATTGTACACCTGTACGATACGTTGTGGGTCGTTGACATACCCTAACGGGTAAGTGGGGAGGGTGAACAGCCGTGCCACCTCTTCGGCATGGCCGCCCAGGACAGCTACTCCTGTGCACTCCCTCATGGCCGGTTCCTGTTCGGTCAGCAGCCGTAACGCCTCTACCAGATAGCCGATGCCTTTATAGGGATTGGTGACACGCTGTGAGACGAAGAGTATCAGCTTTCCCTCCTCAGGCAACCCTAAAGACTTTCGGGCCTCACGCTTATCCTGCGGTCGGAACGCCTGTGAGTCAATGGGATTGGGGATGCTCACCACCCGTTGGTTCCTCAGCAAAGCACTCTTGCGGGCCTCTGACGCCAGCCACTCACTACATGCCACGAATGTGATCTTTCTTCCGTCGAGCATCTTCTCCTTACGTCTCCACACCCGGTGTGAAAGGTCGTTCTTACCGGGGGAGGGCAGGCGGGGACACTCGCAGCAGGCGGTATGAAACCGCTGACAGTCACGGGCATGATGGCAGATGGCGGTGGCAGGCCACATGTCGTGCATCGTCCATACCACTGGTTTCTTCCTGATGATCTTCCTGATATCCTTCAGCGACAGCATACCTTGGTTCACCCAATGCAGATGGATGACATCCGCCTCCTCAAACTCCGGTAATGAGGTGATGTCAGTGCCGCTGTTGGCAATATCCAACTCGAAGAGGCGCTGACGTCTCAGACGCAGGCTGAGCCATATACAGAAACGTTCCCATAGGAAATGCCACTGCTGAAGCCACGGGTGAGCCAGTCCTACTACCGTCAGTCTGTCGGAACTCTTTTCTCTCACCAGCATCTTCACCTTGGCACCATTATTGTTCAAGGCTGTCATCAGCCGGCTGGCTGCTACCGCGGCTCCGCCGGCATCCTCACTTGTATTTACAATCAATATCCTCATGGTTGGTATCGTTATGTCCGGCTCCCGGTGTCACCGGCATCTTGCACCGACGTCGTGACGGGCGGGCCGAGACCGTTGACTCCCGCTCCTTTCTTATCACTGTCTGCTTTTCAGCAGGTTCTTGAGCATCTCCTCCGGTATCTGAAACACCGTGCCGTGTTTCTGCCCCTGGGGTACGCTCACCTTGTCATCGATAGGTGTGAATGTCTTGAAATCTTTCGTTGACACAGCTCCGTAGCGGGCTTCACGATAGACGTCAAAGTAGATGAGATAATCGTCGCCACATCTGAAACAGCAGGCACCCTCGCTATAGGTGGGGGCAAACTTCTGTGAAGGATTCCCGAAAGGCCCATAGGGTGAGTCGCTGAACACGCAGAACAGGTCGCTGTAACCGGGTTTGCGGTTGTCTTTCAGGATAAAGACATAGTCGTTGTCCGCTCGTTTTAGAAGATATCCGTCGATACTGTTAAAACCCGGGTCGTAATATGGCTTCGTGGGGGCGAAGGTCTCAAAGTCGCGTGTCGTGGTGTAGTACATACGGTGACTGCTGTTCTGTCCGAGCCTGTCGGCGGCGGTGTATTTGTCGCGTGGGATGCCTGACGACCAGATAATCAGGAACTGCTCCCGCTCCTCATCATAAAACAGCTCCGGTGCCCACACGTTATATGTCAGGGAGTCGGTCATCACCGGAATCTTACGCTGTGGTGTCCAGTGGATCAGATCCTTCGACGAGGAGTAACCGAAGGCTTTCTCTCCCGCCCATGCCAACGTCCACACCAGATGGAATGTCCCGTCGGGACCTCTCAAGATACAAGGGTCACGCATCATCGGCTGCGGATAGTATTTCCCCAGTTCGAAATCCTGTCGCTCATGAACATAATAGGGGTTGTCGTTGCCTATCTCCGGCAGGAGGATCGATCCGGGGATATCCGTCCAGTGATATCCGTCATAGCTGTACATCAGATGCAGTCCATCGAGTGCCGGCTCACGATGTCCGGTGAACATATACACCATCTTGTCACTGTTGCCGACATTCGGCTCGTCGGTCCGTCCGTCTGTCGCCATCATCGGCAGAGAACACAAGCACAGGGACATCAGGAGGAAAAATAATTTCTTCATATCGTCATTCTTTATACTATGATTGCAAATTTAATGATAAATCAGAAAAAAGCAAAAGAAAACATTGTTCTTCTTCAGTTGCAGCCTCGGTTGTTAATTATTCCCGATTGTTAAATAAACATGTGAGGATTACAAAAGGCATGGTGTTACATACCCCAAACCATGATGGTCTTATCATGATAACGCCGGGACTCATGCCAGATACGCTCATCCCATGTCTTCTCCTTCGTACGGTCAAAGATAATCAAATGCCCCTCGTCCACAGAGCCGACGAGATCCATATACTCTGCCGTCTGCTCAAGTCCCTTGTCTATGACTGTTGAAAGACTGCCGCGCAGGATCTTCAACTCTAATACTATACGCTGTACAGGACCGCCGTAATGGTCGGTCAGAGGTTTACGGATAAGCAGGTCTGTACGTTTCCTCCCTAATCCGTATTCGCGGTCAATGCCACCTCCGTTTACAATTCTCTGAAGGAATGCCTGAAGAAGCAGTTGGGGCCCGGCCTCGGCATAGTCGAAAGCACCAATCCATGCATCGGCATTCTGACGGAAGAACTGCTGGAACTCTGTCAGCAGTTTCTTCATGTTGATACTATTGTCGGGATTCTGGAACCATTGCGGTTGCTGCACAAGCATAGCCTGAGTGCTCCACGTGAGTTCACGAGGGATAATCTCTCGATAAATCGCATTGGCTATCCGTATGGGTTTGCCGCGCTCACGCTTGATCAGCCCTAAGTCCTCCACGTACTGCACGTCATCGGTAGGTATGAGACTGTCGTTGGCATCATCGCTGTTGGCAAGCATCGGCTGGATAACACGCCTGACACGAGGTTCCCGGAGTCGGTCAATCAGGATGTCGATATGTGTATCCCTGCGGTAAATGATATTCTCTATCGCACGCTCTATCATCTCAGGGACAATATGTACCGTACGGTCACGGTTCTCCCGCATCTTATAGGTTACCTCATGAGCCAAGGCGTTGACAAGCCAGGGCTGGCCTTCTGTGGCGTTCCATACCAGTGGGAAGCAACGCTCTTCGAAAACCTGACCAGTCTCCCGTGTGTGCTGTAAATACAGCTCATAGATCTGCTCTCTCGTAAAATTACCCAGTCGAAGAGACTCCGCCTTGATATTGAAGGCTGAGCCGCCTGTGATTATATCTTGATTGGAGAGGACTATGCGGTAGTCGCGCACGTCACGCACTCCGCACAAGATAATTGTCTGAGGGAATGATTGGGGACGATTGGCATAACCGGAACGGATCTGACGGAGGACACTTACCAGACTGTCGCCTACTAAAGCATCGATCTCATCAAGAACAAGAACCGTAGGTCTTGGAAGATTCTCTGACATACGTCGTAGGAATGTCGAAAGCATTGAGTCTTTCCCCACCTGCTGAACTTCATCACGGATCTGCAGAGGCAGGTCATTCTTTATCGTACCCCTGTATTCCTCAGCAAGGGTATCAACAGTCGACTTTATAACACTTTGCATGTCATTCCTCGAAGCCTGACCGCCTTCCACATTAGCATATACCGCGATATAGTCTCCCTGCCGGTTTAGAAAATCGCACAATGCTAACATGCATGAAGTCTTTCCCGTCTGTCTCGGAGCATGTAGGACGAAGTAACGCTGTTGCCTTATCAGCGTCGCAATCTCATCCATATCGAAACGGCTGAGCGGATCCAAAGTATAGCAGAGATCCGGTTTCTGAGGGCCTGCCGTATTAAAGAATCTTTCCATAATATCCCTTTTGCGGCAAAGGTAATAAAAAAAGGTGGAACAATAACGATTATAATGAAATAAAAAAAGAATTATCAGCAAAATGTGATTCCCATAATTGATTATTGGCTATTATAACAATAACATAATCGCTCCGAAAAGCAAAAAAAATAATAGTTTCGGAGAAAATATAATTTATAATTACTTCGAAACATGAAAAAAAGTGCGTTTCGGAGAAGAAATAAATAAAAGAGGGTGGAATTGATTAAGCGGATAAAGGCAGATTGTGGCTAAGTAAAATTATATCTTTTATTACATAAATCGACTAAACGTAAAGATATTTCTTCATAATGCAACCTATTATCTATTTATGATATTTATACTCAAAGCACGACTCTAAAAATTATATAATTTTATAGATATAAACACATTTTAATTCTTAATATCACAACCTTTGGAAAAATAAGTCGTAAATGGGCGTAATACCAACAGTGTTGAATGTCGTAATAATTTGAATACTAAGTTTTTACGGAAGCATCCACTGAAAAGGTAATTTCTTGCAGTTATTTTAAGAATAATTTGCATTCGTGAATTTCGTCCTTGAGAAAGGATCTGCCGCTGAGCCTGAGAAAGAGATGGCTCCCGTCACCACTGAAGAAGTACAAGACGGACTTCCAGGACCTCACTGAGGAAAGGATTGGGGGGATGGAGGTGGGGAATGAACAATTGCGACAAGCGTTGAGTTAAACGATAATAATATTAATAACAAATAAAAACAAATGAAAATGAAAAAAGCAAACTATCAACGACCTTTATTGGAAAAGGTGGTTGTTGTGCAGGTAGAAGACCTGCTTGTGACAGTATCTGGGAAATCCGGTTCCCTCTCTGACGGAACAGAGATTGGTGATGGTGGTAGTGATGATGGTGAGGTGATTCCTTATGCCAAACGAAGTGGTGGTTTTTGGGATGACTGATACTTTTAGTGAATTATTAATGAATCATTAAAAAACGAAGAATATGAACAGGTTATTTACCCAAATTACACAGCGCACAGCTATGGTACTTGTGGCGCTGACGGCCGCGCTCTCAGGCAACGCCGTAAATGTAACCTACAGTCTGACCACTCATATAGATGGACGGACGATGACAAAAACAACAAGTCAGGACGAAGGAGCTACACTTAGTCTGCCATATGACATGAGACGTGGATACACAACTTACACTTTTTACAGTGACGCAGCACTTACCACGCAGATTGAAGTTGTTCCCTCAGAGGATGCCACCGTGTATGTGGACTATGAGTTCAACTCCCCATTTACGCTCTCGATTGATGAGAACCACGGAGTTCCGCTTGTTATAAGAGGTAACAATAGAGAAGGCTTCGTAAGATTAAACGCAAGTGGCGAATTAGTAAAAAGTGCCGACGGAGTTACCAACTTGGAAATCCTTGGCGACGCATATTGTCTCTATATCTACAGCCCAAATGAAAGGGCTTACATTACTTGGCAGTCAGGCTCGGCCAAGCGTACCACCTCTGAGACTAAACCGGCGGTAGGATGGCAGCTTTTAAAAAACTATAACTATAGTGAGCACACCACATCATTTAAAGATGTACACTTTGCATTGGGAACATACGATGAAAACAGTAACAATGCGAAATATCTCGTAAAAGGCGATATGGATAATATAACCTCTAGTTCGGATTATCAAAATAACTTGTCTGTTACGCTGAACAGTTCCAATTTCACCCAACAAACCTCATTAACTATTAGCGATGCAACCAGAAAAGCAAAATCTACGACATATTGGAGTACAAGATCCAATGCCTTAAACGATGGAAAGACCACATTGGTTTCTTATATTTTTTCACATACAGATCATACTTATACCATCACCTACTATATCGTTCAGGATTATGAGCCATATGGGATAACTCGTCTTGTATATGCGCCATTGACAACAGCTGTTATTCCCTCAAACCCACCGGAAGGCGCTGTAAAAGACGCTTTGGACAATCTTAAGAACAACGATTTGTTTGATTATTCTTTTTACAAGGATCGGGAGCTTACTCAAGAATATGGAGAAAACGAATACACGGAGCCTGGCGAGGGGCAAGCCGCTAATAAAAACATCATGGTCTTTGTGAAAGAGAAGCGCAAAGAGGGAAGTGAGATGGCCTTTATCAAAGACCGTTGGATAACTATCTGCCTGCCGTATGGTGTCGATAATACTGATTCATACTTCGGTGAAGGAGCGGTTCTCATTAATAAGTTCTCAGGAATTGAGGTGAAAGGTAGTAAATACAAGCTTATCTTCAACAATGTGAAGACAATGGAGGCAAACACACCATACATGCTCAAAGCTGTAAATGTGGAAGAGGGGCAATACCTGACTTTGTACAATACTGCCACCCCACCACGTGATGAGGATCAATCAGAGGAAAGCATGCATATCAGCATTGATTACGAGGATGCAAACTCAACGGTAAGCATGTGCGGTACATACGATGGCACAACATTGAAATATGATGCGGACAAATATCAGTTCTTCCTTGGCTACACTAAGAGTAATGACCCGGAGAACCAGAAGTATGCAGAAGACTGGGCAGAAGAGCAACCGAAGTTCTATACCGTATCTACAACTCGTGATGTTGACATCCAAAAGTTCCGTTGCTGGTTCGAGATTGTTGACAAAGAGAGTGGCTCATCTGCCGGTGCGAAGACCTTGTCGTTTAGTTTCTTTGACGATACAACAGGTATCGAGCACATCATCGAGCCAGACGGCACCGATCATCCCGCCGCACCTATTTATAATATAAGCGGTCAGATGGTAAGGCCTGCCTGCAGCACATTTGAGGGTCTGCCCAAAGGTATCTATATCGTTAACGGCAAGAAATTCGTTGTGAAATAATATGTTATAGCGTCACATTAGGTGGGGACAGGTTCCGCAAGGGCCCTGCCCCCATTGTTGTTTCATTAGAGACAGCGCCGATAAAAGGTTGCTGGCCCGATTGTTTGTTAAGTCATCGAAGATACGGGTTAACTCATGAACAAATCATCCATGGTAATGGTGGCGTAGATACTACCTGAATGGATGTTCTCGCGCAGTCCGTAGGTGGTTATCAGGATTGTATGTATTGCGTCTCTTGCTTTAGTGAAATGCACGAATATCTCATTCCTCTCACGGAACTTTTTCACATAATCCCCAGTCAGCGTATATAACGACTGACAGTATTTGATCTCACAAACATCTATGATATGGTCGGCTCGGCACAAAAGCAAATCAATCTGTGCTCCAGGCCAAACGGTACCGTCCTTGTCTGTCTGTTTGGGAGATGACCATGTGCAGATGTTGGTCAGCACGCCTTTTATGCTCAGTTTGCTCCGGATCTGCTCTATGTGGTGCAGACATACTTGTTCGAATGCGTATCCCGCCCATGCCATGCGACTGTTTTCCTTTATATTCGACCAATAGTGCTCATCAAGTCCTGTCTGATTGCCAATGAATTTCAAATGATACAGGCAGAACAAATCCGTAAGCTGATAAAGGCTACCCTGTTCTTTTTTGCCATATGCTGAATATTTACGGATGAAATCACACTTGCACAGATTATCCAAGACGACAGAAAGTGTACCACCATCACCCATCTTTAACTCCTTTTTCAATTCTATGAGTGTAAGTCCCTTATTTTTCTTTGCTACTGTCTCTACCACCTGACGGTAAATACCAGATGACTTGAACAGAGAGCGAAACAGGAACTCATATTCCGTATGCAGGGGAGCACCATTCCTATAAAAAAGATTATCTATGTTTTGGTCAAAGGGCAGACTTCTTTCCAGCATGTCTAGATAATAAGGTATGCCGCCGAAAATCATATATACTTCCAAAATCTGATAACGACTCCAAAGGATGTTCTTTTTCTTCCTTAGGAACTGCTCTACCTCGTATAAGTTGAAAGGAGCAATGTATATTGAGCGAGAGGCTCGTCCGTAAAGTCCGCCTTTGTCACCAATGATCTTATCAAGCATCCATGATGTTGATGATCCGCAAACAATCAGTTTCATGCCATCAATCGTAGATGCCCAAGTATTCCAGAAATAACTGAATGCACTCAGGAAACTTGACTTTGGCGTATCCATCCAAGGAAGTTCATCAAGAAATACGACAATCCTTTCTTTGTTCAAAGAAAGAAGAAAGATTTTCAGTTGTTCAAAAGCCTCAAACCAATTCTTTGGAACAGGCATTTGTCGTTTGCTGTACTCTCTCAGTGCGCCACTGAACAAGTTGAGTTGTACTTTCATCGGTGTCTCGAAACTGCCAGTGAAGAAGAAATCGAATTCCTCCTTGAAGAAGTTCTTGACTAAATAAGTCTTTCCTACACGTCGACGGCCATACACGGCAACAAGACGGGCCTCTTTCTCATTACAGATATTCCGTAAGATATGTTGCTCATGTTAACGGCCAATAATACGAGAATCTTTCATAAGCCATTTATTGTGCTGCAAAGATAATGTTATTTTCTGAAAAATACAAATATAATTTATCCGAAATGATAAATATTTAACCGTTTCGGATAAGATATAAATCAAATAACATCCGAAACATCAATAATTAATATATTCCGGAAATAATATTGTTTACCGGTGTAACTATATAAAGTATAACTTACTTGGCGCAAAAAATATCATTGAACTTTTTGGATGTTCAATGATTATTTCCTATTTTGCAAATGTAAATCAATCATCCTAAAATCGAAACAAGTCATCCATAGTTACAACTTTCTGGAATCTGTTCGAATAATTGTTCCTCTCTAAACCGTAAGTTGTAATAAGTACAGAAATTACAGGCTTCTTGTTTTCTGTATATTCCATTGTACGACGAATGCGATCCTGAAGCTTCTCTGAATAATCCCGTCCCACGGAGAATTTACCTTGGGAAAATTTCATCTCACATAGGCATATCTTACGATCATCACGGTCAATGACCAGGTCAATCTGCATTCCTCGCTCATTCTCAGTGCCTGGGACTATCCAGGACGACTCGCGTGTGGTCACGTCACCAATACCCAGTGCATGCTTAACCTGCCTTATATGGGCTCTGCATACATCCTCAAAGGCATTGCCAGACCACGCAAGCATTGTTGGAGAATTGATAATTGACTGCCAGAACCCGGTCGTATCCCGATTATCCCTTACATGTTTTATATAAAAAGCGCAGAACGGATCTGTAAGCCTGTATTTCAGCTTCCTTTCCCCATATGGCGTGTAAGATGATATAAAAGTGCTTTTCTCCAAAGCAGAAAGCATTCTGGTAAGACCACCTCCAGAAGTGAGACCACATTTCTTCGAAATTTCCTCGCGTGTATATCCGGACCTTCTCTTGGCTAAAAATGTTACAATCCTTTGCAATTCATCGGGGTGAGTGAACTGAGAACTGAAAAGCCTGTCGAATTCATCTCTCAGAGGTGCCTGTCTGCCATAGAGGAGAGCGTCGATATTCTGCGGGACACTGTAACCTTTCCTAAATTGATCCAGGTAATAGGGTATGCCACCAAAAGCCATGTAAGCCAAAACAATGTCATACTCGTCCATAGAATATTCACCATCAGAAAAGAAATCCTTGCACTCTTTCAAGGTGAATGGCTCAACAAACATAGGTAATGTTACACGACCATATAGTCCACCCTTGTCGTTTACCAACCTGTCGAGAATCCACGATGTGGCGCTTCCACATACGATCAGTTTCATATCTTTCCGGGCTAATAACCAGTCATTGCAGAAATGCTCGAATGCTGGCATAAAGTTAGATCTGGGGGTGTCAAGCCAAGGTAACTCGTCAAGGAAGATTACTTGCGGTTCAACACTATTCCTTTTAGCTTCTAACAGTTCCTGCAATTGATGGAATGCCTCAAACCAGTCCGCAGGAATCGGTCCACCACCATGAAGGCCATACGAACGCAGCGAATAGTAAAACTCCTTTAACTGGATTTTTAACAGGTTACGCTTGGATTTAAGATTATCATTTAGTGGTGATACAGCCGTATGTTTGAAAGCAAAGCGATTCTGGAAGAACTCATTCACCAGGAATGTTTTTCCCACCCTACGACGTCCATATACCACAACAAACTGTGCCCTATCCTTATCTATTGACTCTTGCAATAGCTCTTGCTCTATTTTTCGCCCTATCATAAATTGTCCTTATTTGGCCACAAATATACAAATTAATATTGATTTGGCCAATTATATATTGATTATTTTCAAATTTTACAATTCAATCAATGTCAACATCATTATTGTTTTGTTAGCTGCCCTTAACAAACAGGCACGTCACAGGGCCTGCCCCCATTGTCTTTTATTAGGATACAGTGCCGATAAAAAAAAGTTGCTATCATCAAAATTTCAACAACATGCATTGTCATAAGTAGGCTAAACAATTACAAATTAATATCTTACAAGAGTATTGTATACATGCGAAGAATTTCGTTGCGAAAAAAATCGCATATATCAATACAAAAACTTGTTTATATCAAAAATAATGCTTATTTTTGCCCAAAAAGTAAGATGAAGAATCCATTCAAGTACGGAACGATTGTAAAAGATGACTACTTTACCGATAGGGTTGAGGAACTACAGGTCATCCATCGCAATTTAGAAAGTGACAATCACCTTGTACTTATCAGTCCGAGGAGATTTGGAAAATCCAGTCTGGTTTTCCGTGCAGTAAAAGAGTCAGGCCGTCCGTGCCTTTCGCTTAATCTGCAGAATGTCATTAGCGAAAATGATTTTGCATCGAAAATTCTTCGGGAGCTTTTCCATTTATTTCCATTTGAGCGTGTCCGCCATCTCATGACACACTTTAGGATTGTCCCTACCATATCAACAAATCCGATAACCAATGGTATCGATGTCTCTTTTCAGCCAAGTGTTAACAGCACGGTGCTATTGGAAGATGCCATGGCATTATTAGAAAAAGTCAGTCAGTCGGGCAGGCAACGGCTTATAGTCGTCTTTGACGAATTCCAGGAAGTGATGAATATTCGTAAGGGGCTGGATAAGCAGCTAAGGTCTGTCATGCAGGAACAACAACATCTGAATTATATTCTTTTGGGTAGTCAGGAATCCATGATGACTGAAATCTTTGAACGTAAGAAATCCCCCTTCTATCATTTTGGACGACTTATGCATCTCGATAAAATCCCTTATGATGATTTCATGAAGTATATTATCGATCGATTGCCTGTTGAGACACAGTTATCAGAAAATATTGCCAAAAAGATCCTCTCTTTCACTCATCAGCACCCCTACTATACGCAGCTTCTTTCTTCGCAAGTATGGGAACTGTTGGTCTATGAAAAGGTAGAGACGGACACAGTAAAACAGGCCATAAAACAAATCGTACAAGAACATGACTTGGATTATGAGCGTCTCTGGTTGAATTTTAACAGGACAGACCGACAGGTTTTACAAAGTTTAAGTAAAGGTGTTAATCCCCTGCGAAATCGTCAGGTTGCCAGCAGCACCTCCTTCAGTAGCATCAAACGCCTTATGAAGGTTGGTTATGTGATTCGTACAAAAGAGTATGATATTGAAGATCCATTCTTTAACGAGTGGATTAGAACTTGCGCTAATTAAAGAAGATAACTGTTGAGAATACTGAAATATCTTTTTATTCTCCAACATGGAACATCATTGGTGGGGACAGTTATGTGAAACGGCTCCGCCCCGATTGTTTGTTATTAGGAGGCACGCCGATAAAAGGCGGCTGCTCCCATTGTTGTGTAAGAATGGAGTACATCCTTACGTTTCAGATCGACATAACTAACGAACAATAGACATAACTTGCGTTATATCCACACATTTTTATACCTAATCGGGTATAATTAAATTGATTTACACCGATATTGCACCCTATCGGGTATATTTATGGTAATATTAGTTAAAATTACACCCGATATGGTATATTATTTCATATAATTTATTATATTTGCGGGAAAAAGCAGAGAATCATGGATAGTCACAATGAATTGTCACTTCAGGTAAAGTCTTTACGAAAACAGTATGGACTGACACAGGAGGAACTCGCATATAAGTCGGGCGTGGGACTAAGATTCGTGCGGGAGCTGGAGCAGGGCAAGCCTACCCTACGCATGGACAAGGTCAACCAACTGCTGTCACTATTCAACATGCGACTTTCTGCGGTGGAAATAAAGAGGGAGGATAGACGGTGAGAAAAGGAAGAGTCTATGTTTCCGGCATTCCCGCAGGGGTCCTCACCGAGGATGAGTACGGCTATCACTTTGAATATGACGAGGCATACCTCTCAGCCCCGACATCCCAGAGTGTCAGTCTGACGTTGCCCCTGCGCGGTGATCCTTATCATAGCAATATCCTGTTTCCTTTCTTTGATGGACTTATCCCTGAGGGCTGGCTCCTGAACGTGGCTGAAAGAAACTGGAAGATACGACGTAATGACAGGATGGGGCTTCTATTGGCCTGCTGTCGTGACTGTATCGGAAATGTCAGTGTAGAACCCATAATATCTGAGGAGGAACGCATATGAGAAGATGTCTTTGCTGCTACAAGCCGCTTTCGAAGGGGGAGACCGACTATCATCCCAAATGTGCGCAGCGGTTCTTCCAAACGAGCGTGACTCCAACGCTACCATATACCAGGACTGATGTCGATAAACTGGCAAAGGTTGTCGTACAGAGCCGTACGACAGTGACCGGCGTACAGGAGAAACTATCTCTCGACATTGCTCATGATACACAGGGTAATGCGCAGCGACTGACGATTGTGGGTGTGCTGGGAAGATTATTCTGAAACCCCAGACATCGCTTTTCACGGCATTGCCCGAAATGGAAGATCTGACCATGCATCTGGCAGAAATAGCTCACATATCAACGGTTCCACATGCTTTGATTCGTTTTAATGACGGGGAACTGAACTATATCACACGACGTGTTGACCGTATGAGCGATGGCAAAAAACTGGCCATGGAGGATATGTGTCAGTTAGCGGAACGTCAGACGGAGCAAAAGTATCAGGGCAGCTACGAATTGGTTGCATCACTGATAACACGCTATTCGTCCATGCCAAAGTTAGATCTTGTCAATTACTGGGAGCAAGTCCTTTTCTCATGGGTCGTCGGAAATGCAGACATGCATTTGAAAAACTTCTCGCTCATCTCAGAACGTCCCGGACTGTACAGGCTGTCGCCAACATACGATCAGGTATCAACAGCGATAGTGATGCCGGAGGATACGGAGGAATTGGCTATGACTGTTCAGGGTTTCAAAAAGAAACTGATGAACTTCGATTTTAGATATGCCATGGAAAGTACAGGAGTAGAGGAGAAGACCGCCCAACGTATACTTTCCCGCTTCGATCGGTTTAAAGAGGAGTGGTTCGCGTGTATCGACAGCTCTTTTGTTACCGATGAGCAAAAGACCATGTTCAAGGAACTGATCACTGAACGGCTGGAAAGATTGAAGAAATAATCTTTTGACATTCTTTTAATGAAAGAAGTCATCATTACAACCATATAAACAGATAAACCGTACTCTCGTTCACAAACTTTTGTGTAAATATTTCAGTTTGTGAACAGTATACTGTTTATACCTATACCATCCATGGTATTTTATAACAATCATGTCACAGATTGTTTAAAAACAGACCTTGTTTAAGCCATCCATAACGCATTTGTTAAGGATGATTATCATCGTTTGTTCTCTATCAACATCATCTCCGGAACAATCTCGTTTTAACAATCCCTAAC